>JAEEGF011681978.1_pt1 | contig 17695 bp, 17 predicted proteins | sample 9134171 | NCBI WGS metagenome assembly JAEEGF01 (sample SAMN16246542, study PRJNA631951) | gut metagenome | biome: gut microbiome; feature: rumen; material: AP-attached | host: Bos | place: Iran: Karaj | collected 2018-10 | reverse complement strand
CACGACGAAGCCAGCATCAGATACATTGACAACCTACTGGTGACGTCGTTCCGCGCCTTCTTCATACGCAACGTCAGCCAATACGACGGCACGAACGCCAACTTTGTAGGCTCGGTGGCACACGTTTTCCGCAAGCAACTCACCCAAGCCGCCCACGACTGCGGATTCACCATCGGCACTATCGTGCAAGACCCTATGGAGGGACTGATAGCATATCACACAGCATTCGGTTGCTGAGCGGAGCCGAACTTATCTTATGTAAAGCATTTAAAACAAAACGCAAGGATATGGAAAGAGAAGAACTGCTGAAATATTGCCGATATTACAAGGGGGAGGAAAACCCACCCACTGACTTTGATAACATCGAGAAAATGTGGTGGAGCGGAGAACAACTGTTGGTTGAAAAAAACAGAGACCCTGCCTTTTGGAACAGGCTATCTTCTTCATTCAACGAGGCACACAAAAGCAATTCGTTGTCGGGGCTGCTTACCAATAAAGCAATCCCAGATATAAACAAGAAAATTATATTTTTCTTGGATTTGTGGCATGGGCGTTTTTTTCCTTATGATTCTCTTGATACAATCTTTAGTTATTGGAAGTAACATCAAAACTCCTTTAGTTTTCCTTTTTGTTTCATAACTTATCTTACATCAAGTATTTAAAACACGGAAAACACGTCTTTCCCGATTAATTATAATGCTTTTGCCCCTGCGGGGCGCTGCTGCGTGCGGGATATTCACCAATGGCGTTGCCCTATGGCTTTTTTATGCTGCCCCTTCGGGGCGCTCGCCGCACCACAATTACAACCCACACAACAGAAACAATCACGCAACATTTCAACGCCCAGAAAGGGCAACACCCTAAGCATAAAAAAGGCTTGACATTTCTGCCAAGCCTTTTCTATTCTCAAAACCCTCGGTTTAGAGGTTTGCCTTAATCTTGCTTATTGTCTCATTGTACTGCTCATCAGTGAGATAAGTCTTCTTTGGGTTCATCTCGATGACACCGCCGAAGTTGTATCCGCCCTTGTACTTAGGCACGATGTGCATGTGGAGGTGCGACAATGTGTCGGCAAATGCTCCGTAGTTTATCTTGTCTGGGTTGAACGCCTTCTGTATAGCGTTTCCTACCTTTGCCACATCTCTCATGAAAGCGTTTCTCTGCTCCTCAGACAGCTCGTGGAACTCCACGCCGTGGTCCTTGTAAACCACATTGCAACGTCCTGGGTGGCTCTGCTCCTTGAAAAGGAACAACTGCGAAACCTCAAGATCCGCGATCTTTATCATTAACTCGTCGAGCACTGGAAGGTGCTGGCAATACAAACACTCTGATTTTGGTGATGCCATAATTCTTGTTTTTTAGTTTAGATTTATAGATTAGAAATTAAATTTTTGCGTGATCCACATTCTCCTCGCCGTCGCGCATAGCTGTCTCGAGATACAATGTTCTCGTTCTGCGGTCGCACACCTCCGATGGTCCGAAGAACTGTATTGGACCAGGGAAAGCGAAGTTGTCCTTGTCGCCGCTCGACCATGCTGGTCTCAAAGCCTCGAGGCATTTGTATGGCGCGCCCTTCAAATCCACAAGCGCCTTCTTTATCACAGGCACGTCCTTGCCGTTACGTCTCTCCATGTTCATCATGGATACGATAGGCACACCTCCTGCAATCCATTTGTCAACACTGTAATATGTGTTGTGGATTATTGACATATAGCCGGTCAATCCCTCTGCGATTAGCACAGATGCGTTGAAACCGAGCGTGTAGCAGTAGTCCGCATCGAAATTTGAAGGGAACGCGCAACGTCCTTCGTATCCGAAGAAGTGGCTCAGCGTCTTGAACTTGCCTTTGTAAGTGCCCTCCTCCTTCAATATGCTAAGACGCTTCTTAACCATCTCAATGAGCATCTTCTCTGTCTCGATGAGAGAAACCTGCACATTTCCGTGGTCGTCACGGTCCATTGTCAGCTGTTTAGCAATGAACAGAGGCAATGTCTCATACACAGCCGCGTTCTTGCTCGACAGGTTCTTCAGCACGTATGAATACTTCTCGTCGTCGGCCTTCAGCATCTTGAATTTCTTATTGTCGGCGAGCAGTTCGTTAAGCTCCGCAATAAGGCTTCTCATATCTGGCACGAACTCCAAAAGGCCTTCTGGAACAAGCACTGTTCCGAAGTTCTTGCCTGCGTCCGCTCTTCTTACCACTGAGTCAACAATCAAATCGATGACATTAGAAAGGTGCCACTGCTTGGCTGCGACCTCCTCCGATATTACACAGACATTAGGGTGTGTCTGAAGAGCGCACTCCAATGTAATGTGCGATGCCGAACGTCCCATCAGACGTATGAAGTGCCAGTACTTTCTTGCAGAAGCGGCATCACGCTGAATGTTGCCGATAAGCTCCGAATAAACCTTGCTGGCAGTGTCAAATCCGAATGAAATCTCGATATTCTCGTTCTTCAAGTCGCCGTCGATTGTCTTAGGACAGCCGATAACCTGAATGTCGATGTTCTTCTGCTGGTAATACTCCGCAAGCATACATGCGTTTGTATTAGAGTCGTCGCCACCGATTATGACAATCGCCTTGATGCCAAGCTTCTGGCATATCTCAGCACCCTTGTCAAACTGCCACTCCTCTTCCAGTTTTGTACGTCCGGAACCGATGATGTCGAAACCACCCATGTTTCTGAAATTGTCGATGATGTCACCAGTCAGCTCGATGTACTTATGATCGATGAGTCCCGAAGGACCGCCAAGGAATCCATAAAGCTTGCTGTCCGGGTGGTTATGCTTGACGCCGTCGTACAAACCGCTTATGACATTATGACCGCCCGGCGCCTGACCGCCCGACAGTATAACGCCCACATTCATTGCTATGGTTTCTTTCGTGTCGTCTGGCTCAAGTTCAACGACTGGCTTGCCGTAAGACTTTGGGAACAATGCCTTGATGGCTTCCTTATCCTCCGCAGCTTCGGTCTGCCCTATGACTTTGATTCTGACGTTGCCTTTCAGTACTTCAGGCAACTTTGGCTGATACGTTGCACGTGCTACCTGCAACGGACTTTTCTTATTCTCGTCAAACATAGCTATTGCGTTTTATATTGTTTATGTTTCTGAGAGTCTTTACCTCCTCTCGTGCACTCCCTTATGCAAATTTAAATAAATGTTTCATCAATATCAACAGAATACAGTTGTTATAAAACATCAAAAGCGACCTTTCCACAAATTTCTCAGACGCTCCAACAGCTTATTCTCGCTCGGATTCTCCTGTGGTTTCCAGATAGAAGTACCTTGGATTTCGTCAGGAAGGAACTGTTGTTCAACGAAATGCCCTGGATAATCATGGGCATATTTATAATCCGCCCCATAACCTAATTGCTTCATCAGTTTCGTAGGAGCATTTCTCAGGTGCAAAGGCACTGGCAGATTGCCTGTCTGCTTAACCAGCTGTATGGCGTCGTTTATCGCGCAATAAGCGGAGTTGCTCTTCGGGCTTGAGGCCAAGTAGATTGTAGTCTCGGCAAGAGTTATGCGGCATTCCGGCCAGCCTATTTTCGAGACTATGTCAAAGCACGTGTTCGCAAGGAGCATGGCGTTGGGGTTCGCCAGCCCTATATCCTCCGACGCTAATATAACGAGCCTACGGGCTATGAACTTAGGGTCCTCGCCGCCCTCGACCATCCTCGCCAGCCAATAAACGGCCGCATCTGGGTCGCTGCCTCTGACCGACTTGATGAAGGCGGATATTATGTCGTAGTGCATCTCGCCGTCCTTGTCGTAAGCCATAGGGTTCTGCTGAAGACAAGAGGTGACGATTTCGTCATTTATCACGACATCGCCAGCCGACGAGTTCACGACAAGTTCTATTGTATTGAGGAGTTTCCGCGCATCACCGCCAGAAAAACGCATCAGGGCAGTCGTCTCCTCCACTTTTATGTTTCTGTTCTTCAAGACTTCGTCCTGCGTAAGAACACGGTTTATAAGCTCGTCCAGATCGTCCTTGTCCAAAGGTTTCAGGACATAAACCTGACTTCTCGACAGCAATGGGGTTATCACTTCGAACGACGGGTTCTCTGTCGTGGCGCCTATCAGCGTAACCACACCCTGCTCCACCGCGCCGAGCAATGAGTCTTGCTGCGACTTGCTGAAACGATGTATTTCGTCTATGAAAAGTATCGGCGTCTGTGTATTGAAAAACGCCGTACTGCGCGCTTTCTCGATCACCTCACGCACTTCCTTAACGCCTGAAGTAACGGCGCTCAAAGTAAAGAACTGTCTGTTCAGAGTGCTAGACACAATTCTTGCCAGCGTAGTCTTGCCCACTCCGGGAGGCCCCCAAAGTATGAAAGACGACACGTTGCCCGAATCTATCATTCTACGGAGCACCGCCCCCTCACCGACCAGATGCTTCTGACCGATGTACTCATCAAGCGTCTTAGGACGCATTCTTTCCGCTAATGGTGGCACTTTTGTCCTCCTTTTATTCTCCTTTTATTTTACTTCTGTTTTCTAAGCACGACAGCTGACCTTGCTGGCAGATACAAACTGAGCCATTCCTTGCCGCTATCAAGACTCTTGTCTTTCTGCGTAAAGTGCACTACACTGTCATCCGTCTGCCCGAATCCTCCGAACTCCTTAGAATCGGTGTTCAGCACTGCCTTGTACGCGCCCTTTGGCACGATTATGCCGTAGTCCGTGAACGACTGCGACGGATTGAAGTTGAACACAAATATCAAATCCTTCCTCTGATATGCCAGCACCTGGTCATCCTGCTTGTCCCAAAGCTGCACTATAGGCGTCGCCTGGAAATTCTTGACATCTCGTATCAGCTCCATAAGCTCACGGTCGAAATCGCCAAGCCAATGATACTTCAAGTCATGGTCATCGACAAGATGCCATTGTCTGCGAGCATATTTATAACTCCAGCCATTGCCTTCTCTCGGAAAATCTATCCATTCCGGATGCCCGAACTCATTTCCCATGAAGTTGAGATATCCTCCGTTTATTGTGGAAGCTGTTATGAGCCTTATCATCTTATGCAGAGCAAGACCACGGTCCAGCATATACGTCGTGCCGCCGACAATCTTGGACATGTGCCAATACATGTCAGAGTCTATAAGACGGAATATTATCGTCTTGTCGCCCACCAATGCCTGGTCGTGGCTTTCTGCGTAATTAATCGTATGCTCGTCGGAACGGTGGTTTGTCAATTCCCAGAATATATGCCCGACTCTCCAATCCTGGTCTTGGACTTCCTTTATTGTCTTAATCCAGAAATCTGGTATTCCCATCGCCAACCTATAGTCAAAGCCGACTCCGCCGTCCTCTATCTTAGCCGCAAGACCAGGCATTCCGCTCATGTCCTCAGCTATGGTTATTGCGTTGGGGTTAAACTCATGTATCGTCTTGTTTGCCAATGTCAGATAGCATATAGCATCGCCATCCTGATTCCCGTTGAAGTAATCATCATATGAGGTGAAATTCTCATTCAGACCATGACTATAATAAAGCATAGAAGTCACGCCATCAAACCGGAATCCATCAAAATGATACTGATCAAGCCAGAATTTGCAATTAGACAAGAGAAAATGCATCACCGAATTCTTGCCATAATCAAAGCACAAAGAATCCCAAGCCGGATGCTCTCTTCTGGCGCCGTCATGAAAATAAAGATATGGAGTGCCGTCAAACAGCCCAAGCCCCTCTTTCGTATTCTTCACCGAATGTGAATGCACTATGTCCATTATGACAGCAATGCCCAATCCGTGAGCCGCGTCAATAAGCTCCTTCAGTTCCTCTGGCGTGCCAAATCTTGATGACGCCGCAAAGAAATTGCTGACATGGTATCCAAACGATCCATAATAAGGATGCTCTTGAATAGCCATTATCTGTATGCAGTTATATCCTGCTTTGTAAATTCTCGGCAGCACATTCTCTCTGAACTCGGAATATGTGGAAATACCCTCTTTTTCGCCCGCCATGCCAATGTGGCACTCATAGATGAGCAATGGCGCGCAATTAGGCTTAAACTTCTTGTATTTGAATTTATATGGTTTGCTTGGCTCCCAGACCTGCGCACTGAATATCTTCGTATAATCATCTTGCACCACCCTCGTCGCCCATGCCGGAATTCGTTCTCCGAAACCGCCTTTCCAATGCATCATCAGTTTATACAAATCACCATGGCGCATAGCACGCAAAGGCAGCTTAATTTCCCAGACACCATTGCCGATATTCTGCAACTGATATTCTGGTCCCTGCTGCCAATTATTGAAATCGCCTATCAGATACAACTCCGTCGCATTCGGAGCATACTCTCTGAAAATCCACTCCTTCGATGTCTTATGCAACCCAAAGTACAAATAGCCAGACGCAAAATCAGCAAGCGACTGCGTGCCGCCCGTCAGCTCAAGTTCTTTTCTCTTCGCATAATCATAACGGGCCTCGATGGCACCGGCATAACGTTCCAATCCGGAATCGTTCTTTACAATATTAAGCGTCTTCATAGTGATATTGTATTAAAGGTTGCTCTAAGGTAACAATAATTAAATGAAAAAAATAATCGCACGACTTGATTATTTTTATAATACATTTGACAAGACCAACCGAAAAGAACGACAAACAATGAAAAACTCAGAACAGAAAAACGCTTGGGTACAAGTCATGACATTCAATTTCCCCCAAGACTCATACACAGCAAAAGCTTATTTGGAGTCAGAGGGCATAATTGTTTTCCTCAAAGATGAAATGACGACTCAAGTGTTCAACTTCTCGACATCTGCCATTGGCGGTGTGAAGATGCTCGTCCCTGCCGAACAAGCCGAGCTTGCAGTTCAATTGCTTAAAGAGGGAGGGTATTTATAGAGAACACACACGAAATGTATGGGCACAAAAAAAAGGAAGTCTTGCGACTTCCTTTTTTATTTTTAAGCTGTTATGCTAAGATTACTTAGTAACAGAAACCTCGATACGACGGTTCTTAGCACGGCTAGCAGCGTCATCGTTGCAAACGATAGGCTTAGAAGCTGCAGCACCCTCAGTAGTGATCTGAGAACCATTAACACCCTTCTTTACGAGGTAAGCCTTTGCAGACTCAGCTCTCTTAAGAGAAAGAGACTTGTTGATAGCCTCGCTACCAGTGTTGTCAGTGTGACCTACGATCTTGATAGATGCGTTGCTGTCACCCTTAACGTCCTCAGCGATCTTGTCGAGGAGGCTCTTAGCGTCGTTGCTAAGGTTAGCAGAACCCAACTTGAAGTTGCCACCCTGAGCAGCGCCACCTTCAAGGCTACCAGACTCATTAAGGTGCTTGTAAAGGTCCTTACGAGTCTTGCTCAACTGCTTGTTGATTTGATCGATCTGGTAAGACTGACCTTGTATAATGTCCTTGATAGCAACTCCGTCGATGCTGTCGATCTGAGCGTCCTGAAGCTTCTTGAGCTCCTCAGCCTGACGTGACTGCTCATACTGGAGTTTGCTGATAGCCTGCTGGTTTGCAGCTATCTCCTCTTGCTGTTTCTTAGACTTGCAGCTTGTTCCTGCCAAAGCGAAAGCAACTGCCAATGATGCGATGATTACTTTTTTCATAATTGTTTTGATTAATTAAAATTCTCTTAAATGTTTCTGCAAAAATAGTCAATAAAACCGCAAGAACAAGAAAAAAGAAGTTTTTTTTGCCACTGCGGTCTTATTTTTTTATCACTTGCCGTTATTCTCTAATTGATCCTTCAAGTTCTGAAGAGCGTCGATATCGCCTAATGTGGTCTTCTCCAGCGGAGTAGATGCTACATTCTCCTTCTTAGCCTTCTTGGCAGCTGCCTTCTTAGGCTGAGTCAGTGGCTCCTCGCCGTTAGCCTCACGCTCTGCATCTTCGTGGATGCGGCTGTGAGAAAGGATGATTCTCTTAGACTCCTTGTTGAACTCGATAACCTTGAAGTCGATCTTGTCGTTCAACTTAGCCTGTGAGCCGTCTTCCTTGATCAAGTGCTTAGGAGTTGCGAAACCCTGTACGCCATCCTCAAGCTCAACTACAGCGCCTCTATCCTGCATTTCTATAATAGTACCCTGGTGGATAGAACCAACAGTGAACTTCTCTTCGAATACATCCCAAGGATTCTCCTCGATCTGCTTGTGGCCAAGGCTCAAGCGGCGGTTCTCCTTGTCGATGCCAAGAACAACAACCTCGAGTTCTGCTCCGATCTGAGTGAACTCTGATGGGTGCTTGATCTTCTTAGTCCAGCTGAGGTCGCTGATGTGTACTAATCCGTCAACACCTTCCTCGATCTCAACGAAGATACCGAAGTTAGTGAAGTTGCGAATCTTAGCGTTGTGCTTGCTGCCTACAGGATACTTCTCCTCGATAGTCTCCCATGGGTCTGGTCTAAGCTGCTTGATGCCGAGAGACATCTTTCTCTCCTCGCGGTCGAGTGTCAGAACTACAGCCTCAACCTCATCGCCTACCTTCAGGAAGTCCTGAGCAGAACGCAAGTGCTGTGACCAGCTCATCTCTGAAACGTGGATAAGACCCTCTACGCCTGGAGCGATCTCTACGAACGCACCGTAGTCAGCCATAACTACAACTGTACCCTTAACCTTGTCGCCAACCTTGAGGTTTGCATCGAGCTTGTCCCATGGATGTGGAGTAAGCTGCTTCAAGCCAAGAGCGATTCTTCTCTTCTCCTCGTCGAAGTCAAGTATTACAACATTGATCTTCTGGTCGAGGCTAACGATCTCTTCTGGGTGGTTAACTCTACCCCAAGAAAGATCTGTGATATGGATAAGACCATCAACACCGCCGAGGTCAACGAATACACCATAAGATGTGATGTTCTTAACAGTTCCTTCAAGAACCTGTCCCTTCTCAAGGTGAGAGATGATCTCCTTCTTCTGAGCCTCAAGCTCTGCCTCGATAAGAGCCTTGTGTGATACAACGACATTCTTGAACTCGTGGTTGATCTTCACAACCTTGAACTCCATTGTCTTTCCTACGAACACATCGTAGTCTCTTGGAGTCTTGAAGTCGATCTGAGAACCTGGCAAGAATGCCTCGATGCCGAATACATCTACAATCATACCACCCTTTGTGCGGCACTTGATGTATCCCTTTATTATTTCGTCGTTCTCCAAAGCCTCGTTTACGCGCTCCCAAGAACGTGTAGCTCTCGCCTGCTTGTGTGAAAGTACCAGCTGACCCTTCTTGTCCTCCTGGTTCTCGATGTAAACCTCAACCTTGTCGCCGACCTTAAGGTCTGGGTTGTAGCGGAACTCGCTTGTTGAGATAACACCGTCAGACTTGAAGCCGATGTTTACGACAACCTCACGCTTGTTGATGGCGATAACTGTACCCTCAACAACTTCGTGCTCTTTCACTGTGTTCAGTGTGTTCTCGTAAGCCTTCTCAAGGTCTTCCTTCTTCACACCATTGTTTGAAACGCCGTCATTTTCATAAGCGTCCCAGTCGAAGTTGTCACTTGCAGCAACAGAAGCTGGCGCACCTGCCTTTGCAGTAGCAACCTCTTCGATGATTTCGTTTTCTTTCTTTTCTGCCATTTTGTAATGGTTTTTACACTAATAAATTAGTAGGTTAGACATTATGTTGCTAAAAATTGCGGGTGCAAAGATAGTGTTTTTTTCTTTTGCATACACATCGCCACATTTTTTAAAGCTTAGTTTATTGAAACTTAGGCAACAAGCCGCGCCACAACATAGCACAAAAAAAAGAAGCGGAGCCAGAGCCCTGCTTCTTACATTATTATATAGACACTTTACTTTTTTATAACAGCACGCACCGTCCTGCCGTAATATCTGTCGCCCCAAGTGAAATTAGCCTTGACGGAATCGAACCCAAGACGCTTACCCGTTGTGGCGTTGCGCAAAGACGAAGACCAATAGCGCCCTGTTGTGCCAACGCCAGTTGCGCTCTCGCCTATATCGCCAGCAGCCGGCAGGAATATATGCGCGTCGGAATAAGTATATGTGTTTTCGGAAGTATTACACAAGCCTTTGTCTGCCTCATACCTCACCTTATATACAATGTAGCCTTTTGTATTGGAAATGCTATATTTGTCTGTCCACATCCACTAACACTCTGCCAGCAATTCCTCGAAATCTTTGTCTGCAGGCACGACCCACTTGCCGCCCCAATTCACATGCGCCGCATCATCCTCTGGGTCGAGCGACTTTTTCTCAGCGCCGTATTCATTAAAATTCGCTCCGTTGTCATCTGTGTCGAAATAGTTACTCCAAGCATAAGACGTTTTTTCAGCCACCTCGCCCCAGGCATAATAAGCGCCATAAGCGGACGGATTGTCAGCGCCAACATTGCACGTCGCCCACTTTGTGCCGGAAGTCAAACCGAGGTCAACATAGTCATGTCCATCCTCGGTGCCAGTCTTATACACTTGCAACTGCGGTTTGGAGAATGTGATGGAATCGGCGACACCGGACTCCATAGACAGAATCACCTCACCGTCCTTATAGACATAGAATTGGGACATAGCCAGCGCGCCAGTCAGCATGGCGGCCAGCGTAAAGAATGCTTTTTTCATAAGTTTTAATTGTTTTGTTGTTTGTTATTTTGTTTTGATAATGCGCGCCGCCCCATTGCCACAGCGAAGAACATAAACGCCATCGGCAAGCGCCGAAAGGTTTACGACAGTCTTAGCCTCTGCCTTTGTTGTGGAAACGAGGTTGCCGTTAGACGCAAACAGAAGGACATCGCCCTCTGCGCCCTCGACAGTAATTTCGTATTTCGCTGGATTTGGGTAAACTTTAAGCGAACTGACGGAAGACTCAGCCGCAGACGCAGCCACATTCTCAGCCGAAAACACGACCTTGCGCGTAACGCTAAGACTCTTGACATCCGCTGTGCCGTCAGACTTAACGACACTCAAATTTCCAGAAGAAGTGAAATCGAGTTTGCTAACACTCGCCATGTCATAGACCTGCGTTGTGCCGTCAAGAGCCTCAACAACAAGACTTGCCGCCGACACAAAGTAGGAAGCGAGCAAAGATGAGATGATTAAAATTACTTTTTTCATTATTTTTTATTGTGCTAAAACATAAAATCAGCCTTCGATTTTATCCAGGACGCCACACAAGCAACCGCCGCTCATCAGCGCTATTTTATAGCACATATAGCTGAATACATCAATGCTGCAACAATATCACATTGCATGCATACTTATGTGTTTATTTCCTAAAATAAAAATCGTTCAAATATAGAAATAAATATATAAAAAAGAAACTGGACACATATGACTAAACTCCAAGAAATCCGAAAAAAGAGTGACAAAATGTTGAATATTCAGAAAAATGGCATACATTTGCAAACCAAAAGATTCACGAGAGAAGGCGATGCCTACGCAGGGAAAGCCCAAAATCGCGAATCTTATGAAAACGCAAATCCAAACAGGAGGATGAATTTAATTTCGCTTTATAACGCCTTTTTCTATTTTTACTTTTACTTCACAAGGTAAGAGAAGGGCGAGATTTGCTATAAACGAGAATAAAAAAACATGACATAATAAAGAATCCCGCCCCACAAAGGCGGGATTTCTTATTTTAATACCAAAAGGCTGGAAAGCCTAAAGATATATGAGCAAAAAGAAGGTAGCGATACAAGGAGTGAAAGGCTGTTTCCACGACAGCGCAGCGCATCTGTTCTTCGGCGAGAACGACCTGGAGATAGTGCCATGCGACTCTTTCCAGGAACTATTCCGCAAAGTGCAGAGCGACAGCAGCATGGCTGGCATCGTGGCCATAGAGAACACAATAGCCGGAAGCCTGCTCGCCAACTACGAGCTGATGAGAAAGAGCGGACTGAGAATCGTGGGCGAACACAAACTGAGAATCAAGCAGTCGATTTGCGCAATGCCAGGACAGAGCTTGGACGAACTGGAGGAGGTGCTATCCCACCCTATCGCGCTGATGCAGTGCGGAGAGTTCATTGACAAGCACAAGAACCTGCGTGCCATAGAGTTCGACGACACAGCCAACGCCGCCAAGACCATAGCCGAGAAGCACATAATGAAAGCCGGAGCGATATGCGGAACATACGCTGCGCATCTGTACGGACTGGAAGTACTGCAGGAAGGCATCGAGACCAACAAGCACAACTTCACACGATTCCTGATACTGGACCACGACGACAAACTGATGAACGGCAAGGAGAAGAATAAATCCACAGTGTCGTTCACTGTGCCTCACTCACCAGGAGCGCTGTCCAAGATACTGACAATCATATCGTTCTATGACATAAACCTGACCAAGATACAGTCCATGCCGATAATCGGAAAGGAATGGGAATATCTGTTCTACGTGGACTTGACATACGACGACTACGACCGTTATTTACAGGCACTCGAGGCGTTCCGCCCTCTGACGAGCTCGCTGCAAGTGCTTGGCGATTACGCGGAAGGCGAGCAAACAATATAAACCAAGGACCAACAAAACCAACCATCATGGCTATAAACATAAAACCCGCAGACAGAATAAGCAACGTCAGCGAATACTACTTCTCAAAGAAACTGAAGGAGATAGCAAAGCTGAACGCGGAAGGCAAGGACATAATATCGTTAGGCATAGGAAGCCCGGACATGCCGCCTTCAGAGCAGACTATCGAGGCTCTATGCGACGACGCGAGAAAGGCTGACGCCCACGGCTACCAGTCGTACATCGGAATACCAGAGCTGCGCCAAGCCTTCGCCACATTCTACAAGAAGAACTTCGGCGTGGAGCTGAACCCAGCCAACGAGATACAGCCGCTGATGGGCTCGAAGGAAGGCGTGATGCACATCTCGCTGGCGTTTCTGAACAAGGGCGACGAAGTGCTTGTGCCTAACCCAGGATACCCGACATACTCGTCGGTGAGCAACATCGTCGAGGCGAAGATAATAAACTACGACCTGGACGAGAACAACGGGTGGCAGCCAGACTTCGAGAAGCTGGAATCCATGGACCTGAGCCGCGTGAAGCTGATGTGGGTGAATTACCCGAACATGCCGACAGGAGCAAGAGCCACCAAGGAACTGTTTGAGAAATTAGTCGATTTCGGACGCCGACACAATATTATAATAGTGAACGACAATCCGTACAGCTTCATACTGAACAAAGAGAAACTGTCGATACTGTCGATACCGGGCGCAAAAGACATCTGCATAGAGCTGAACTCGCTGTCGAAGTCGCACAACATGCCAGGATGGAGAATGGCGATGGTGGCATCGAATCCGCAGTTCATCGAGTGGATACTGAGAATAAAGTCGAACATGGACTCCGGAATGTTCCGTCCGATGCAAAAGGCCGCAGTGGCAGCAATGAGCAACGACGACGAGTGGCACGAGAAGCACAACATCGAGCTTTACGCAAAGCGCAGAGCGTTGGCAGAAGAAATAATGACTACCTTGGGATGCTCTTTCGACAAAGACCAGGTCGGAATGTTCCTCTGGGGAAAAATCCCAAGCAAATACGAAAGCAGCGCGGAACTGGCAGACAGAGTGCTCTACGACGCGCGAGTATTCATAACCCCGGGATTCATCTTCGGGTCGAACGGTGAGAAATATGTAAGAATATCACTGTGCAGCAAGGAGGACAAGCTGCAGAATGCTTTGGACAGAATAAAAGAGAATATCAAATAAGAACATAAACAAATAAAATAAAGCAAAATGGACGTATTAGACTTAGAACCAATCAAGCTGAACGGCGTTGACTTCAGCCAACAAAGACCTGTAGTGATAGCAGGTCCGTGCTCTGCCGAGACCGAGGAGCAAGTAATGAACACCGCGCACGACCTCGCCAAAAGAGGCGTGAAAATATTCCGCGCAGGAATCTGGAAACCAAGAACAAAGCCAGGGTCATTCGAGGGAATCGGCTCCGAGGGATTGAAGTGGATGAAGAGAGTGAAGGAAGAGACCGGCATGTACACTTCGACCGAGGTGGCTACGGCGCAACACGTTTACGAGGCGCTGAAGTACGGCATCGACATGATGTGGATAGGCGCAAGAACAACCGCCAATCCTTTCGCAGTGCAGGAGATAGCCGACGCTCTGAGAGGCGTTGACATGCCTATACTCATAAAGAACCCTGTGAACCCAGACCTTGAACTATGGATAGGCGCGCTGATGAGAATCAACCAGGCCGGACTGAAGAAAATCGGCGTGATACACAGAGGATTCTCGACTTACGACAAGACGATATACAGAAACCTGCCTCAGTGGCAGATTCCTATCGAGATAAAGAGAAGATTCCCTAACCTGCCTGTAATCTGCGACCCAAGCCACATAGGCGGACGCCGCGACCTGATACTGCCACTGTCGCAGCAAGCTATGGACCTGCAGTTCAACGGACTGATAATCGAGAGCCACTGTACGCCAGACGACGCATGGAGCGACGCCAAGCAGCAGGTTACGCCATGCGACCTCTTCGAACAGGTGCTGAACAAGCTTGTGATAAGAGACGCTGCGCAGAGCACAGAAAACATAGAGGACCTCAGAGGTCAGATTGACAAAATCGACGAGGAAATTTTCGAAATACTCGCCAAGAGAATGAGAGTGTCAAGAGAGATAGGAACTTACAAGAAAGAGCACGGCATAACAGTGCTGCAAGCCGCCAGATACGACGAGATACTCAAGGGCAGAATCGCACTGGGCGAAAGATTAGGCATGAGCCCTAACTTCACAAAGGCATTCATCGAGGCTGTGCACGAGGAAAGCGTCAGAATCCAGATGGAACTGATGAACGGAGAGAAGAAAGCCTAAGACAAAAAAGAGAAAACGATGAGAATACTGATAATGGGCGCCGGCAAGATGGGAACGTTCCTGACCGACGCGCTGTGTCTGAACCACGAGGTCGCGCTCTACGACAAAGACCCACGCAGACTGCGTTTCGTGTTCAACACGCAGAGGCTCAGCCAAGTGGAGGAAATACAGTACTTCCAGCCAGAACTGCTCATAAACGCCGTGACGATAAAGTACACGATAGAAGCGTTCGAGTCGGTGCTGCGCTTCCTGCCCAAGGACTGCATAATATCCGACATAGCGTCGGTGAAGACCGGTCTGCCGGAGTACTACGCCAAGACAGGCATGAGATTCGTCTCGACGCACCCGATGTTCGGACCGACATTCGCAAACCTCGACAATCTGAGCAACCAGAACGCCGTGATAATAAGCGAGGGCGACGAGGAAGGCAAGAAGTTCTTCCTGGACTTCTACAAGTCGCTGCACCTGAACATATTCGAGTACACATTCCAAGGGCACGACGAGACGACAGCCTACTCGCTGTCAGTGCCTTTCGCCACAACGCTGGCATTCTCGTCCGCCATCAAGAGGATAAACGCGCCCGGCACAACGTTCAAGAAGCACATGGAGATAGCCCACGGATTCCTGAACGAGGACAGTTTCCTTATTTCCGAAGTGCTGTTCAACCCGTTCTCGGCAGAGCACATCAAGGAGATAAGAGACAACATGACGAAGCTCCTTGAAATTGTCGAGAACAAAGACAAGGACACCTTGGACGAATTCGTGAAGAAAGCGAAGAAAAACGTAGAAGGAGAATAAAACAAAAACGGCGCGAGCTTCAAACTCACGCCGTTTTTTATACATAATTACAAATGCTGAGTTACCCAAGCAACGATGGTCCAATTTTTAGGAACAATGCATAAGGATGCATTTTCTACACATATTTCTTTGCCGCCTCTATAATTTTATCATTCAAAGAATAGATATCGTCAAGCGTTGATATATCAAATACTTCCTTAAAGTCATTATTATCTCCAGGGAAAGCTATTCTCTTATGACTTGCGTTATTGAACAAGAAACGACAAATTGGACGACGATTATTATCATCTGCAAATATAGAGCAATACGACTGAGCATCTCTCATCGCTATTCTATCAACCGGCAACACTTGTCTTGCAATAGATTTCACTATCAGATAAGCCTCTTTCTCCTCATCTGTAGTTTCTATTTTTGACTTTTCGTTTTGACCTTTTTGTTCAGTATCTTCTGGATTTGAAGGATTGTCTATTTGTTCCTGTTGTTCATTACTATCTATAGCCGCCTTTAACCTTGATGATATTAGCTCATTTATATAGAATGAAATCGTTTTCTTTACTAACGGTGTGAATGTATCAAGAATCTTCTGAGTAAAAGCACCATTATAAACCTGCTTGCCAAAATACTTCACAAACTCTTGTGAAGGATTTGCCAACTCATTATGTATACATTTCTTTAGTTCATTCATGTATTTCAACTCCTCTGCAGAACCAAACACATCATCTACACTAAAGTATGACTTGTGGAATTTCTTTAAATCCTCTATCTGAGAATCTTTTAAATCCAATAGATTCACCGTCAAAAATGGTTTGCTATCCATCTTATTCGGCGACTCTAAATCCGTATAGAAACGATACTCGATTCCATTAGTTAGAATTCCAAACTTTGCATCAGACACATTGAAATACCTCAAGAGCTGACCGGTCTTCTGCTCTATTTCATCAAGATTTTGTTGCCAATGTTTGCATTCTATCAATATAATAGGTTTACCATCTTTCAGTATGGCATAATCTATTTTTTCTCCCTTCTTTGTACCCACGTCACACGTCATCTCCGGAACAACTTCCATTGGGTTGAACACATCATACCCCAAAGCTTGCAACATTGGTACTATCAAAGACATTTTTGTTGCTTCTTCTGTTTGAAGATTGTCCTTGATTTTTTCTATTCTTTCAACAATCTGTTGAATCATATCTTTGAAATCCATAATATCTCTTTTTGCGCTTTACTTGATATATTTAACAGCTTCATTATATCCATCAACATTTATCTTGAACTTATATACTCCACCCATTCCCCAACTACTATAATTTTCAATATTTCCTATTAAAGAACCTTCTTGCTTCAGCAATGCTATTATCTTCTGTCCAAGATCAAGTGATTTATGTACAGTTACGCAACCTCCACCATCAACACGACACTTGCTTTCCATCACGTCACCTTTATTGTCTTTTATTCTAAGTGTACATTGTGTGTGTTCATTTAAAATATTGATTCCATATTTAAACAACCTGATAGAAACACTTTGAGAATCAACAAAAAGGATGCTATTATAATCTGAATAAACATTATCATTTGAAGTTCCCGTTCCAATAACACTTATATATTTCTCATTACTTGCCTCACCAAAATCATCTTCGTATGCGTGAAGTTCCCAAAGTCCAGTCTTCAATGACAATTTTAAATCAACAGGTTTTGCAGAATCATCACCGACTAAATTACCTTCCTCATTTATTTTCTGTATAGCTCTATTGTAAAGGAAATCCTCATATTTCACATTCTCATAAATTTTTCCCTTCTTATCCTGCTCATATTCCTCTTTTGTCATATACACAGAATCAGACAACAGAGAAAATGATTCATACGCATTATTCTGGTTTATCATATATATGTACTCGTATTTAGGAGCTATATCGAATGGTAATTTCGACGTTACCTCTGTAAGCACATGGAAAATACATAACGAATCACTTAAAAAGACTTTGTTTTTTTCAATTTTAGAAACTGAGCTGTTTACACTCTTATCCAATTTCTTTTCTAACGCATCTTCTGCATCACTTTCTATTCCAGAAGTTTTGCTACACGATGAAGCAAGAATGGCTAAGCCTAACGCCATACACACAAATAGAATTCTTTTTTTCATAACCTAT
>JAEEGF012214834.1_pt1 | contig 17696 bp, 13 predicted proteins | sample 9134171 | NCBI WGS metagenome assembly JAEEGF01 (sample SAMN16246542, study PRJNA631951) | gut metagenome | biome: gut microbiome; feature: rumen; material: AP-attached | host: Bos | place: Iran: Karaj | collected 2018-10 | reverse complement strand
CGATGTTTCGAGGAAGTACGGATGTCGCATCTCCTTCCAGTTGACCGCTTTGATGTGTTCCACCGGAAAGAGCCGGAAGGCATACTTGAGATCCGAAATTCGGTTCAGGAAGAGGATCGAAAAGGCCTTCTGGAACACGGCGTTGCAAAGGCGCTTAACCGGGCTGTAGCCGGGAAACCCGCCGCCTTTCATCCACCGCGACGCGGTGACGATGCATCCGGGCCGCTTCTTCGATTCTTCGATCATCCGCGCGACCGCTTCGGGCGGCGTCTCGAGATCGGCCGACATCATCACGCAGTGGCTGCCCCTCGCCACGGGAAAGGCGCTCCGGTAGGCGCCGCCGGCGAAGGGCAGGGTCTGGAGGACGATCCGGACGGGAACCTTCCCTTCCGATCCGGCAACGAGCGCCTCCGCCGTTTCGCGGCAGGCCGGCGTCGTCTTCTCCGGGTGGAGCAGGATCAGGATTTCCGCGAGGTCGCTCGCGTCGCAGGACCGTTCGAGCCCCTCGACGGTCTCGCGGAGCGAAAACGTCTCGTTGATGGCGGCGACGAGGACGCTGGCTCCCGTGAAACGGGAGGGCAGCAGCGGTTCGACGGACGGGTGTGTCGCCATGCCGCGGATTCTACCAGAAGACCGTCCCGGCGGCAACTTGACGGCGTTTTCGCGCCCGTGGTAGCATCCTTCCCCCGGAGAACACGAACAATGAAGGCAATCGTCTTGGGCAGCACCGGCATGGTCGGCGGATGCTTCGCGGAGAAGCTGATCGAGCGCGGATGGGACGTCACGGGCGTCGCGCGCCACACCGCGATGGGCCGGCAACTCGTCGAACGCCCATATCCGTTCGTCGGCTGCGACATCCTCGACCGCGAGAACCTCCGCGCGCTATTCGGCCGCGTCCGGCCCGATCTCGTGGTCTGCATGGCCGCGCAGGCGTTCAACGGAACGTCGTGGGAGGCCGAGCGATACACCTACCTCGTGAACGTCGAGGGCACGCGCAACGTCCTCTCGGCCCTGCACGAGGCCTGCCCCGACGCGAAGCTCCTGCTCGCGTGCAGCAGCGCCGAGTACAGCGACGCCACGCGTTCCGGGGCGGCGCTCCGCGAGGACGTCCCCCTGAAGCCGCTCACGCCCTACGGCGTCACGAAGGTCGCCACCGAGACGATGGGCTACCAGTATTTCCGCAACTACGGGATGAAGGTCTATCTGCCCCGCATGTTCATCCACGTGGGGACCGGGCATCCGCCCGCGACGGCTATCCAGAACTTCGCCCGCCAGATCGCCCTCGCCAAGGCGGGCCGCGGCGACGGGACGGTCCGGACCGGCCGCCTCGACACCGCCCGCGACTTCATCGACGTCCGCGACGGCGTGGAGGCGATGCTGGCGCTGCTCGAGCACGGCGAGCCCGGGACTCCCGTCAACATCTGCAACGGCGAGGCGCCCACGATCCGCCATGTCCTGGACGAGCTCCTCGACATCGCCGGCATCGCGCCGCGCGTCGAGCAGGCGCAGTCGCTCCTCCGTCCGTCGGACGAGATGGTCCTGCTCGGCGACAACTCCCGGCTCCGCGCTCTCGGCTGGTCGCGTCGCTTCACCCTCCGCCAGACCCTCGAGGGGGTCTTCGCGGATTGGGAGTCCCGCGTCGCACGGGAGGGTTGAGGCGCCTATGCGATGGCGTCGGCCATCGCGAGCGCCTTCTCGACCACGACGTCCGAGTTGTAGTGCTGCCATTCGCCCCAGCGCCCTAGCCCGAAGACGCGGTGCCCGGCGCATTCGGCGAGGAGTCTCGCCATCATCTCGTTCTTCCCGATCGTGTTGAGCGGATACGCCCAGGGCATCTCGAACCGCGGCCCGGCCGCGGGACCGCGCCTCCCGATCCGCGTCTCGGTCCAGTAGCCGCGTGAACCCGGGGCGAAGTTCGCGCGGAGCAGGTAGCGGTGCTCCGGCACAGCCGGGTCCGGCTCGTAGATCCAGTGGGCGTCCGAGTCGAACGGATCCGAACGGTAGTCCACGTGGATTCCCGTGTGGCGCAGCGACGCGATCGCGTCGCGAGACTTCGGAGAGAGTCCGGCGATCCGCTCGAACGCGGGCCACGGCACCGTGTTCACGATTGCGTCCGCGCGTAGCACCGAGCCGTCGACCAGCCGCGCCGCGCGCCCGGCAATGTCGAGTTCCCGGACCTCGGTCCCGGCGAGGAGACGGTCGCCGAGCGCCTCGCCCATTCGGCGCCACAACTCGCCGGAGCCGTACGCCTTCGGGTATCGAAAGGCGGTATGCCCGGGCTGCGAACCGAAGGGGCGGCGCTCGCGGCACGAGCGGAGCGTGTCCTCGTAGGAGACGTTTGGGAGTTTCTCGAGCCAGTATGTGCCGAGAGCGTCCAGGTCGTCGCCGAACATCTTCCGGTTGTAGGGGAGCATGTAGTCCTCGGCGATGGAGCGGCCGAGCTTCCAGACGATCCACTCGACGAACGAGGCCGGCATCGGCGTTCCCGCGTTGCACCCCGCCGCCGCGATGTCCGCCAGATACCGGCGTTGCATCGCCTCGTCGAGCTGCCAGACGTTCGCCTCGATCGGGCTCCCGATCATGCGCGAGCCCAGGCGGATCAGCGACTTGCGCTCGAAGAGGTTCCATTCCCCCTCCGGCATGAACCGGAACAGGAACTCCGTCACGGCCGGACGTCGCACGTCGATGAAGTGGCCGCCGCCCACGTCGAGCGGCGAGCCGTCGACGTCGGCGCTGCGGCACAGTCCGCCGGCCACGTCCTCCTTCTCGACGACGAGGAAGTCCCGCACGCCGCGTTCGAGAAGACGGTGCGCGAACGCGAGCCCGGCGGGCCCGGCCCCGAGGATCAGATAGTGCGTCGATGCCATGGCGCGGATTCTACCATGCCCGCGCGTCCGCGGCAATCCAGGCGACGCGCGGGCCGCACGGCCGTCGCCGGCGTGGCGGGGTCCGCACCCCGCCACGCCGAGCAAGGACGCCCTATTCCGCCGGCACGAAGTATCCGAACGGCGTCTGCTCCCAGAGTTCTTCCTGTTCGGGAGGCGCCGGCGGTTCCGGCGGCGACGCCGCCGCGTCCTCGCGGCGCCAGTTGCGTTCGTCCCAGTCGACGTTCATCTTGAGGAAGGGCCGCCACTTCTCCGGCGGCTCCACTTCGGTCGTCCCCTCTCGCCCGAGCTGTTTCACGAGCAGTCGCGCGTAGTTCTCCATGCAGGTGAGGTAGTTGTACCGCGCCGCGAAGTTCCTCGCGGAGAAGGACGCCTCGTATCGCGCCTTCGGGTCGCCCCAGAAGAGCGGCCGGATCCGGTCCCGGACCATCGCGTTTTCCGCCGCCTTGACGGCGGCGTTCCGCGACCACTCGCCGCACCTGACCGCCGCCGCCAGGACGATCGCCGCCGCCACGGCGACGGAGAGCCACCGGACGAGTCGCGCGTCGAGCCTCTCCTCCGCCCGTTCCGCCGCGAGCGCGACGGCGAGGCATCCCAGCGCCGAGAGCCACGGCTGGTAGCGCGTGTAGCCGACCATCGCGTCCGGAACGAGCGCGAGCAGAACTAGCCCGCCGATTCCAAACGGTCGCCCCGCCGGCACGAGAAGCAGAAGTCCGAACATCAGCCAGAGCGCCGCGCGTACGCGCCAGTCTGGAAAGACCTCGAGTTTCCACCATTCGCATTCCGGCGAGAAATCGCTCCGTTCGAGCTTCCATCGGTAGAGCGCGACGGTCGCCAGCGGCGAAAGATACGCATGGGCGAACCGTCCCGCCTTTCCCATCGTCCGGAAGTCGTCGTTTCCGTTCTGCAGGTCCCAGGCGAGGTCCTGGACGGGGAATTTCTCCGCGTCGACCGTCCGGTAGGGGTAGAGCGGATGCCCGAACGTCCGCCACGACGTTCCAAGCGGATTCCACGAGACGAGCCCCGCCACAAGGAGCACGACCGCGGCCCATGCCACAAAACGGGCGGCAAACCGTTTCCGCACGTCACGAGGTCCCTTCCAGGTCTTCGCGACGGCGAACGCCGTAGCGAAGACCGCCAGCCCCATGATGCCGTTGAGCTTGAGCGTCGCCATCCACGCGCCCCAGACCGCCAGCGCGATCCAGTCGCAGTCCTTCCGCCGCAGCGCGTCCAGCATCGTCAGCAGAAGGCCGCACGACGCGAACGCCATCGCCAGGTCCACGGGCATCCGCCACGCCACCGTCGGCAGGACGAACACGAGCGCCGCGACGAGCGCCCAGCGCGCAAAGCCGCGGAACGTCAGCATCGCCGCAAGCAGGACGCCGAGCCACAGGAAGACGGGCAGCGGAAACGTGAGCGCATAGGGATCGCGGACGAACGCAAACGCCACGGCCGAGAAGACCGCGAGCGCCTTCGCTGAGAACGCCACGTGCAGCGGCGCCATTCCCCAGGGATCGAGCCCGAGCGACGCCGTGATCCCTTCCGCCGTCGGATCCGCGACCGGATTCCACCCCTCGATCAGAAGCTGGATCATCGGCAGGTGGCAGGTTGGCAGATCGGGCCGCTCCGTCGAATCCCAGACGAAGAGCGGAACCACGAACTTGAGCGCGAACAGGAGCAACGCGAAGAGCCCCGCCGCACCAAGCGCCGCGCGCCGGCGGTCCTTCCGGACGAACGGCACGAGAACCACCGCCGCGACCGCCGTCCACCACTGCCACGCCGCGCACGTTCCGCCGAAGAGGAACGACGCGCACGCCAGCACGACGACGAGGAGGGGGAAGACCAGCACTTGCCGGGCGAACGTCTCGAGTGCAGTTCCGGTGCAAGCCGGTCTCGGCCTCGCGTCCCGCAAGGCCGAGACGGCTTGCAACGACTGCGCGTCGGAAGCGCCTGTTTGGGGCACGCTCATTGTGCGGCGGATTTCAGAGCGAGCGTCGCCGCGCCGGGATCCTTGAAAAAGCGCGAAATGTTCGGATTCTTTCTACCCTTGTGGCGGGTCATCTCGTCTTGTGAAACGGCCGCTTCCCGGCGACGGCGGTTGATTATCTTCGTCGCGTCGATCCGCATCTCGACGATTTCCTCCGGCGTCATGCCGAGGAAATCTCCGTGGTCGCCGTGCGACCAGCCGGCTTCTTCAAGTCGTTTGAGTGTGCCGGCATCCATTTTCCCCTCGTTATGTTTCATGGGCATTTATCTTTTCCCCATTCTTCTCCAGATTTCTCTAGGATATGTCACAGTCCAAGCGTGAAGAACGGATTCGCAACCCCTTCCCCATCGTTGCCATGTCGTTCGCTCTTCGCTGTAAGCATCTGATTCAATGTATGAATGGATGTGCTCGGCTTGTTCGTCATCGGGGACATAGTATCCAAATGGTGTCAATATCCAGGTCTTTGTCCAAGTTGCTGTTTCATAAGCCAATGACTGAAACAAGGTTTGTCGTTCTTGATCGTTGGTTGGACATTCATTATCGGAGCGGATTTGACATTCGTTGTGCAAGTCAAGCAATGATTCTGTTTCAACTGTGGCGAGTTCACGCTCGTCGAAACAAATGCTATGCGTATGCGGATGTCCTTGCACGGATTCCGAAACCACATTGGTGCCTTTATCGCCCCCAACTTCTTTGACAAGCAGTCGGCATCGATTCTCCATGGATGTCAGATAGTTGAAGCGAGGAACGAAATGCTTGACAGAACGAACCATCTGCGAAAGGTAACCGGCTTTCCAGCCAAATTTCGGTCGGACTACCACGCGTGACGTACTGATCTCCTGTGCCTTGCACTCGATATCGGCCGCCTTTTCCGACGAGAATGAGAAAACAGCTATGCACAACCCCATGCTGGTGATGGCGGAGAGTAGACGCGCCAATCGGTTGTTCAGCCGTTGCTCGGCCCATTCGATGCCTAGAACGACTGCAAGGCAACCGAGCGCCGAAAGCCATGGTTGGTACCGTGTGTAGCCGATTACGGCTGTGGGAACAATAGATAGGAGTATGAATCCCCCAATTGCCCATGGACGGCCGCCGGGTAGTAACAGAAGGACCCCAAACATCAACCAGATTGACAATCGAGTATGAACATCGGGTAGGTCGGGTGGCAGATGCCACCATTCGCAGTCGGGGTTGAAGTCATTTCTTCCGAGTTTCCAGCGATAGAAGGATACCGTTCCCTTGGGGGAAAGAAATGCATGCGCCATCAAGCCGAATCTACCCATCGTTCGGTAGTCTTGATTGCCGAGTTGCATGTCCCAAGTCAAATCTTTGATAGGGAAACGTTCTGCATCGATCGTCTTGAATGGGTACAACGGATGTCCATACGTCAACCACGAGGTTCCGAATGGATTCCAGGAAACCAAGCCCCAAAGCAACACGAGGATGCCGGCGAATGCAACAAATCGACCAAGCCATTTCTTCCACTTGGTTTTTTCTTTCCACATCAGGATCAAGACGAACAATGCACCGAGCACAAACGCGCCGAATACGCCGTTGAACTTCAGGTTCATCATCCAGAACATCCAGACTGCAAGCGCGAACCAATCGCAGTTTCTCTGTTGAAGGGCGACATGCATTGCGAGCAACAAGCCGCATGATGCAAACGCTAGAGACAGATCCACGGGCATTTGGCGTGCGACCATAGGAAGGATGAACACAATCGCAGCTATGAGAGACATGCGGGCGAATCCGTGGAACAGACGCAGGCACGAAAGGAGAACACCGAGCCAAAGAATGGCGGGAAGCGGAAATGACAGTGCATAGGGGTCGTGAATGAACGTGTAGGCGACCGCCGAAAAGACGGCCATCGTTTTCGGCAGGAAGGCCACGTGCAGTGGCGCCATGCCCCAGAGGTCGAGTCCGAGCGAGGCCGTGATGTTCTCAGCCATCGGATCTGAGACGGGATTCCACCCTTCGATCAGAAGTTGGATCATGGGCAGATGGTAGACGGACATATCAAAGCATTTCGTGTCATCCCACACGAGCGGCGGAATTAGGCACCGTAACGCGAACAGGAGGAGCGCGAAGAGCCCCGCCGCACCAAGCGCCGCGCGCCGGCGGTCCTTCCGGACGAACGGCATGAGAACCACCGCCGCGACCGCCGTCCACCACTGCCACGCCGCGCACCGTCCGCCGAAGAGGAACGATGCGCACGCGAGGACGACGACGAGGAGGGGGAAGACCAGCACTTGCCGCTCGAAGATCGCGATCGACTCGGGGCCGGGCGGGGCTAGCGGCTCCGCCCGGCTCCGAGTCGGCCGAAGCGTGGATGGTGTCTCCGTCATATCAACGCGCGTCATTGCGGGGAGGGTCGAATCAGTAAACGAAGCCGAAGAGCCAGAGGGGGATGCGGTTGCCGCGCCCCACGGAAACGCCGTCGCTCACGACATAGCTGTTCGGCAGGTCCGCGATCTGGGAGAAGCTCTTCTTCCGGCCGCCGACCTCGAAGGTCCATTTGCCGTCCACCACGAAGTCCCCGACGCCGGTGTGGGCGACGGCGTGGTCCTTGCGGAGCTGGTTGCCGAAGAACGTCTCGCGCTCCACGCCGACGTCGGCTCGGGACACGAGTGCGTGCATCAGGTTCGGATTGTCCACGTAGATCTTCTCGGGCTTCGAAAGGTCGTCGAGCTTGCGGCCCTTCGCGTCCACGAGGGCCAGCAGTCCCGCCCGCTCGAGAGCCTTGAGCATCTTGAGCCCCTGGTCTCGCCCCGTTTCGAGCTCGCGGTACAGGGCGCTCATGTTGGGCGTCTGCGGACAGCTTTCGGCGAGGACCATCAGCATGCGGCGCGTTTTGCGGATGGTTTCCTGCGACACCTCGTCGATCGCCGGATAGTCGACTTCGAGGACCTTGTTCACCGTTTCCGCGAGGCGTTCCCGGAACTTGCCGTGGCTTTCGCGGTAGAAGGGATAGTAGCCGCTCGACAGGTACGTCTCGAAATGCGGCAGGACCTTCAGGTCCCGATCGATCTCGGAGGCGATGCGGACATGGTCGGACAGTATCTCCTCGATCGACAGGGGAGGCCGGTCGAGGAGCCCCTCCAGCTTGAGGTATTCGCGAAAGCTCAACCCCCGCAGCGGATAGGTCGCCTGCCTGCGCGAGAGGTCGCCCACGGCCTTCTCGAGCTGCAAAAGGGAGGATCCGCTGTAGACGATGCAGATGCTCCGGAACTGGTCCGAGAGGTTCTTCAGAACCAGAGACCAGTCCTTTCCGAGATGGTGGACTTCGTCGAGGAACACGTGCGTGAAGCCGTGCTCGCAAAGATACTCGACCAGGTCCTTCACCCGAGTCTTCGCAAACCACAGATCGTCCAGGCTCGCGTAGATCGCCTTGCTCGAATCCGCGCCGAACGCCTCCTTCACGCGCTGGCGCATCAGCGTCGTCTTTCCGGTCCCCCGAGGCCCCTTGATGCAGATCAGCCGGTCGCGCCAGTCGATTTCATCCATCAGATAGCGATGGAACTCGGTTGTTTCCTCTCGGATCTGCCGACTGGACGTCTCAAACAGCTCTTGAACATCTTCGGTTGTTAGTTTTGCGACCATTTTAGCAACTCTATTTGTTATTCATCATTCATTTTCAACAAACGCAATTGTTATGCTTCTTCCTTCTCCATTGAGCCGAACAATGCGATTCGCCGCCGTTACGAGGGGGAATCTACCAGAATTCGGTGGTTTTGTCCAGAACAATCGGAATCGGGACGCGCTAGGCGCGCGGCTCTGCCGCGCGCCTTCAAATCCGGCCCGCGCGGCCGCGCCGCGCGAGGCCGGGTTTCCCTCATCTCACCGTGCAGACTGGCTCGCGGAGCCAGACGGCGAAGAACGGGCTGGCGACGCGGTGCGTCCTCCCTTCGGTTTCGACCAGCCCTTTCGCGACGAGGACCTTGAGGGCGCTTGCGATGGAGGTGTAGACGGGCAGACGGTGCCGCGCCCGGTAGTCCGCGTCGAACCCCGTCGCCGGCTCGCGCGCGAGCGCGGAGAGTAGCGTCCTCTGGTTTTCGGAGAGGTTCTCGACCGAGGTTTCGAACGCGTCCTGCATCCGGCCGACGGCGCGGGCGAGGGCCGGAGGGACGTCGGCTTCCCCGATCGACCGGCGCCCTTCCGCCTCCGCTTGCTCGAACGCCTCGTAGGCCAGCGCCTGCAGGTAGTAGGGGATGTTTTCCGCGGCATCGACGATCGCGTCCAGCGCGGCGTCGTCCGCGGCGACGCCGCCCTGGTGGAACCGGTCGCGCAGGAAGGCGACGCTCTCTTCGCGCGGAGGCTTCTCCATGCGGAGGACGAGGGCGGATTGGTAGAACGGCTTCGCGGCGTCCGTGAACATCCGCCGTATGAGGTGCGTCCGGCTTCCGAGATAGACGTAGTTCACGTGTTTCTGGCGCTGGATCACGCTGCGGAACACTCGCTCCGCCGGAAGGACCGACGAAAGGCGCTCGATCTCCTGGAACTCGTCGAAGACGACGACGACGTTCTTCCCGCCGCGGTGGAGCGACTCCGGAAGCGCGAGGACGTCCTCCAGCGTCGAGGTCGTCGGCGGGGAGGAGAAGTCCAGCTCGACGGCGGGGCTGCCGTTCTCGCCCACCGTGAACTTCGGCCGGATTCCCCGGAAGAACCGCGCGAGCGAGCCGAGGCTCCTCGTCGCCCGGTCCTGCAGCGAAAGCGCCGCCGAGGCGTAGGCCTGGAGGAACTGCTCCATCGAGTCCACCTTCATCATGTCGAAGTAGATGCAGGGGTGTCCTTCGGCGCGGAGCTTCTCCACGACGCGCGCGACCAGCGACGACTTGCCGTAGCGCCGCGGCCCGTAGAGCAGGACGTTCGTGCCGTTGCCGACGGCGCGGAGGAGATCCCGCTCGGTTTCGGCGCGGTCGTAGAAGGCGTCGCCCGATACCAGCGGGCCGAACAGGAACGGGTTTTTCATGGTTTTCGTCCTTTCCGCCGCCCGATTCTAGCGCACTTCGTCCGATTACGCAAGATAAAGTTACTTAGTTTTAAGTAATTCCGCGGTGCGCTCGCGCGCCGCCATCTCGCGCATGGCGCGGCGACCGCCGCGCCATGCGCCTCCTCAATCCTCCGGCGGCAGCACGTGGTTCATGGCTTCCGCGAGCGAGCAGGTCACAACCACCTCTTCAAGCCCCTCTTCGTCGGTTACCGAAACCGTGTAGGTTCCGCCGCACGGGCAGGTCGGCTCCTGTTTGATATAGTTGGCCGGTCCCAGCAGTTTCTCTTTCCAGTCGTCGCCAATCATATCCATGCGGTTTTCCGTCCGCCAGTTTTCCGCGGACGTCATGATGAGATGCATGTTGGCGATGCATGCCCGTTGCTGCGAGATCCGCCGGTTCTTCACGAAGCTCGGAACCGCGATGGCGGCGAGGATACCGATGATCGCGACGACGATCATGATCTCGACGAGCGTGAAGCCCTGGCGGTGCGGGGTTTTCATGGCGTGTGAGTACCGAACGGGAACGAAGTCTACCAGAAAGATTGTTTCATTGCAAGAATTATTCCGGCATTGCGCAAACAGCGAAAATTCGTAAGATGTCTCGCTCCCGCGATTGGGGCGTCTGGATCGGAGTTCCGTTCGCGAATGATTTCTACTGTTTCCGGATATCCGTTGTTTTCTCGTCCAATTCCCGGTAGGCTGCGGAAAGGTTCCGCAAGACTTCCTGCCGGCTGGAATTTATCCGAACGGATCTTTCCCACAGCGAAATCGCCTCTTCGAGGTCGCCCCGAATCGCCGCGAGGCGGGCCAGACGATCCGCGCAGAGGGAGAGCTCTTCGTTCCATTCTCCCGACAATGCCCGTTCGTATTCGGCAATCGCCGAAGGAACGTCGTCGTTCAGATCTTCGAATGCCAACCCTCTGTAATAGTGCACAATGGCCTGCATCTCCAAGGAGTCGTCGAGTTTCAGCGCGTTGTCGAGGGAAGCAAACGCTCGTTCTGCTTCGCCGCCGGACTGGATTTCGTCGAGTGCTTCGTCAATAAAGCGATTGGGAGACAAAGCCGATTTCCTTCGTGTCTCTTTCCGTGATTCGTACCGGGAGAGAAGTTGGTCGAAGCGACCAAGATTCAGGTCGAGAATCGTCTTCAACCGATCAGCGGCAAGCAACCTCCCCGTCATGACGACCAACAGTTTTCCGTAATACTCCCGAAGATCGGGATCCACGATGCAATTCGCCCCCTTGGAAACGGATTCCCGGTAGCCGTCCGGAATGGCTCGTTCCGCATGGCCGATGCGCCAAGGATGGGAAGTGTCGACGTTCAAGTGCGAAAGCAAGGGATCGGGCAATGCGTAAACATCGGTCAGGAACAGGTCGGATTCCGAGCATTTCCAGACCAAGGTTCCTTTCATCATCCAGTTTTCGGAGCAGAGTCCTTTGACCCCGGCCCTCTGCGCCGTTTGGACGAGGGGATAGGTTTCTCGGCAAAGACCCTCGCGTGGGTCTTTGCCATGGGCGGAAGCCAGCAAGGCCCGCCACGAAGCCGTCCGAGGTTCCCACATGAGATAGTATGCCCGCTCGTCCACGGCGGAACGTTTCGTGGAGTAGGCGATATCGAGATTCACGAAGCGTTCCCGGACGAATGGTGCGGCGACCCGGTTCCATAGGAGTCCCAAGACGGCCAGAACGGCTAGTACGGGAATCAGGAACCGGTTCCAGCCGGCATTTCTCGGAAGCGGTTCCACCGGAACTCCACCGTCCTTTGGAGTGTTCGCGAGAAACGCGATTCCGCACAGCGACAGGAAGTACTGTTGCGTGAGGTGCCGGCCCGCCATGAAGTCTCCGCCGATGGAGACAACGTAGAGCTCGTAGAACGCCAACCCGATGAAGAGGGGAACCAACGTCCGGTTCCGTGCCTTGACGGACAATGCGACGAACAAGACCGGAACGAGCAGGAGCATCGGGTCAAGCGCCCAGGAGGAAACGTGGTACCAAAGACCGCTCGTCGCGTAGTCCGCCGTGGAGATCCCCGTGTGGAGTTTCGCATAGAAGGTGTTCGGGAATGGGAACCCGTAGTAGAGGACCGAAAACGCCGTCCATGCGAAGAAGGGAAGTAGACCGGCCATGCCGATGGGAACGCGCCGCCAGAACGGAATGCGCGTCCGGGCAAGATACGCCCAAACCGCCATTGGAGCGAAAACCAGCACGGAATCCGCGCGAGTCGTCGCGAGAAGGGCCATCAGCAACGCGATTGCGAAGAGATGCCGTTTCGAGAGCAACGGATTCCGGAGATAGATGTCGAGAAAACAGGCTCCAAGGAAAAACAGGATCGAGTTCTCGAGTCCGGACGTCGTGAAGCTCATGAAGCAATGGCTCGAAACCATGAGCCCGAGCATGCACCAGGCCGTCGCGGGCGAAGGACAGAACCGGAACAGCAGGATCCAGGCGGCAAGGCCCGAAAAGACGAGCCCGATGAGGAGACCGCAGACATCCGGATTGTCCGTGAACAGGAAGATGAACGCCTCCAGAAGGGTGAGCAGCGGATGCGTGGACGCCGTTGTTCGATATCCGATGTTATAGACCAGGCCATTTCCCTCGGCGAGGTGTTTGGCCATGATGTATCCGTGGTAGGCGTCGTCGCTGTTCCAGCCATAAGCCACAACGGCGACGAGGAACAACACCAATGCCGTTGTGCGAAACAAAAAGCCGGGATGGCGAGGAAACGAAGTCGTTTTCAAAAGAAAGGCTCCCTGTTCAGGGGATGTGCGGGTTTCATGACGAAAACGCTCTGCCGCTTGATTATTCGTCCGGCGGCAACCGGTGTCCCTTGCTTTCCTCGAGCGAACAAGTCACTTCGACCGTTTCGGTATCCGGATCGACAACGACGGTATAGATGCCTCCCAAAGGACACTTCGGTTCGCGGGTTATGTAGTTCTCGGTCCCGATCAGTTTCGTCTTCCAGTCGTCTCCGATCATCGCCATTCCGTTTTCCGTCCGCCAGTTTTCTGCGGAGGTCGAAATGAGTCGCATGTTCGCGATGCATGCACGCCGTTGTGACTCGGTCCGGTTCTTGACGAAGTTCGGAACCGCGATGGCGGCGAGGATGCCGATGATGGCGACCACGATCATGATTTCGACCAAGGTGAAGCCCTGAATGCACTTTGTTTTCATTGGTTTCGGGGGATTCGTTTGAAGAATGGTTCTTGCTGTCATGCCTGTCGAGCCGCGGATGCGCGTCGGATTGTTGGCGGGACCTTCATTTTTTGGAATTCGATTTGACGTCAATTGCCGGTCAATCTGTCCAGTCTTTCCTTCATGGACTTTGCCTTTTCGGGGTTTCCCGCGTTCTGGTGGGCGACGCAAAGATTCCACAGGACCGACACATTTTCGGAATCGATGCGCAGCGCGCGTTCCCAAAGGGAGATCGCTTCGTCGCGGCGCCCTTGGATCGCCCAGATGCGGGCGAGTCGGTCCGCGCAAGGAACCAGTTCGAAATCGATTGCGGAAGAAAGAGCCTTTTCGTATTGTTTCTTCGCTCGATCCACATCGGACAAAAGGTCTTCGAAAACGCAACCGCGATAGTAGTCGATCATCTTCGGCGGAATGGAGGGGTTGCCCGCCTCCTGGCAAAGATCGAGTTCGGCAAGGGCCGTTTCCGGATCGTGAACGACGTTGATTGCATGAAGGGCCCGGACGAGATGGACGACCGCCATTCGGGAAGATCCCGGATTCGTGGTCTGTTCGATTTGCCGGGCAAAATCGAGCGCTTCTTCGTATCGTCCTTCGTCGGCGAGAAACTGGACGAAGGAAATTTTGTTGGAAACATATTCCGGATAATTCCGGACGCTTTCCGCAAATGCCAGTTCGCCGTTGCCCCAGAGCCGCGCCCATCGGGCCGCTTCGAAAACGGTGACGACCCGGATGGCCGCAAAAACGCAAACGGCAACCGCTCCCGCGAAGCGAAGCTTTCCGCCCGCCTTTGAAACGAGGCAAGCCGCCTCCACGCATCCCGCGGCAACGCCGATCGAAGCAAGCGTGACGTAGTAGTCCCCGTAGGGTCCGTTCCCGGATCCGAGGCAATTGCTGGTCGGGGCAAATCCGATTGCGGCGAAAAGGATGCAGAACGCAAGGACGGGGAATCTCCTTCGACAGAGGAATGCGCATCCCAGAACGGCGATGACGGCCAACCAGGAAGCGGCGAGCGCCCACGGGCTCGCATCTCCCCATCGATAGCCGCCCAGGACCGTGAACCTTCCGAACGGCCAGAACCAGGTCGAAAAATGTTGGACGGTGAAATAGGGCGAAGAGACGATTCGCTGCCACCTGTCCGCCTCGACCCAGGAGCCTCTCATTTCCATGCGCGAAGCGGAAAGGGCCCGGAGGACGAAATAGAATCCAAGGACGAGCCAATAGCCCAAATGGACCCTCCATGTTCTTGGATCCTTCAGCCGCTCGGTTCGGAGAAGGACGTCGAACAGAAGCAGAATCGGAACGACCGCGACGGCGCACTCGTAGGAGACGAGAGCGAGAAAAAGGAACAGACTGGCCAAAGCGACGCGATCGCCGCGGAACCGCCCGTTGTCCCAGGCGGAATCGTGGCACGCGATGGCCGCTGCGGAAAACGCGGCCATGAGCTGGATGTTCACGCCGCTCAGCCAAGCCGTGGAAGAAACAAGGGTAGGGGAAAGAAGCCAAAGGGCCGCCGCCGCGACGGCTTTCCCCTCCGACCGAAAAAAGCGCCGGCACAGCGAACGAACGGGAAAGAACGAAATCGCGCCGATTCCGATGGCGAAAATGCGGCACCATTCGACGCCGAATTCGGAAACGAATGAAAAGAATGACCAGAGGAGATTCTTGATCGGGCGGAAAAGGCCGAATGCGTCCGACCCGAACAACGACCAAAAACTGGGCAGGTTCCGGACGAACGAAAGACTCTGGGAATCATCCGCCCAGAAAAAGCCGTGCGTAACGGAAAAACTGTGAATGGTAAGATAAACGAAAATCGTAACAATGGAAAGAAGCCGCCAAAACGAAGCCGATAGGCTTCGTTTGTTGAAAAAACGATTCACCAAAGCGGTCATAGGAGAAAAAAAGGGCGGTTCCTTGCAAGGAACCGCCCTGAAGGGTATCGTGAAAAATCACGTACTCAACATCGGTTCCGAATTATTCCGTGGTCGCGGCAGCAGCAGCGGCCTCGTACAGCTTGTGATCCGCGCCGCTGTTGTAGGGGCACGTGACGGTGATGGCCTCGCCGGAAGTGCCGATGGTATACGAGCTGTTTTTGGCCTTGGGGCAACGGGGCTCCGTCTTGATGTACTTTCCGTCGCCGCAGATGTCGCCGATGGCAGGAGCGTTCATCGTGCCCTGTTCGGTACGATAGTTCTCGCAAGCCGTCTCGACCTGGCGCATGTTGGAGATGCACGCGCGCTTCTGGGACTGATCGCGGTTCTTGACGAAGTTCGGGATCGCGATTGCGGCGAGGATGCCGATGATGGCGACCACGATCATGATTTCGACCAGGGTGAAGCCCTGCTGGAACTTTTTCATGGTGTGTTTCCTTGTGTTTTGGGGTTGTTTGTTTCAGTTTCGGTTTTTCGGAAGTTCTGTAATCTTCAAAACGACGGCGGAACCGTCGGCGGAACCCTAGTAGCAAACCCCGTGCCAACTCGCCTTGCGGCCGGAAGGGAGGGGGAGATTCCCTCTTCCGCGGCCGGTCGACCCAATCGACCCAACCGACCCAACCGACGAAATCGGGCTCCCCCCGCCCCCCGCAAGCCTTCGCGGATTCCGGGGACGTCCGATTGGGTCGATGGAGTCGATTGTGTCGGTTTCGTCGATGAGCGGCCGGCATGCAGGGAAGTCTTCCCTCTTCCACGGTTGGGTGGTTTTCTCAAAACTGAGAAAGAATTCAAGCGCTCGGTTCGGTTGCATTCTCAAAAGTGAGAATACGACTACTCGAAGCGGCTCGCACGGAGTGCTCGCCCCACCTGGAGCGCGGTTGAACTCGTCCGTCTGCCTCTGTTTCGCGTCCTTCTATCATGTCCGGCGCGAATGCGTTCTGCCGGCCGAGGCGGGGCGGAAGCGCAGCGGACGCCCCGCCGAGGAGCGGAGGCAGACGCATTCGCGCCAGGATTCGCGACCTTCGCGTTCGTCCGAAAGAACCAGTTGCGTTTCCGATGTCAATCTGGTAGTTTTCTCCCCGCGCGGCGAACAAGCCCGCCGTTCCCCCCCATGAATGACTTCGCACGGATAACGACACCCCGCGTCCTCGCGGTCTGCACGGCCTTCTTCCTGGGCGCCTCCGCCGCGGGCGCGGCGAGCAAGACGATCGTCGCCGGACCGGACTCCGACTACACTCTCGATATCGATAAGATCGGCGAGTATTCCTTCGAGAAGGACGGATGCGGCGGCATCGCCTGGTCCGGTCGCGCGGGGCTCTTCTATGTGCTGCGCGACCACGCCGGCGACAACAAGTCGAAGGTCTATCCGGTCTCGTTCGCGATCAACCCCGCCACGGGCGCCATCGTCGAGCAGACGCTCGGCGCGGAGTTCACGCCCGGCTCGCTCGGCGACGCGGAGGGGATCGCCCGCGACCCGCGGACCGGAGCGCTCTGGATCAGCGACGAGGCCGGCCCGACGATCGCCGAGTACGCCCTGGGCGGCGCCGCCACGGGGCGGACCGCCCCGGTGCCCGCCATCCAGGGCAGCTACAAGCGAGGAAACCGCTCGCTCGAGGCGCTCACGGTCTCGCCGGACGGCCTCACGATGTGGACGGCGAACGAACAGGCCCTCACGTGCGACGGCGATTCCTCGGACGGCAATACGACCGTGAGCACCGTCGTGCGGCTCACGCGCTTCACGCGCGCGACGACGCAGTCCGACTGGGAGACCGCCGGCGAGTGGGCCTACGCGTGCGATCCGTGCGGCGGATCGAACTATGCGCAGAGCGGTCTTTCCGGCCTGTGCGCGCTGCCGGACGGCTCGCTGCTGGCCCTCGAGCGCGAGGTCAGCATCACGACCTGGGGCCGGTGCCGCATCTATCGCATCACGACGGGCGCGCTGGCCGAGGCGACGGAGATCTCGGGAATCGCCGCGCTGACGGAGGCGGAGTCCTACACCCCGGTCGCGAAAGGCACCAGCCTGGTGGAGATCCGAGGCGTGATCCTCAACATCATCGTGTACGAGGGCATCGCGCTCGGGCCGATCCTCAACGACGGATCCCGCGCCGTCTATCTCGTCTCGGACGGCGGCGAGACCAAGACGGTGTCGATCCTCACCGCCAAGACCGTCCCCAAGATCTGCGCGCTGAAGCTGACGGGTCTCGGCGAGAACCCGCCGGGCGTGCCGCCGTTCCTGGACTGGCCCGAGGATCCCGACACGCAGATCACGGACTCGATGGGTCCGGCCGACCTCGGCCTCGTCGCGGGCTCCTTCGCGGACGCCTCCACCACGGCGGCGGATCTTCGCAAGCTCTCGAAGTGGGCGAGCGCGAATGGCGTCCGCTACGCCGGCGCGGACGTGAACGCCATGTCCTTCGACGCGGACGGCAACTCGGAGACCGCGCTTTCGACGGCGTATCTCCTCAACTGCGGCGTCGGCGACGTGGACGCCCGGAAGGCGACGTTCCGGTTCACGGAGTTCACGCCCGGGACGGTGCCGTCCATCGACGGCTCCGGTCTCAACGGCCGCGTCACGGTCTACGGCGCGGACGACCTCTCCGGCCCGTGGGCGCCCGCCACGAACGAGCACCACTTCTTCCAGGCGATCCTGACGCGCTAGCGCCGGGCGTGCGGGAGGCGTGCGACGGCGCGGGGGATTCGAGGCTTGGCGGCGTG
>JAEEGF011403466.1_pt1 | contig 17696 bp, 17 predicted proteins | sample 9134171 | NCBI WGS metagenome assembly JAEEGF01 (sample SAMN16246542, study PRJNA631951) | gut metagenome | biome: gut microbiome; feature: rumen; material: AP-attached | host: Bos | place: Iran: Karaj | collected 2018-10 | reverse complement strand
CAAGGTCAATGGGAGCACGTTTCCGTCAGGATTTGAATCTGGGCATCGACTGTATTTCAACCCCCATTGAGGTACTGGAAAGCAATGGCATAAAGGTCATTGAGATTGACACAGACGCCAAGTTCGACGGCAGTTGCGTGAAGAATTTGGGGCTGCCTGTGATTGTGTTGAACAAGAATCTCATTTCTGAGCGTCGAAGGCTAACCCTTTTCCACGAGTTGGCACATCTGATACTGACTTTTGATGAAAGTGCCGATGTGGAAAGGTTGTGCAACGTTTTTGCTAATGAAGTGCTACTGCCTTCGGCGGTGTTGAAATCGTTGTTGGGCGAACATCGAAAGAACCTTTCGTGGAAAGAGCTAAAACTCATACAAAAGGGTTTTGGCATTTCTGTGGATGCCATATTAGTGAAAGCCAAACAAATAGGCATTATCTCCGAAAGTACCCATCGGGCGTTATGTATAGAGATGAGTCGCAACTCAGAACTAAAACAGCGTGTCCAAGAAAGTGCCTATCCAAAGGAGTTATCGTCACGCTTTGAGCGACTGGTTTACAAAGCGCTGGCAGATAGTATGATTTCCGTCTCGAAAGCCGCAAGTTTGCTTGATAGTTCAATCGACAAGGTAAACGCTCAAACAACCCTTTCGTGACATGGAGATCGTTGTGGACTTGGTGATGGCGGAATTACATCGATCGTCATTCACCCACCCTAATATCGACCAGATGGTGGAAAATGGTGATTTGGAAGTGTTTTCGTTCGATGGAAAAGATGCCTTAAGCCTATTCTCTTTCTACAGCAAGTTCGCTGGCAAAACCAACTTGACAATCACAGACTGTGCGGTACTGAAATACGCCAAGGACAACAACTACCATATGCTCACTGGCGACCGCAAGCTACGTAATCACGCTGAAGACGAGGGCGTTATGGTATCTGGCATCCTCTATCTCGCCGAGCATTTTGTCGACGAAGGCTTATTAACAGGCAATGAGATGGCGCTGCGGTTAGAGCGCCTCATGAATATTAATCCAAGGTTGCCCAAAGCTATTTTCACGGATTGGATCAAAAGGTTCCGCAGTTTATAACAAGAAACTAATTATTTAATAATTTGAGAATTTTAGGAAAATAGGGCAAAAACTTTACCGAAAACATTCTTTACAACAAGTTGTTAAACGACAAACTGTCATCTAACCTGGTTTTTATGCCAGCCCTGCTTTTTTCTTATCAAATCACCCAAATACAATTTTTTTATTATATTTGCGTTTTGAAATCTTGAAATAACCTAAATAAACAAATATCATGAAAAGACTTGTGATTTTAGCGGCTGCCCTTTTATTGACTGCAACATCGCTGACTAGCTGCTTCAAAGACAAACCCGACACCAGCCAAGAAGGCTTGTATGTGGGTATCATCGGATTTAATGACGAGTTGCATACCAAGACTCTGAAAATCCTCAACGACCAAACCAAAGACGAGATGAAAGAGTACATCGACAACCTTAGCATGTCGAACGGTACCATCCTTTATCACGCCGTCAACACTGCCCTCGACAAGATTGAGAGCATCACCCCTCCTGCCGACCTTATCAACGTTTCCGTCATCACCTTTACCGATGGTTTGGACCAAGGTTCATACGTGCTGAACGACAACTATAACAGCAACGATGACTATCTGAATGCCGTCAGCAACCGTATCAAGTCCACCTACATCAGCGACATTCCGGTCTCTGCTTACACTATCGGCGTGAAAGGCTCCGATGTCGTTGACATCAACTCCTTCCGTCGTAACTTGGAGAAGCTCTCCAGCAACGAAGAGAACGTTTATGAGGTGGAAAGCATGTCACAAGTTGGAACCATCTTCGCCGACATCGCCCAAGACCTTTACAACCAAAGCTCATCTTACGATGTCACCTTGAAACTCCCGGCTCAAAATCCCGGCACCCTCATCCGCTTCACTTTCGACAACGTTGAAGACGCCACCCAATCAACCATGTACATCGAAGGCACCTACTCTCGTCAAAACAACAAAGGTTTGCTCAACGAGGTCACTTATGTGGGTCTTCAAGACTGCGGCCCCGTCATCTATGCCACTTCTTCAGGCATTTTCGACGAGTTCACTTTCGTCAACCTGCTGACTCCCGATGGAGAACAAGTGCCTGCCACTCTCACCAAACAATGGAATTACATTCCGAGCAGCAATGCTTGGCAAAACAACAGCGAGTTCACTCCCTCGGGCAACACCGTGGTTAAAGAAGAGTTCAAGAGCGCACTGGTCATGCTGGTCCTCGACTGCTCAAGCTCGCTCAGCAACGACTTCCAAAGCGTAAAGAACGCCGCACGTCAGTTCATCGAGACGCTGAATGGCAATACACACCAGGGGAATTAATAATTTAAAATTTAGAATTTAGAGGGTGATGGTGACAGCTCTCTAAATTCTAAATTATTAATTCTAAATTCTTAATCACTATCCCCAATCTAAGCACAAAGGCTTCCTCAGTGGCAAAGCCGATGTGAGGCAACATCACAAGATTAGGCGCATCAAACAAGGGGTTGTCCTGCTTCAAAGGCGGCTCGGTACCATACACATCGGTGGCGGCACCGGCAATCAAACCCGATTTCAAAGCATCCGCGAGGGCTTGTTCATTCACGACAGGTCCTCGTGCTGTATTAATAAGGATAGCGGAGGGCTTCATCAACTTCAGCTCTCTCTCAGTGATGAAATCACGGGTCTCATTGTTCAAGGCGATATGTAACGTGACGATGTCCGATTCCTTCAACAAGGTCTCCTTGTCCACAAAGGTGACACCTTCCACAGTTTTTGGCGTGCGGTTCCATGCCAGCACTTTGCAGCCGAAGGCATTCAGCAGCTTTGCCACACGTTGACCGATGTTGCCCATCCCGATGATGCCCACGGTCTTTCCACCGATCTCACGGCCTGGCATGATGCCTTTGCGCTGGCATTCACGAGTGATGCGGTCGTTCTCCAACACCTTACGATAAACGTCGATCATCATGGCAATGGCCAATTCAGCAACGGCCTCGGTGGAATAGCCAGCGGCGTTCTTCACCACGATACCACGACGTTGGCATTCCTCCATGTCGATATGATCCAAGCCCGTGAAGGCGATGGACAGCATCTTCAACTTAGGACAGGCATCGAGGAAGTTCTTCCGAAGCGGAATATTGCTTTCGATGACGACTTCCGCGTCTTGCGCACGGCGGATGAGCTCATCAAGGTTTTCATTACGGTCGGAATAGATGACCACTTCGTGGCCTTGTGCTTTCAATCCGGCACAAGCCTCTTCTATGACATTGGTCTTGAGACCAAGGGGTTCAAGGAATACGATTTTCATTTGATTTGGTGTTTTTTGCTTTAAACAGAACTTCTGATGCAAAAATACATATAAATATAATGCAAAGTCTGAATTATTTTTGTAATTTTGCCTTCATGAGACCTTTTATGCACTTAGCAGTTGTCTTAGGGTTTGCGCTAATAACTGCATGCGGACCTAAGAGTGAGTTGGGGAAGCCATTTGACAGGCCGTGTCACGAATTGGAAATGATTGACAGTTTGATGTGGAAACAGCCTGATAGTGCCTTTGCGATGCTGATGAAATATACGGCGAGTTCAAAGGCGGATAGTCTTGATGAGTTTGATGGACATTACTGCCAGCTGCTGATTTCGGAGTTGCTATATAAGAACTATTATGAGCAGAGTAACCGTGAGGAGCTGTTAAAGGCGGTGGATTATTTTGATTCCATTTGCTGTAGGGGCGAATTGAATGCGTCCGCTATTGTGTTTCTGGATGCCCGGGCACATTATATCAATGGCGTTGGATATTACGAAACGGACAGCGTGGTGGAGGCATGCGCCGAATACCTTAAAGCCTTGGAAACCATGGATAGCCATTTCAAGGAAACTGAATTGAAGGGGACAAAAGCTATCTTCATGTTTCTAACTTACAATAGGTTGTTGTCACTTTTCTCGTCGCAATTTATGTTGGATCCAGCCATTTCATGTGGTTCGCAAGCTTTGGTCTATTGTCAAAAAGAACCATCATTGCGCAAGGAAATCCCCAACACTTATTTCCATATCGGGAAACAATATGACATGAAAGGAGAAAAGGATGTTGCTAGTAGCTACTATGGACAAGCCATTAAGTTTCTTGATACAAGCACTCTTATTTATCGGGATGCTGTTTCCATGAAAGCGCTATGTGACTATCAAATGGGATTAGGGGCTGAACAATCCTTGAACACAATAAAACAAACCCTATCCAGCGCAGAGGGGGAGGAAGAGAAAATATCGCGTTTTGTAGCTATCGGGGCTATTTTTATGGAGGAAGGGACTTATGATTCAGCATTGCATTATTTTGAGCCTGTTTATAAATACGAAACAACCACAAGGGTTAAAATCGGTATTGCGGAAAACTTACGGATTGTGTACGATAGTACCGGAAATCAAGAAAAATCGGATGAATGCATAAGGTTTTTAGTTGAACACAAAAAACCTGAAGGAGAAGACAATGTTATGGTTTCCAAACTCGGAGAAAAATATGCGATATATTTAGATCAGAAGCATGAAAAACAATCTGAGGAATCTCGGAAAAAGACAATTATAACAACAGCTATAATTGTCAATCCCGCTGTATTATTAATGATTTTGACCATCATTCTTTTAGTGGAACGGAGAAGCAGAAAATTGCTGAATCATCAAAAGGAAGCGATGGAAACTGAAAAGCAGGCCCATCGAATGGTCCAAGCTGCCATGGCTGGGCGGCTGAAGCGCAAAAACCAAGAGGTCCGTGACCTTAAAGGCCAAATCAGGCAGGAAGGCCTGACATCGGGAAACAGCACTGTATCGTCATTTGTTGAAGAACCCGTGTGTCACCTAATTATGAAACGAGTAACCGAGGGAGAGTTCAAATCCAAGGTGGATTACATAAATTATAAAGACGCTGCTTTGAATAAACAACAGCTATTGGAATTACGTCTGGCAGCAGACCATCATTTCAACCAGTTCACGGTTCGTCTGAAAAAGGCTTTCCCGAAACTCACCAATAGCGACCTTGACTATTGTTGCCTTTATCTTCTCGGATTGACCGATGCTGATGTTGCCGCTTTAATGCAACGAGCCTATAACACCGTAATCGAGCGCAATGGCAAGATACGAAAGATCTTGGGCAGCGAGAATCCACTTACAATCACCTTAACGGATCTCGCAAAGAACACTTTGTCTGTTGATTAACAAGATGTTAATCAAAAACCCGAACCAATCCGAACCATCATTTTCTTGCAAGATTATCAAGATCGCCTTTTCTTTGCGTCCATAACTAAAATACGCGATGAAAAAAATTACAACATTGAGTTTGATGCTCTGTTTCTTTCTTTTCGGAGCATTATTCCATGCCTACAGCGAAACCAAAAAAGAAAATAAAGAAGAAAATGGTATTCCTATTGTGCTAATTGCATCATCTAGCACTGCTGAACCCAGTAGAGCAAGTAACATTATTACAACACTTAACGGACACGTACTCACTGTAGTCTTCACTGAGAATCTCGGACAAGTCTCGGTTGAAGTTGCTACCACAGCAGGTGCTTCTGTAGAATGTATCTCACTGCTTACACCGAATGGCTTACAAGTTTACATTCCCAATGCAGGAAATTACGTTGTCACCTTTACGCTCTCCAACGGTGACGTGTATTATGGTGAATTCGAAGTAAAGGATTAAAAAAACAAATCATTGTTTCATTTAAAAACTATATCCATGAAAAAACCATTGTTCTATTTATTCATTTGGGTTTTGACATTCTTTATTTTTATCGACGCAAAAGCACAAATCAAATTGCATGATGATAGTCATGTAAGTTTAGGTAGTCTCACAAAGGATTATGGCATCCAGATTCAGCCAAACGGATATTCCTACTTTCACTCACGACTTAATACTGAGTGGAGCTGGGCAACTTTGTCCTATTCTAACGATTCACTTCAAAAACACTGGATTGTTGCCAACCTTGATGATCCAAATCGCGGAAGGCACACTTTCTTTGTGACGGGACATGGATATGTTTACAAAAACGGAACCTTGCAAAGATCCGATGCCAGGTTTCAGCATGAGGAGCAACAAATTGAGGACGCAAGGAATGTGCTTGACCAAATAACAGGGATTTGGTACGTTCCCACAGAAGAAGATGGCGAAACCAAAAGCAATATAGTTCGAAGAGCAGGTGTTTCTGCCCAAGAGGTGGAAAAGGTTCTTCCGGAAGCAGTGGCCGCCGATGAAGATGGCGTGCTGTATGTGGATTACGAGGCTCTTACTGTCTTTTTGATCGAGGCTGTAAAAGAACAACACAAGGAGATTGAAACATTGCAAAAGACACTACAAAGCCATGGATTATTAGAGCCATAAACCACAAATATTTGACATTATGAGAAAAATTATTTATCTTTGGACATTATTGTTGTTCAACATAAGCGTAATGGCCCAGATTCATAGTGAAAACATGTGGGATATCTATTTTAATGAGGATTTCAACGGCTTCGACAGAGGTTGGGGGGATGATTACCTTGACAAACAACAAGGAAACCCCAGCTATCAACCTATTTGGCGCGCTTATTATCACGAATACTACCCTTCTGGCATTACCCTTAATTTACACCAACACCATATTTTTCAACGAAGCCAGTGCATTTTCAATGACGGAATTAACTATTCAGATGGCATTTTTCGGATTGCCGCTAAACGAATAGATAACACTACTAACACCTCAGCAGAATGCGGGGATTATGAGTTGCCAAAATGGGAAGGCTCAGGCCACGATTGTGACCACGATCATCATTTCTTGTATTTTTATTCGGGCGCTATCGAAACCATCGAGCCTTTCCTTTATGGCTACTTCGAAATTCGCTGCAAAACCCCAGTACACCGAGGATCTTTCCCCGCTTTCTGGCTTTGGGGAAATGGGAGAAGATACGAGGAAATTGACATTTTCGAATACATGTGGAACATCACCATACCCCAAAACGGCCACCCCTCTCCTGAATTGGGCTACCGGTATGTGTTCAATACAGGAATATATTTTGACGTGAATGCACAAAGGATCCGAAAGCTGTTTGCCCATAAAATAGTACGTTTCCCCGAAACACAACCTGACATGAATCAATGGCATACTTTCGGCATGGAGTGGCTGCCTGGAAGGGTGGTTTGGTATTTCGATGACGAGGTGGTTAATGAATTTTACGAATCCGAGAACATTCCGTATGGGCCCATGACACTAAAAGCAAACTACTCTTTAGACAACTGGTCACTCGTGCATCAATGGGATTCCTCAGCCGCCCCAATCGCCTTTGAAGGAGACACCATGATGATCGACTACATTAGGGTATATCATCTAAAGACAGCCTGCGATGAGGATGTGGTTATAACAAATCCTTTGCAATTGGACACAATTCAAACCATGAAACACTCCTTGTCCTTTTCTCCACTCAATGGATCTATCGTTTTGCCAACAACCCTGAACAAGACACTTCGCACAGAAACCATCACGATGAATGGTGAGATGGAGATTCCCGCAGGTACACAATTGACATTAATCACCCACCCTTGTCCCTACTGGGAAGAAGAATCGAGGTCCAATATTATAGCAAAAAAGAACCGTCAAACAAAAACACCCAAACCATGAAAACAAGAATGCCATTTCTCTTTATAGTATTGTTCTATTCTTGCCTAACCCTCGCTCAAGAGAATGCCATCATCCATGTCGATTATCATGGGGAACAAACAGAGGTGAAGGATATCGATTTTGATCAAGACTCCATTGCTGATCTGATAATAGCTACTAGAATTGGAAATTATTTGGGCCCCAATGCTTTGGCTCTTCATACAGGTACTGGCTGGCAAGATTTTGGTTGGAGGTTTTGTATTAGGTCCAACTATGGAGACCTTATTTCAGCAGCAACGGAATGGGGTAGTCATTCTTATCACGAGTACATGTCACAAGGAGCCATTCACGAGGATTTTCTTACGATTATCCGACGAGAATTGTCCGATGGCAGCTATTGCTATGGGTGGCTTTCATACCGCGTCGATGCTGGCGATTGGGTTCCAGACTTTGGTTATGACATAGGAATCATTACCTTTTACGAATCTTATTTCTGCACGATTCCCAACTACCCTTTCCATGTGGGTCAAACAGGCTTGGATTGGAGCACTTCAGAAGACACGTCTGATCTTTCAAACATTAGCATCTACCCCAACCCCACCACAGGTTCATGCACCCTTATCAGCAAAAACATAAGCCACGTTGAAGTATATAACAATTGGGGGCAGTGCATCAATAAACCTGAGACCAGTGAAGACAAAACAACCATAGACTTTAGCGGTCAACCAGCAGGACTCTACATTATCTTTGTCACCAACACAGATGGCAGTCGGTGTGTAAAAAAAGTGGTCAAACAATAAGGACTATCACGCAAACCAGGTCATGAGCTCCCCTACTCGAGCCTTGACGACTCTCTTGATTAACAAGACGTTAATCAAAAACCCGAGCCAATCCGAACCACTTCATTCTTGACAAAGGTTCGCAACCTATTTTACCTTTGTATCATTTAACATAAGGTAAAAAGCAATGAATAAGCCAACAAAAGTGGTTTTGATGATGTTCTGCTTCTTTATTTTTATCGACGCAAAAGCCCAAATCAAATTACACAACGATGGCCATGTGAGCTTAGGTAGTCTCACAAAGGATTACGGCATCCAGATTCAGCCAAACGGATATTCCTACTTTCACTCACGACTTAATACTGAGTGGAGCTGGGCAACTTTGTCCTATTCTAACGATTCACTTCAAAAACACTGGATTGTTGCCAACCGTGATGATCCGAATCCAGGAAGGCACACTTTCTTTGTAACGGGTCATGATTTGTTTATCTTTGGGCATTATTGTTGTTCAACTTAAGCGTAATGGCCCAAATTCATAGTGAAAACATCCCGCAGGAACACAATTGACATTGATCACCCATCCTTGTCCCTGCTGGGAAGAAGAGTCGAGATCCAACGCCATAGAAAAAAAGAACCGTCAAACAAAAAAAACAACACCATGAAAACACGAATACTATTTCTCATTATCGCATTGTTCTATTCTTGCGTAACCCTTGCTCAAGAGAATGCCATCATCCACGTCGATTATCATGGAGAACAAGCAGAAATACGAATGTTTAACTTTGACCTAGACTCCATTGGAGGTGACATATCGTTTCAAACAAGAATCGGCGATCACATGGGATCCCCCGCTTTCGTTGTAACCACTGGAGGCGATCTTAATGATCATGGTTGGAGTTTTAGCCTCAGATCCAATTACGGAGATTTCATTCCTGACTTAACTGATTGGTTAAAGCATCAGTATCATGAATATGAAACACAAGGAGCTATTCACGAAGATTTTCATACGGCACTGAGAAAAGAACTACCTGACGGCAGCTATTGCTATGGGTGGCTTTCATACCGCGTCGATGCAGGCGATTGGGTTCCAGACTTTGGTTATGACATAGGAATCATCACCTTTTACGAATCTTATTTCTGCACAATTCCCAACTACCCCTTCCATGTGGGTCAAACAAGCCTGGATTGGAGCACTTCAGAAGACACGTCTGATCTTTCAAACATTGGCATCTACCCCAATCCCACTACGGGTTCCTGCTCCCTTACCAGCGAAAACATAAGCCATGTTGAAGCATATAACAGTTTGGGGCAATGTATCATTAATCTTGAGGCCAGCAAAGGCAAAACAACCATTGACCTTAGCAGTCAACCCGCTGGGATATACTTCGTCAATGTCACCGAAAATAACGGGAAACGCTGCGTGAAAAAGGTAATCAAGCAATAATACTTACAAGTCACTAACTTATGATGCCATGCACGGATTCGAATACAAAACGAGTTATGCCTATAATGAAGGCCATAAACTATCAACCATGGCAAATTATATTTTCGATCCTAGTAGCCCTACTTTATGGCAATGCCTTGATAGCGTATCTTACCTATATGGCCCAAACGGTGAATTGCTGACGACAACAAACCACGTTAATAACGTAACAACAACGAATGAATATATTGGAAACAAGACTGTTATCACCACGGAACACATAACGGAAAACGACACATCATTGCTGTCAAGACTAACAAAAGTCTATTCTAACGAAGGAAAACTATTAAGTTGTCGTCGTGAACTCACCAACAGCACCTATCTAACCACTTATGATTATAATGATAACGGATTCTTTTCAGGAATATTGATGCAAGAACTGTTAAACAACGAGTATATCCCTGTCGCAAGGGTAGTTTTCGAATTAAACGAAGACGGATACCCAACTGTGGTGCATTTCGAAAAATGGGAGGAAGAATGGATAGAAAGCGGCGCTCCTATAACAAATGACTATTGCATTTATTTTGATGATTATCTTACTTTGTCTCCGTCACCGACAAAGAAGGTAAGTGTTGGGTAAAGAAAGTGGTCAAACAATAATGATAAATCTCTTAAAATGCTCAAAAAGATAAATAAATTCTTATATCTTTGCGTCATAACGTTACTAAGCATGAACTTGATGGCGCAGATAGATCCATACGACAGAAACTGGGACACCAATGTCTCCGACGATTTCAACGAAACCAATCGCCAGTTTGACAACTCGTTTCAGGAACCGTTGGGAAAATGGCTCTCGTTTGTACCAAGTTTGTGGCCTTCAGGAGTCACAAAGAAAGGAACAAATCAGATTTATCAATGGGACCATTGTGTTTTTGATGGCGCCAACAGCGTGTTAAGGCTTAATTCCCAGTTTATCCAGGAAACACCCATCCGTTGCGACGACCAGCCCGACTATTATGACATCCCTCCAAAACTCTATAGTCTTCAATACCATTGCGACAATACCCACAACTATCTCTACTATTATTCCGGAATGATAGAGTCTCCTCCGCAGGACACCACTACAAAAACCAAGGATCTTCCGCCGCCCCGTTTCCGTTACGGATTCTTCGAGATCCGTTGCCAGTTACCCATCCATGCCGGAGCCTTCCCCGCATTTTGGCTATGGGATGCCGACCCCACCGATCCAACGGATACATACTATGAGGAAATAGACATCTTTGAATTCTCATGGGCATTTGAGGACTCTTTGATACACTCGCACAACCCCCATCCTCACGGCGAGGGGAATCCATTTTGCTTCACCACGGGTGCCTATTACAAGCACAACGACACCTGCAACACCCCTCTCTGGAAAACCTCCGTGGCAAGGAACTACCCCATGATTGGAGACTCCCTGAGCCACTGGCACACTTTCGCTTGCGAGTGGATGCCCGAGCATATTAAATGGTATTGTGACGGACACATCGTCAACGAATACCGCAATCCCGACAGCATACCGAGCCACCATTTGGCGTTGAAGGTGAATTACGCAATTGACAAGTATGCTTTGCAAGGACATGATACTATAGGAATTCCTGAATGGCAAGGCAGCGACAGCATGGTCATCGACTATATCAATGTCTATCAATTGAAATGGGACTGCGATACGGATGAACTCGTCACCTGCCAGCAGGATCTGGATTCCTTTGATTATGCCGTTAAACGAAGTGTCAACATCAACGCTTCTTCGGGAAACGTCAAAGTTAGAAGCACGGACAAGGTTACTTTCCGTGTCACCGACTCTTTCGAAATCACCGGTCCCTTCCAGGCGGATAGCGGCGGAGAGCTGACAGTCATTGTGCAACAATGCCCCGAATAATAACAGAAAACTAATCCAAAAACACAAATAAGATGAAAAAGATTACATTTACTATAATTACTTTTTTTGTTGTATTCGGGGCAATAGCCCAAACCAACAACATTTTCATCCTTAAGGAATACGGACATGATTCCTGGGATACCCTCGTCCCATCAAACGGAATATTAGGTCGAATGGATATCAATGACGACGGAAACTATGACTTTTGGTATTGTGCGATCATTACCGTTGAATATATGTCAACACCAAAACTATATGCCAGGGAGGGGGCCTGTTCCCTGGTAAAAGCGAATGAATGGCCTGAAGCATACAATTGTTATGTTAATGCCGACACCCCATTAAATGACACATCATTGAAATGGATTACGTCTGCCGGAGCAGGACCAACTTTACTTCCTGAAAAAATCCCCAATCACTATCATCGTTATGATACAATGACTTATAAATCAGGTATTAGAGAAGAAGTTGAAGGAGATTATTATTATGGTTGGGTAGAAGTATATGCGGTGAATACTTACGACACTGTTTTTTTCCATGTGGCGAGAACTTGCTATTGTACTATACCCAACTATCCATTGAGATGGGGGCAGACAAGCTTGACAATTGTGAATGAAAACGGAGAAAATCCGTCTCTGTTTGTTTATCCCAATCCCACTTCGGGTTTGGTCTCGGTCATGGGCGACAATATCAGACAAATCGATATCTTTAACACTCTTGGCCAACACGTCATCACCCAGCTGGCCGATGGTGACCGTACAACAATCAATCTCAACAAACAACCCGCTGGACTCTTCTTTGTCTCCGTCACCGACAAAGAAGGACGAAAATGCGTTAAAAAAGTTGTCAAACAATAAGGACTATTCCGCAAACCAGGTCTTGAACTCCCCAACTCTCGCCTTGCTGACGATGATCTTCTCAGGCACTGGCACGGTGAGGTTAACAGCCAGTTTGTTGCCAAACCAGATTGACAAATCTTTTACGGCATTGCGCGAAATGATGAACTGACGGTTGGCACGGAAGAAATGCTCGGGATCAAGTTGCGCCATGATCTCGTCAAGTGTTTGGTTGAGGTAATAAGTATGTCCATCCATCGCAATGGCCTTCACCGTCTTGGTGTCGATATAAATATAGGCAATGTTACTGGTAGCCAATGGGATGAGCTTATCCCGCTCTGGAATCAAGAAGCAGGTTTTGTATTTCTTCTTCAAGCCACCCATCTGTGCCAGCAGGCCTTCCAACGAAGCATTTTCGGTATGGGCAGTTAAACTTTTGTATTTGCTCAAAGCCCGCTCCAAATCAGCCTTGTTGATGGGTTTCAAAAGATAGTCGATGCTGTTGACCTCAAAGGCCTTCAAGGCATACTCATCGTAGGCGGTGGTGAAGATGATCGGGCAGCTAATGCTCACTTTATCGAAGATGGCAAATGAGGAGCCATCGGCCAGATGGATGTCCATGAAAGCCAAATCCGGCTGCGGTTGTTCCTCAAACCATTCGACAGTTTCCTCTATGGTTTGAAGAATGGTAACAATCTCAATCTCAGGGTCTATCTCCTGAATCAGCGACTGAAGCGCCTGTGCGGCAACACTCTCGTCTTCGATGATGATGGCTTTCATGGCTTTATGCGTTGGGTTCAATAAGCGGCAGCACCACCTCGAAAATGGTTCCGTCGTTGACAATTTCCACATTCTTATTCCACTTCAACTGATAGCGTTCCGAGAGGTTGGCCAGCCCAATGCCATTGCCCGTCTCTTCCATGATCTTGGGCTGGATGGGGTTCGAAACTTTCAATGAAGGCTCTTCCGTGGTCACGATGCTCACTAACAGCGGTTGTTTCCCACTGATGACGTTATGTTTGATGGCATTCTCCACCAAACCTTGAAGCGACAACGGAAGGAGTTGGAAAGAGCAGTATTTAGGATCGATTTTGAAGTCGAAACGCAGGTTGTCGCCATAACGGATCTGCATCAGGTTGCAATAGGCCTGCACACCTTGCAACTCCTGTTCCAAGGTGACCACTTCTTTGTTCTGCAGTGTTGCCCGAAGCACCTGAGATAATTCCTGCACATAGTGCTGAGCTTTCTCTGCATCGGTACCGATGAGTGACTGCAATGTATTCAGCGAGTTGAACATAAAATGAGGATCCATTTGGCTCTTCAAAGCTTCGTAGTGGGTGATGACGTTTTCCGCCCGCAAAGCCTCATTCTCCACTGCGATGTTGTTCCTTTCATACAAGGTATGAAGCAATTTTGTTAACAGCAACACCACTACCATGAAGGAGAAGTCGCGCACCATGCCGTCGCGAATGATGCGGGCCATCATGTCGGGATCGGGTTGGTGGGGCTTTGAAAACAGGACTGCCATGGTGAAACACAAGCTGATGGCTGCGGTGATCAGCATGGAGCCTAAGATTATGAAAAGCACCTTCCTCCAGCGTTTTTTAAAGTCAATCGTAAACATTTTCCTATTATAAAGGAAAAGCACAAACACCAGGATGAAATTCATCGCGGTAAACAACAAGATTCTACCGAAATGAACGTGTCGCTGCATGTTTTGTTTAACTTCCGGGAAAAACAAAGTGTCGCCGAAGAAAGCGGAGATCGTGAAAATGACATGAAAGCCCACGCTGATACCCAGTGAGAGCAGCAGAATCGTCCTCAGCGAAAGAAATGTCGGTTTCTTATTGTGTTTGATCATAATGCAAAGATACATCCTTCTTGCTTAATGAGGATGTATCTTTGAAACGAAATGGTGAAAAAAGCCGTTGAAATGCACTTACTCCACCACGACCAAATAATAATTCTTCTTTCCCTTTTGCACAAGAATGTATTTACCGTCGATGAGGTCGTCGGCATTCATCACCTTGTCCAAGGTAACCTTGTCCTTGTTGATGCTCACGCCATTGGCTTGGGTCATCTTGCGAGCTTCGCCCTTGGAGGGGAAGATCTGGGTGTTGACAGCCATGAAATCGACAATCGGAATACCAGCTTCGAGATCGGTTCGATTGACATGTTCCTGGGGGACGCCTTCGAAGATATCAAGGAAGGTCTGCTCATCGAGTTTCATCAAAGCGTCCTTGGTGGCTTTGCCGAAAAGGATGTTGGAGGCTTCGATGGCGGCGTCAAGGGCTTCCTGTGAGTGGACCATCACGGTGACTTCTTCGGCAAGACGCTTTTGCAGCACTCGACGACCCGGGTCTTGCTTGTGTTCTTCGATAAGGGCATCAATAACTTCTTTCTCCAAGGAGGTGAAGATCTTGATGTACTTCTCGGCATCCTCGTCGCTGACGTTGAGCCAGAACTGGTAGAACTTGTATGGCGTGGTACGTTTCGGGTCAAGCCAGATGTTGCCGCTCTCAGTCTTGCCGAACTTCTTGCCGTCGGCCTTGGTAATCAAGGGACAAGTCAGAGCGAAGGCCTCGTTCTCAAAGCCCAGCGTACGGCGGATCAACTCGGTACCCGTGGTGATGTTGCCCCACTGGTCGTTGCCGCCCAATTGAAGCTTGCAATGCTTGTGTTGGTAGAGCCAAAGGAAGTCATAGCCTTGGAGCAGCTGATAGGTGAACTCGGTGAAGCTGAGACCGTCGCGGGCAGTGCCGTTGAGGCGCTGCTGCACGCTATCCTTAGCCATCATGTAGTTGACGGTGATATGCTTACCCACCTCACGGGCGAAATCGAGGAAGGTGAAGTCCTTCATCCAGTCGTAGTTGTTCACCATCTCGGCGGCGTTCGGCTCCTTCGACTCGAAGTCCAAAAACTTGGCCACTTGTTTCTTGATGCATTCTTGGTTATGCCTTAAGGTCTCTTCGTTGAGCAGGTTACGTTCTTGGCTCTTGCCTGAGGGGTCGCCGATCATACCGGTGGCACCACCCACGAGGATGATGGGCTTATGGCCGCAACGTTGCAGATGGCGGAGCATCATGATGCCACAAAGGTGACCGATATGCAGTGAGTCGGCGGTCGGGTCGGTGCCGAGGTAAGCCGTTACCATTTCTTTCTGGAGGAGTTCTTCCGTTCCTGGCATCATCTGTGCCAGCATTCCGCGCCAGCGGAGTTCTTCAACAAAATTCTTCATTGATATGCAATTTGAGGTGCAAAAATAAGAAATAATCCGTTTTCGTCCGCTAAAAAAGCTATTTCTTGTCGTTCCAAGTGGTTGAGAAAATGTCGGGATTGACGACCAGCATCAGATATCCCCAATGAAGACGCTGTCCATCGGAGACGCGCTTCAGGTACTGCATGGTCTCGGTGCCGTGCAGGAAGGAGTAGCCGGCTTCCACGGTGAAGCATTTGGTGACGGCATAATTGGCCGACAGTTCAAGTTCGTATCCCAACGTTTTGTCAACATCGGGCAGGGTGGTAGCCATGGACAGGTAATGCGCTGAGGCGTCGAGAGTCAGTCCCTTGACCGGCTGGTACTTGCCGCCAAGATAGGCATTCTGAAGGCCAGGGGTGAACCCGTTGACGTAGGTACTCATGTAGAAGAAGTCCATCGCACCATAGAACTGATGATGCGAGCCGTAGATTGGGTTGAAGCCCCTGACTTTGTCGTGATAGACCATCCCCAAGCCTCCCTCGGGTGGCACTGCGAAATAGCGGTCGCCACTCAGGTAGTCGTAACCGGCATAAACCGAATAGCGGTCATCGGGTTTGACTTCCGTTTTCACGCTGGCCATGAAGGCATCCAGGGAAATGCCATGCTCTTCGCGTCCCATCTGGTAGTAGAACGATCCCTCCAACGACCAGTGCTTGGGGTTGAAAGAGAGGTGGGTACCCGCCACCTGCTGGAAGAACACCTTGGGGTCAGCGGGGTTGTCTTGTTGCATTCCAATATTCATGAACAGCAACGATGCGCCAAATAGCGACTTTGGCGTGCTATAGTGATACCATAAGGTCTGCATCGACTTATAGGGTTGGTTGCCCCCGGTAAAATAGGTCTGGCCGTTCATGTTATCGGGGTTTTGGTTATATGCCAGCAGCAGGTGTGCTTGGTGTTGTTTGCCCTCATAGCCTAGACGCAGCACATCGTGGGTAGGGGCGGTCACCGACCAGTCGTTGGTACCGATGATACGTTCGTCGTCGTAGGCGAGCATCTGTCGGCCAAGCTGGGCGAACCAGCCTTTCTCGGATTTCATCTTGACCCAGGCCTCGTTGAGTGTAAACGAGCCGCCGGCCATGCCCCAGGTGCCAGCCTGTTGCAGCGAGACCCTTGCCTCCAGCCATGAACGGCTGTAGTCGGCGGTAAGGCGGTAGCGGCCCAGCACGAAATGCGACAGGCCTTCCTTGGTCTCGTCTTCCTCACGGAACTCACCGTAGCGCAACTCGCCACGCTCGAGGACGTTGAGGTTCAGGGTGAATTGGTTGTCGGCTTCCTGGGCATGCAGCTTCAGGGAAGGAAGCATCACCAAGCACAAACCGATGAAGAGTGCAGTTTTAAGGAGATCGTTTTTCATAGCATGATTAAAGATTCGTTATAGATTCGTTATGGATTCCAATGACTTAATCGGCACCGCATATTCTCGACGACATTCCCGCCAAAGAGCCAGGAGTCGGCGAAGTGGAGGTTGCCCTTCGGGAACATCGCCTCATAGGCAGGGATGAAGACCATCTCGGGATCGAGGTCGGGACAGACGGTGGTATGCCCATAAAGGTAGGTCCTGGTTGGGCAGGGAACGATCAACACGCTGTCGCGGGCATCGTTGTATTTGGCCATGCCAAGATGGAAGTCAGCAGGAACCGTGTCGGTTGCCATCGACCAAGTGGTGGGATTGACGCCGACCACATCGCCCTTCGACACCATGCCGATCGCCGACGTATCCGTCACCGAGTTGAAGATGACCAAGCCCGGCATCAAGCTGTCCGTGGCGGGCTTCAGGGCTTCGGGATAGGCGGCCAATTCCTCCGCTGTGACATGATAG
>JAEEGF012044019.1_pt1 | contig 17698 bp, 12 predicted proteins | sample 9134171 | NCBI WGS metagenome assembly JAEEGF01 (sample SAMN16246542, study PRJNA631951) | gut metagenome | biome: gut microbiome; feature: rumen; material: AP-attached | host: Bos | place: Iran: Karaj | collected 2018-10 | reverse complement strand
TCTTGCCCGCCAACTCGGACTCCGAAGACTCCGAAACTTTTGAAAGATACAGTTCTAACATTTCTGTAGTGTTTTTTGTGGTGTTAGAATACCAAGTGAACCAACTACATCGGGTGGTCCTTCCCGCCTTAATTTCTATGGTGCAAAGGTACAACAATTATTTTATATATGCAAGCTTTTACTCAAAAAAAATCAAATAAATTACATTATTAATATTAATAAAAAAAGAGAGGCAACTGTCTCCCGACAGCCACCCCTCAAATGAACTATAGAAGAGTGAAATCAATAATCAATTTTTGAATGTAGCACACTCCGTAGGATTACGTCAGCTTGTGATATTTGCCTTTATTCACACCTGTACGGATCTTCTTCGAGCACATGCCGTCGTCCTGTAGTATCTTCAGACGGCTGCACACCGAACCCGTGCTCTCATAGCCATACTCACGCTTCACGTCGTCGCTTGTGAAGTATTCCGGCAGACGGTTGAAGGCCAGCGTCGTTTTCTTCTGGCGGTGCTTGTTCGAGTTCTCGGCGTTCTGCAGGTCGTCGTAGTACTTCTCGCCGATACCCAGGAAGAAATACTGCTGGAAGGCAAACTGAGCCCTCTCAATGAGCAGTGCCAACTGAACGTCGTACTTGTCGGTCTTGAAGTTCGGACCGCAAACCATCCGACCGTCCTTATCCTGCACCATCTGATCAAAGTGCCGGCTGATAATCAGCGGTAACGAGTAGTTCATCCCGTGCCAGTAGGGGCGCTTGATGAGATCTTCCAGTGCGAAGTTACCCTCCTCGCTGGCATCGGCCATTCGGCGAGTCGTCCAGTTCGACAAGGCAATATCTATGTCCTTACATGGAATCTCGCCCTTACATGAATCGAACCGATACGCCCACTCGCGCAGCTGACTGTCTCTGGCAGCGTCCTCCTCCGTGTACTCACGGCTTTCGCGCATTTCGAAGTTAGAATCGCCCAGAGCCGCTACGGTGAGTCTGAAAAGTAACCCACCGCCGAAATTATCTGTGGTGGTCTGCTTGTCGAGAGCAGTCTGGGTGCCCGTGTACACGGCGTTGAAGTGCACGTCGAACTCACCCACAATCGCGCTCGATGTTTTCAGGTAGGCCCCGTCAGGCTCGTTGTGGAAGCCCTTGTAGAAGAGCTTCTCGATGTTCAGGTAGTCCTTCTTCATCTGGCGTTGCATGTCCTGCAGCTCGCTGTTGAAGTGAGAGACATGCAGTGGCCACTCCTCGCCGTCTATCATCTCCTTGGCGTTGAACTCAGCTTCACGGATAGCGGCAGCCGATGTCTCCGAAGGCATGCAGCGGAACACGCCCTTCGGTCTCGGCGACTTGTTGCTCTTGCCGCCGTTGTGCTGCTCACGCTCGGCGTTGAACTTGTTCAGGGCATCAATCTGTGCCTTGTCCGACATCTTGACGGGTTCCATCAGCAGGCGATAGAGGTCTACGGCAATGTGCTTGCCGCTGCCGCTGCGACCTATCAGCTCCAGGATGCTGTTCAAGCGGCAGATGCGACCCGGCTCCATGCCCGAGCGGTACCAGCAGCGCGTCATGAGCGTCATGAAGAACGCACCTCCCACCAGCAGTGCCGCAATATAGTGGCGGCGCTTCAGCAGGTGACACAACAAACGTATAACGGGGAAGTGAGGGAAGAGTTTCTCGACATCGCAACCCATGCTCTCCAGCATCTTCTGGATGTCGTACTCCGCTTCAGCCAGTTGGTGCCCTTCGGCCGTCAGCCGGGCTTCACGGCTCAACTGTTTGTAGCTGCGTCCGGTCACGAGCTTGATGGCGTCACGCATCTCCTTGGAGGGCTGCGGGTCGCCGTAGTTCTCGGCCTCGCGCTTCTCCATGCGCTTCTGGGCGGTCTTAAGGATGCGCTCAATCTCGTCCTGTCCGCGCTCCCTGACCACGTCCTGCACCCACTTCAGCGACAGCAGCACCTTACGGACATTGTCCAGACTGCCGTCGAGCACGATGATGAGGTCTGTGGCCAGCTTCAGCGCCATCTTGTGGCGGGAGCCTTCGGGTGCATCGTTGGGCAGCATGGTCATGATGATATCCGCCACTGGGATGCCAAACACCTTGACCGGCCCGTCGTCTACAGGTGCTGCTCTCGGGGGCTTAATGCCTGTGCCTTCAACGACAACCGTTGCCTCGGCTTCAGGGGTTAATGACTTGACGGAGGCAGGAGCCTCGTCGAAACGGTTCTCGGGGTTGGTGGGGGCGCAGTGGCCCTCACCTTGACGGTACGCCTCGCCGTACAAGCGGTCGGCCTCAGTACCGTTCTCAAAAATGTCCTTTTCTTCGTTCATCTGAAAAACGTTTTAAGGGGTTAATACTAATAATATTTAGAACAAATGCTCTTCGTCCATGAAATAGATGTCCTGACGGCGCGGGGCATAGGAGATGCGGCTGGCGTCGATGCACGAGTCATCTACGACGGGCTTGCCCGTTGAGCCGAGTACGCCCATCAGTCCGAGGTCGCGGGCCAGGCAGATCTGGTTGTCGGCGATGTTGCCCAACTCTGGTCTCAACTCGCACACCAACCGCAGGCCGTGTCCCGACGATGTCTTGTGGGCCAGTCGCACCTGCCAAGGGAATCCGGGCACCTGCGTGCGTTGGAACACCTCGTAGGGATCAATCAGCATCTTGTCGGCATCGAACATAAAGAGCCCACTCAGGTGGATACCTTTCAGCTGTCGGCGGCGGCGCATCACCTGCTGTCCGTTCTTGTCGAGCACGGGGTCGCCCCACTTGTCGGGGACGGGCACGAGGTCGAACTCTGAGGCAGCGAAGATGAAACACGGCAACAACATCTTCAGCGCGTTAGTCCACTGTAGCAGCTTCTCTCCGATGGTCAGCTGTCTGAATGTCTCACCAGCTCGTGGCATCACGTCACGTTTCAGGCAGAACTGCTGGAAGTCGCTGTTCATGGTCCACTTGTCCAGCGGCAGCCCATGAGCCACGGCATACTCCACCTCCTGGCGGGTGCTGATTATCCACGCCACCACAGCCGAGTTAATGATGTTGTTAAACACTGCGAGCGTGCAAGGCAGACACTCACCCCAAAACTGGTTGTCTTGATAGACAAAACGCCAATTCTTTCTCATACGCGTACATTATTATAATTCGTTTATTTCGTGATTCAGGATCTCCGTGCGGTGGCGACCAATGGTGACGTTCATCGTAGCCTGCGCCTGAAGCAGCCTGCGCTCGATGTCCGGCGAACACTTCAGACGCGACAGAATATTGACCTCACCCCTACTGGTGTCGAGCCAAACCTGAAGACCGTTGCCATCGTCGAGCAACATGCGGCCTTCGCTGCTTTCACTAAGCGTTGGTTTCTGCTTTGCCTGATCCGAAGTCAGCACATTGAAGATTTCTCGGGCCTCGTTTACTGGGTCAGCCGATGCACCGTCTACGTTGATGTGGATGCTGTAGCTCGATTCTTTCGCGCCTTCCGATTTGTAAAAACTTGAAGGACCAACCTGCTTGAACAAGGTGCGGTTACTGGGTTTTGAGCCAGCGGGCACAAATTCAAGATAGTCCGAACCCTCCCAGCGATTCAACTTGCCTTTCGTCGAGCTGTCCGGCTTCCTGCGCGGCCGGCTGACGTAAGTAGCCTGGTCGCTGCCCTGCAGCGACTCGGCTTGTTTCTGAGTTTCTTTTTTATTGGACATACCTTATTAATTATTAATGTCATCGTTATACCTCTCGAAAATCCTCTCAAGTGCATCGTCAACGTGCTGCACGCCCGTCAGGTCGATTTCCTGCCACAGGACATAGATGCGAATCGAGTCGGCGATTTCACATTGCATTTCGCGGCTGTGACCGCGCAGTAGGTCGGTAATGCTGTCGGTGAGATCCTTGCTCACCATACCCTTCAAAAAACCGACGACGTTTCGCCCCGCTTCGTAAAGTGGGAACTTCCATGCTATGTACTCAGCAAACATGCGGTCAAGGGTCTCCCGATCTTTTTTAATCAACTCTTCCTGTCCAAGCGTTACTGAATCTTTGCGCTTGGTGCCGCCTGCTGCGGGCTTCTTTTGTTGTATCTGCTTCATCTTAATATAAATAAATTGTAATAACGATAGAACAAACCCCGTACCATTAGGGCGCCCAAATGGTATAATTTACCTGCGTCGCACGAGGTGACAGAATATCGCACGAAGTGGCAGATCGTCGCACAAGTAACAGAAGTATCGCACGAAGCGTCGCATGAAGTGGCAGAAGCGTCGCACAAAGCGTCGCACGAAGTGGCAGAGCATCGCACACAAAAGGGCTAACTGCAAATGCAAATAGCCCTTAAATATCCCTTATGAGTTATTCAGTCACAAAGACTTTTCAGCTTGACTGACAAAATTGTCGTATTTTTCTTGAAGTTCCAAATATACATTTTCCAGTTCTGTATATAACAATATGCTTCTTGGATCATCTATTATTTTATCCTGCGACCATGGATAGGGTGTGTTATAGCGGTCATAGTTCGGTTTAGTTATATCATTAATAGCACTTTTCGTGAAGGGTAGCCGGGTTGGTGGATTTTCGTCCAGCTGTAGTTCCTTTGCAAATTTTTCGAAAGTCGCATATTGGGGCGTAGATTTGTCTTGGGGCTCATTCGGGTTGTCCACATTGTATATGATTCCAATATCGACACCAAAACGATATACAGCCTTCCATTGTGATTTTTTTTGGAAGAGATATTCTCCATCATGCTTTTTGTGTTCCATTACACTCAACACTGCTTTTTTGAAACACTGTTTTTTCTCCTCCCAAGTTAAAACTTTACAATGGGTCGAATTGTGTTCTACTTTGACCAACACATTCTCATCTTTGCCATTATTGTCATGACCTATGACAGAGTTTATTTTATCGCGGGCGATCATCCACGCGTTAAAATCCTCGTCACTGTACTCCATGATATCGTATTTCTTAAAGTATGCTTCCAGCTTTTTTCTAAGCGCCGTCAATTCTCTGACAGCTTCTTCACCGGGCTTACGCCTCATGACTTCTTCTATTACATAGTCTATGTCTTTGACACAAATCATCTCATATCCGTCAGTATGGAGGACTTCAAAAATATCCCGGCGCTCAAAACGCTCTGCAGTATAAGGGTATTTTATCCAGCTGAATTTAGTACCAGGAAATATGGCAATTGTAAAATCGTCGAAGGTTTTGTTTCTCTCTCCATCTTCAACAATAAAATGGAGCCATAATTTCACGAATTTACTTCTTTCTCCCCAAGGCCCCTGTTGTTCATACCCCAGCAAATAGTATACCAGAGTCATTGTTGCTGTACTCAAATACTTCCCTTTATATTTTGATATTATCTTGTTACGTAACTTGCCAAGATATAATATTGGGTGATCAAGCATATAGAATAGCGTGCAGATGTAGTAGGCATCATTGAAAATGTCTAATGCGTATTTTGCTGCATCATCACTCAGCAGTATAAAACGCTCATTGCTTAGACGGTTGTAGAACTGATGTTCAATGATTTCAGACAAATCATTTACCTTAAAGTCGTCTATTTTTGACCTGTCCTTATATATTAGTCGGCGGTCAACTTCTGTATAGTTTATCATATCTTCTATCTTATTCTTAGCTTATCATTCAGACTTATAGTGGGGAAGATGTATTGACTGCAAAGATACGACCTTTTTTTCAGCCTCCAAAATTTAAATTAATAAAAATAGTTATATTCAAATATTCATTATTGATTTCACTTTTTTGGAGTAAGGATAGGATTTGTATATAAATTAAGTATATAATTATATATAAGTTATTGATTATTAATATATTATACTATTATTATTACTATTTTATCTGTTCCAACAATCTCTTCAAGCTAAAACAATAATCAATAATCAATATTTCAATATAGCGACAAATTCCGCCGAAATGACCATGCTCTTCTTGATAACCAAGCCTTATTTTTCAATAACCTGCCATTATCGCGCAATAACCTGCCATTATCGCAACGACTTGAATGGAAGTCAATCGTTTATTACTAAATCGAAAGAGATATGAAAAAGTAAAAGCCACCCGAAGGTGACTTTCAAATGGAGTAGTGTCGATCAAGTCTTGCTCCCCACACTCAGCGGCGTAGTCAAAACATACGTTTGACGTTGCAAAGATAGGCTTTTTTTCGCTTATCTTCCAAACTTTCCCCACTTTTTTCACTTTTTTATCCAAAAGAGAATCACTTTCCAAAGTTTTTGATAGATATTCCAGAAAACGTTTTGTCGTTCCAAATATTCTTCGTATCTTTGCCCTCGAACATCGGCGCTATGCCTCGGTGGAGGTGCCGGTGCGACTTTAGTGGAAATAATAACAAGCGTTTGCTGTTATTCGGAACACTCTGAAACGTAGGAAATTTCAATAGTTGTTCAATCCGAAGAATAAATCGCAAACGTCTGTGCGTAATGCATGGGCGTGATTTATCTGGATTGACGGGTATTCCTACGACCTCAGAGTGTGGATGATGAACGTCCATGCTCTTTTGTGTCGTAGATGACCGTCTCCGAAGATAAGCAATACGCATTAATGCATAACGTATGGCTAAGAATACGAATCTTGGTGCAGCAAAGGCTGCCAAGAATGATGAGTTCTATACCCAGTATGCAGATATTCAGAAAGAGATAAATGCCTATCTGGAGTATAACCCTGACACATTCCGTGATAAAACGGTTCTCCTTCCGTGTGATGATCCTGAGTGGAGTAACTTTACGAAGTTCTTTGCTCAGAGTTTCGAACGGCTGGGACTTAAACGTCTTATAAGCACATCATATGCTGTAGAGAGCAAGAGGTATAAGCACTACGAGCCCTCCTTGTTTGAAATGGAGAGTCCTCACTATGATGCGGATAAAACTCGAATCAAAGGAAAAATCTTTGAACTCACGCACGATACTAATCAAAATGGGCGTATTGACATCGATGATTTGGAGTGGCACTATCTTGAAGGAGATGGCGATTTTCGCAGTAAGGAGGTTTGCAAATTGCGTGATGAATCGGACATCATTGTGACTAATCCGCCATTTAGTTTATTCAGAGAGTTCCTTGCATGGATTATTGATGCAGGCAAAGAATTACTTATTATTGGCAACCAAAATTCAGTATCCAGTAAGGAAATCTTTTCATATATTCAAGAAGATAAGTTATGGTTAGGTGTAACAGGATATGCGACAGATATGGTTTTTGGTGTCCCCAAAGGCACAGAAATAGATCCTAAAGATAAAGCTAAAGCAGCGAGACTTGGCTATATCGGTGATTATACACGACTTGGCAATTCTTGTTGGTTTACCAATATAGATCACGGACGTCGTCATCAGCCTATTCCTTTGATGACTATGAAAGATAATCTTCGATATAGTAAACATCGCGACCTTAAAGAAAGCGGTTATTTAAAATATGACAATTATGATGCAATAAATGTTGGTTACATTGATGCCATCCCAAGTGATTTTGATGGTGCAATGGGGGTTCCTATTACATTTCTTGATAAATACTGTCCAACTCAATTTGAAATACTCGGACTTACCCAAATTGGTTGTCATGACGCCCTACCAGATTTAAAAAGATATAACGAATACAAAGAGATTGAACGATTAACAGGACGAGCAACAGGGGCATCAGGAGGGAAAACGAATGAAAATGCTGTCATAAAAGGTGTAGGGAACAAAAAGACATATTATTTGGGGCCCAATGGAGAAACTGTTTATTCTGAATACAAAAGGATATTAATAAAAAAGAGGAAATGATAGCAAGACTTGTAACCGACTGGACCATCAGCGACATCTGCAAAGGGTTCCAGTACAACGAATACGAAGGCAAAGGCCTTTATGGCTTATCCGGGAGGCTTACCATCCAGCCTGTGTTTCAGCGTCATTATCTCTATGCTGAGAATGGTGGAAAGAAAGAGATGGATGTAATAAAGTCTGTACTGAACGGCTATCCGCTTGGCCTCATTTATTTCTCAAAGGTCGGAGAGGACACCTACGAGGTGTTGGATGGTCAGCAGAGAATCACTTCTTTGGGAAGATACATCACAGAGAAGTTCCCATGGATTGACGGCAATGGACATCCTTGGTATTTCACAGCCCTGAATCCTGATGAGCGCGAAAGGTTCCTGAACACTAAGCTTCTCATCTATGTATGTGAGGGCACGGAGAAGGAAATCAAAGACTGGTTCCGCACCATCAACATCGTTGGCATCCCTCTAAACGAACAGGAAACTCTTAATGCTGTGTATTCCGGTCCATTCGTGACCAAAGCAAAGGAAGAGTTCTCTAATTCCAATAATACCAACATCAACAAGTGGAGCCACTTCATCAATGGTACGGCCAAACGACAAGACTTCCTTGCTGCTGCTTTGGATTGGGTGAGCAGGGGCAACATTGAGGAATATATGTCATCGCATCGTTATGATGAAAACATCAACGAGCTCAAAGCCTATTTCACGTCGGTAATAGACTGGATAACGGCGGTCTTCGACATTGCTCCGGAAAAAGAGATGCGCGGACTAAAATGGGGTGAACTATATGAACGGTTTCATAACACAGCTTATAACCCTGAAGATGTGGCCAAGAAAGTGCGTGAACTCTATGAGAGTTTTTATGTCAAGGAGAAGAAGGGCATCTACGAGTATATCCTGGACGGATGTAAGAATACTATGCTTCTCAACGTCCGAGTTTTCGATGAACCAACTAAAAAGGCTGTCTATGCACAGCAAACGGCCGAAGCAAAGGAAAAGGGAGAGTCCAACTGTCCTTTATGTGCTTTGGGCCATGATGCTAATCACAATAAGATTTGGGATTTGAAAGATATGGATGCTGATCACGTAACGGCCTGGAGTAAAGGCGGTGCTACCAACATCGAGAACTGCCAGATGCTTTGCAAAACGCATAACAGAGCAAAAGGAAATAGATAAAAACAATAACGATATGAAAAAGCTTATAATCTTGATTTGTTTGCTGCTCCAAGCAGTTGCCGTATTGGCTGAGCCAATTGAAATTGACGGTCTGAAATATGACTTAAATATGGATGAAAAGACCGCCTGCGTCAGTAGTAATAATTCCTATAATGGAATATTGGTGATACAAGAAACGGTTACTTATGACGAGATTGATTATACTGTAACTGAGATTGCCCAAAATGCATTCTATAGGAATGGATTGTTGTCTATAACGATCCCTAATAGCGTAAAGAAGATAGGTAATAGCGCATTCTATTACTGTTCAAGTCTCGCCAACGTAAAACTAGGTGATGGTGTAGAAACTATTGGTTCATATGCCTTTTATGCTTGTGGTATAGTTTCCATAACATTTGGAAACAAAATTAACTCTATAGGAGGCTCTGCTTTCGAAAGTTGTTCAAAACTAACACAGGTTTACATTAGTGACTTGTCATCTTGGTGCCGTATTAAATTTGGTGATACAACTGCAAATCCTCTTTATTATTCACACCATCTCTACCTTGGCAAAAAAGAAGTGAAAGAACTTGTCATACCTGATGGAATAACTGAAATTAATAGTTGTGCATTTGCAGGAGCAAGCAATATTCTATCACTTACATTCAATAATGAAATCACTTCAATAGATTCGAGGGCGTTCTATGGTTGCAGTAATATCGAATCGATACAGATTCCTGATGGCATCACTACCATTGAAGCCGAAACTTTCTATGGATGTTATAAACTTGAAAACATAAAATTACCTGAAAGCTTGAAAATCATCAAATCTTCAGCATTTCAGTATTGTACGAGTCTTACAAATGTCATTATCCCAAGTAAGGTGGAATTCATTTATTATTATGCGTTTTACAATACTACAGAAAATGAACTATCGGTTGTCATGATGCCTGAATATCCCCCGCTCGTATATGCCTATTCTTTTCCTAATGGTACGAAATTTTACGTGCCTGAAGCATCTATAGAACCATATCAGAACGTTGCACCGTGGATCAATTCGGAATTAGCAACTTTCTCAGGTTTAGGTCCAGAAAAGTGTGTTAATCCAGAAATAAAATATAACAACGGAAAAATATCCTTCACATGTCAAACACCTGATGTTAAATTCCACTATAAAGTTACAAGTGAGGACTTTACAAATAGTAATACAGGAGAAGAAATACCATTATCTGCTATCTATAAAGTATCTGTCTATGCCTCCAAAGCTGGTTATGAGAATTCTGAAACCGTTACGTCTGAGATTAATATAATGGGCATTCGTGGTGATTTGACTGGTGACGGTATTGTGAATGTTGCCGATCATGTGGAGCTTTCGAACATCATCATGAGTCAGGAACAATAGCCATTCTTCACCCCGGTAATGTCATCGATCATGTAAAACTTACGGAAATCATAATGAATAAGTAATATGGCAAAAGATAAATTCAGCAGGACTAAAGCCTGTGCTACCAAGACGCTATACGCGGTGATGAAGGAGATGAGCCGTCGGGGTGGCAGCATGCCGGCAAAGGAACTCTATCCGTTTGTGAATGAGAACGTGGAACTGACGGATTGGGAAAAAGAACCGGCAGGTAAGATGCAATATATCCGATGGACTAACAGCTTCCAGTTCTATTCCATCGACTATCAGAAGGCCGGCTTCATCGTGAAGAAGAACGGCAACTGGTATCTGACACCTGAGGGTGAGGCAGCCCTGAAGAAGACTCCCGAAGAGGTGATGAACATCGCCAATGATGCTTATCATGCGTGGAAGAAAGCTCGCGACATAGAGGATAATCCTGATGAGGAACCAACGGACAATACGGCAGAATCGGACAACTCCATGAAATTAGAACAGCTGGAGTCGGATGCACGCGAAGGCATCAAGGCATTCATCGCATCCAAAGATCCGTATGAATTTCAGGACATGGTGGCAGCCCTGCTGCGTGCAATGGATTACCATACGCCGTTTATCGCTCCCAAAGGCAAGGACGGCGGTATTGACATCATTGCCTACTTAGATCCGCTGGGAGCCAAGACGCCACGCATCAAGGTACAGGTGAAGCATAAGCCGGAGACTGCCATCGGTGCCTCCGAGGTACGTGCCTTGTCTGGTGTGCTGAAGGCTGGAGATATCGCGTTGTTTGTCACAAGTGGCACGTATTCGGCTGATGCCAGAAATGCCGCTTCTGGCAATGACAAGTTTATCCGTCTCATCGATGGTAATGACTTCATCGAGATGTGGCAGGAATACTACGATAAGATGTCCGACGATGACAAGAACATGCTGCCCCTGAAGCGTATCTCGTTCCTCGGAAATAACGAGTAGCAATATTGAAATATTGATTATTGAGTGTCACAGATTCTCCTGACCCCGCTGTGACAGAGGCTGCATAGAATTTCGGAAATTTAGTTAATTGTATTAATTAATTGAAACAAAAAGAGTATTTGCCGAAAAAAAAAGGTATATTTGTACCAAATAAAACATCTATGCAGAGAATATTTAAGCTGAACGTACAACTTGTGGTCGAGGCGGTGCTGCTGCTTGCAATGTTGTTTGGCATTCTGGCCTATTTCACGCATCAGACACTGCGAAGGGAAGCTGTGCGCAATGCTGAGCAGACGCTGGAGGGCACAATGTTGAGCATAGACAACATCCTGCTGGGTGTGGAGCAGGCAACGGGCAAGATCTACGACGACCTGCTCGGGCATCTCGATGATCCGGACCGTATGTTCGCCTACAGCCGCAGTCTGGTGGAGAGCAATGCCAACATCGTGGGGTGCGCCATCTGTTTCAAGCCTGGCTACTATCCCGGTAAGGACCTGTTTATGGCGTATATCCATCGCAAGTCGTCTGCCCCTGAAGACTGGTCGACGCTGGTGACAGCCGAGACATTCACCGACCGTCCTTATACAGAGCAGGTGTGGTATGCCGAACCCATGAATACAGGCCATGTCGGCTGGATCGATCCTCTGAAGGGTAGCGCCACTGAGACTGAACCGCTGGTGACCTTCTGCCTGCCGTTCAGCGACAAGGGCGGCGAGCGCATCGGCGTGATAGCCGTCGATATGTCCATCCAACAGTTGTCGCAGATCATACTCTCAAGCAAGCCCTCTGAAAACGGCTATGGCGTGCTGTTGGGCCAAAACGGCTCATATATCGTTCATCCCGACAAGCGGAAACTGACCGATCCCAATATTTACAGCCAGAAGAATCGCAATGTCGACCCCACTGAGATCGAGGCTGCCAGGGCCATGGTGGCTGGCGAGAGCGGCATGAAGAAATTCCGCAGGGACGACGGAGACTGGTACGTGTTCTATCAACCCTTCAAGCGTGTTGACTGGGATGGGAAAGCGCATGGCAGCATGAACTGGAGCGTAGGCGTGGTCAGCCCGGAGGATGATATCTTCGGCATGCACAACATACTGCTGTGGCAGGTCTTCATCATAGCCGTCGGGGGTATTCTGCTGTTCTTCGTGCTTTGCAGTTGGATTATCCGCCGACAGCTGAAGCCGATGAGGCGACTGGCAGATTCAGCCCGCCACATTGCCGAGGGCAACTACAACGAGATGCTGCCCTTCACCCAGCGCCGCGACGAGATAGGCCTGTTGCAGGAAAGATTCAAGAATATGCAACGGTCGCTGCAGAAACAGGTGGATGACCTGAAAGAAGAGACACAACGGTTAAGCCAGTATGGCGGAGAGCTACGCTCGGCGCGCGACAAGACGATAGAGATCGACGCGGTAAAGACATCGATCCTGCACTATATGGCCGACCAGATTTCAGCGCATGCTGAGAACATCGACAAGAGCACAACCAAACTGTGCAACGGCTATCAGGACCTCGGCAGAAAAGAGATCATCCAGCAGGTGGACACCATTCAGCGGAACAGTCACGCTCTCGTAGGATTGCTGCGAATTGTGGGCCGTTACACAGAAAACGGAATCAAGAAAGGAGGGCAGTCATGAATAGAGGTTACAAAAGACTGTCGCGCCAACTCGGCCTGGCCATCATGCTGCTGGCAGCCCCCATCTTCATACTGTCGCTGGGCTTGCTCTTTGAACAGTCGCGCACCCTCATCCATCATGAAGTGAGCGATTACATAAGCAGCACGCTTAATACAGCCGTGCAACGGGTGTGTTACTATATGAACACGGTTGAGACAGATGCCAAGCCGACCAACTTCAGGCACATGGCAAACATGCTGAGCGAGGGCGAACAACCCTACCAGCATGCCTATTACGTGCTGCTCGACGGCGATGGCAGGTATCTGATACACCCCGACTCAACCCGCCTGTTCAGGAAGACCATCTTCACTGATGCCGATCCGTGTGTCGATATGGACATTATCACAGTAGGACATGAGATGACAGCGGGCAAACAGGGAACGGTGCATATCCGTCGGAGCGGCGAGCGCTACCACATGTGCTACCGCCAAGTGCCTGGCACCAACTGGAGTCTGGCACTGGTCTGTCCCGAAAACGAAGCGATGAAGGATCTCAACCGGCTGGGCTATGTCATCATCGTGCTGCTCGTCATCGGACTGCTGCTGATCCTGTTGTTCTGCAATCACGCCGTGAACCAGATCATCAGTCCGATACACCAACTCATCGACACCACCCAGAAGATGGAAGACGGTCAATTCGACGAGATTGTCCCCCAGTCATCCCACGACAATACCGTCGGGCGGTTACAGAACAGCTTCCGTAAGATGCAGCAGGCGCTGAACGAGCGCATGGACAGCCTGCAACAGCAGGCCGACACCATCAGACGGCAAAACGAGGAACTGCAGCAAACCAAACAACAAGCCGAGGAAACCGTCAGACAGAAGTCCCGGTTTGTAAAGCACGTCATCCAGCAGATGCGTATGCCGCTGAACGTGATAACGGGCTTTGCCGATGTGCTTGGTGGCAGCAACGCTGAGGAAATAACGATCACCGAGGAAGAGTTGAGCAGTATCATGTATCTGATGACAAGCAACACCATCAACATGAACCGCATGGTGCTGTTGCTGCTCGATGCCTCAGAGACGGATGCAACGGGGAGACTGTCGTGTACCAGAACCGAAGAGGTGTCATGTAATGAGATTTCACGCGATGTGATCGACCATATCGTCAGGCACTTCCCCCAGGCCAGCATACGGTTTGAGACAGAACTGCAGGACTGCGTGCAGATACTTACAAACAGGTTGTTCCTGTTGAGCGTATTGATTGAGCCGCTGTATAATGCAGTGTTACACTCCGACGGTGAACACATCACACTGCGGGTGAGTCAGACAGCCACCACCGTCAGATTCACCGTTCAGGACACTGGCCCTGGTTTACCGCCTGAGATGCCCGAACCCGTGTTCAAGCCGTTCCGCGAGATTGACAACCTGCTGATAGGCACTGGCATCGGCTTGTCGCTGGCCAGACGGTATGCCATCGGCCTGGGTGGCAGCTTAATCTTCGATACTGACTATCACCAAGGCTGCAGCCTCGCCATCGAATTGCCCAAATAGCAGAATGGCCTGACCCCGATGTGACACTTCTGTGACAAGTTCACTCCTCATCACCCCATTCACCAAAACCATATCACAGAGGGACGGTTCTTTTGTATCAGCCATGGATGCTCCTTTCTCATCATGACCATAAAATCGTCTACCTGAATCCATTCAAGAGGGTCAACCACGCCGACATCCACCTTACCCAGAGCGTCTTCTATCATAGCGGCCCTCTGTTCAAACTCATCAGGATCTGGTTAGTACCACTCATTATACTGACGACACATGGACGCTGACGCACAAATAATTTGTGATCACAAGGTGTCTGACACTTCGTGAGGTAAGATCAGGGGAAAGGCATTCTCCTCGTTGAAGTTGGCGGGATCATCGCCCATGAGATGTTCAGAGATGGCCTTTGGCTATGACATAATAATCCCGCCGACTCTCAGCAGAGCGGCGGGATTACCTTTGTTACCCTTTGACCTTTTTTACCTTTTTACTTTTTTACCTTTACCTTTACATGCCTGCGGCGGCGATCCACTCGTAGATGCAGGAGCAGATGCCGAAGAGGGCTACGCCAAAGGTGCAGATGGCCATGGCAATCTTGGTGTTGGCGTCGCTCTTGAAGGCGGGCAGCGGCGTGTCGGTCTTGGTGATGTACATGGCCTTCACGATCAGCAGATAGTAGTAAAGTGAGATGACCGTGTTGACCAGGGCGACGAAGACGACGAAGTAGGCAGCGGCACTACCCTGCTCCGCGGCAGCCATGAAGACAAAGAACTTTGAGAACATGCCTGCGAACGGGGGAATACCGGCCAGCGAGAAGAGCGCCAGCGTCATGAGGAACGACAGCTTGGGGTTGGTCTGATAGAAGCCGTTGTAGGCTGCCATGTCCGTGCGGCCGCCGTTGTTCTGCTCCACGACGTTGATGACGGTGAAGACCGCCATGTTGGCCACGATGTAGACCAGCACATAGTACGTGAGCGAGGCGATGCCCAGCTGCGAGTTGCCCACCACGGCGAGCATGATGTAGCCGGCCTGCGAGATGGAGCTGAACGCCATGAATCGCTTGAGCTCCGACTGACGGATGGCGAAGAGGTTGGCCACCGTGATCGACAGCACAATGACGATGTAGAGCAGATACTCCCAGTAGTAGATCAGCGGCTGGAACACCTTCATGAGGATGATGCACAGCGTGATGGCTGCGGCACCCTTGGAGATGACGCTCAGATAGCCGGTGACAGGCGTGGGAGCACCCTCGTAGGTGTCGGCCGTCCAGAAGTGGAAGGGCACCAGCGAGATCTTGAAGCCCAGTCCGCTGAAGAAGAACACCAGACCCATGATGGCGAGTGCGGGCGACTGGAGGGCCGTGGCGCCACAGGCCGTCTCAACCACCTGACCGCCCATCAGCGCAGCGAGCGCAGCAGCGACATCGCCGAAGTAGAGCGTGCCGGCGGCAGCATAGATGAACGAGATGCCATAGAGCATCACGCCGCTGGAGAACGTGGCCACCAGGATATACTTCGCAGCACCCTCAGCCGAGTTCTGCTTCCACTTGTCGAAGGCCACCAGACAGGCCAGGGGCACAGAGGCGGTCTCAAGGCCGAGGAAGAACAGCAGGAAGTTGCCGCTCGACATCATGATATACATACCCAGCAACGTGGAGATGATCAGCATATAGAACTCACCGGCCAGGCGATCGCAGGTCTTCAGCCACGGATGGGCCATGATGACCACGATGAGCGTACCAAAGGCGAGGATGACCTTCATCACGTTGACGGCAGCAGAAGCCACGTAGAGTCCGCCGAAGGCCTCCGTAGGCTCTGAGAACAGGGCGATGCGCACCGGCAGCACTACCAACAGGGCAGCGGTGACGGCAGACAGACAGTCGAGCTTCTTCTCGCTGCGGTGCATGGCGAAGTCAATCACAAAAACTGCTAACAATATGAGAACGAGGTAAAACTCAGGACCCATTAACAAGAAATCTTTATAATTCATATTCCTTTATCCTTTTTATGAAACTAATTCCCATAATAACTCGTAATTTCCATAATAATTATGGCCAATTATGGTCAATTACGGCAATTCGTTTCCTTTATTATTACATCACTCCAATTGATTGCAGGATAGTACCGGCGGCGGGCGAGATCATGTCACTGAAGAGGAACGGAGCACAGCCGAGGCCTGCCACACAGAAGATGAGGCAGATGACGGCGACGCGCTCGTCCCAGGTGGCGTCGGTCAGTTCAAGATAGTGCTTGTTCTCCACCTCACCGTAGAGGATCTTGCCGACGACACGCAGGATGTAGACTGCCGTGACGACAATCGACGTACAGGCGATGATCGTGGCCACCATACGGAAGGAACTATTCGGGTCGCCGACAAGTTCCGGAGCACCAAAGGCACCCACAAAGATGGTCATCTCAGCGATGAAGCCGGAGAAGCCCGGCAAGCCGAGGTTGGCCAGACCGGCAATCACATAACCCACAGCGAGGAAGGGCATGATCTTCATCAGACCGGCCAGCTCGCGAATGTCGCGGGTATGGGTGCGGCCGTAGATCATACCGATGAGGGCAAAGAAGAGGGCCGTCATCAGACCGTGGGAGAGCATCTGCAGGATGGCACCCGTGACAGCCGTCTGACTCATCATCAGGAGGGCGAAGAGCACCAGTCCGCAGTGAGACACCGACGAATAGGCGTTGATGTACTTCAGGTCGGTCTGCACGCAGGCGCTCAAGGCACCATAGACCACCGAGATGGTTGTGAGGATCAGGAAGATCCACGACAGATCCTGAGCGGCCTCAGGCAGCAGGTACATGGCCACGCGGAAGCAGCCATAGCCTCCCAGCTTCATCAGCACACCGGCATGGAGCATCGACACGGCGGTAGGCGCAGAGGCATGACCGTCGGGCGACCATGTGTGGAACGGGAACAGGGCTCCCAGCACACCGAAGCCGATGAAGATGAAGGGGAAGAAGATGTTCTGAATCCAGCCGGGGATGGCATGGGCGGCGGCAATCTCCGTCAGCTCAAACGTGTAATTGCCGCTGTACTGGCCGTTGAAGAAGTAGATGCCCAGCAGACCGAGGATCAGCAGGGCCGAGCCTCCCATCAGCATAAGCGTCAGCTTCATGGCCGAGTACTCCTTGTGGCCGGAACCCCAGACACCAATCAGCAGGTACATCGGGATGAGGGCCACCTCATAGAACATGAACATCGTGAAGAGGTCGGTGGAGATGAAGAAGCCGAACAC
>JAEEGF011712824.1_pt1 | contig 17700 bp, 16 predicted proteins | sample 9134171 | NCBI WGS metagenome assembly JAEEGF01 (sample SAMN16246542, study PRJNA631951) | gut metagenome | biome: gut microbiome; feature: rumen; material: AP-attached | host: Bos | place: Iran: Karaj | collected 2018-10 | reverse complement strand
ATTGCGCACCAGCTCGTTAAACGAAGCCGGTGTATAGTTATTGATACAGGCCGCTGCGTTTAACGCTCTCTCCTGCCATCTCATGTACCGGTAGGCCGCTCCCCGGTTGGCATGGATGTGCCCGTAAATGTGCCAGCTTCCATGCTTCGCCTTGTTCCACTCAGCGATCGGGAAATGGCAGATCGTGATCTGCCTGCCGTTATCGTCGATATGCATCATCTTTTCCATGCTTTCAAGGTACTTTGCCGCTCCCTTGCAGTCTATTGTCACCTTGTCATGGTTTCCGATCACAAGATGCTTATGACCCTTTAACTGCCGCAGATACCAGTCCGGTGACTTGCCCGACCTGAAGCAGAAATCGCCGGCTATGATCACGTCATCATCTGCGGAAACCCGTGAATTCCACAGTTTTATCATGGCCGAATCCATCTCATCCACATCCGCAAACGGTCTGTGATCGAAGTTTATGCAATTTGCATGTCCGAGATGAAGATCGCCGGTATACAGATACATTGTGTTCTGCCTCCTTTTGCCGCTATTGGTTAAAAAGTATTCATGGCATCAGTATAACATATTTTCCCCGCAGATGCGCCCGTTATTTTCGGTTGCAGCGGACTGCAGCATTAGCGCTCCATGTCATCATGGAGCGCTCTGATCTGCCTGTTCCTTCCGAGCAGGGACAAGGCCTTATTGCACCGGTAATCCACTGCAGCCCTTGTCAGGCCGAGTTCCTTCGCCGTCTGCTCCGGGCTTTTCCCGAAAATGTATCGAAGTCTGACTGCCTCCCTGTAACAGTCGTCAAGCCCTGCAAGAGCTTCGGCGACCACTGTCTGCATCCTGCCGGCAGTCTCCTTTGCGATATAATCATCCTCCGGCCGGTCGGAATCCGATGTCAGCTTTCCGACAGCTTCTTCCCCGTCCTCCATAAGCTGATCAAGGGATCTGATATTCCTGGTGCCTGTGTTTCCGGCCACATTCCTGACCTGCTTTATAGTCCAGCCGAGCTCCTTTGCAAGCTCATCTTCCGAAGCTTCGCGCCCCAAGCTCATGGAAAGCTTCTGCCTTGCATCTTCAAGCTTTCTTATCTGTCCCTGCATGTAAGTTGTCAGGGAACCGTTCCTGTCCAGGCAGTCTATCATTGCGTTTTTGATGCATTCCGACGCGTAAGTGCTGAAGCTTCCTTTTGCTGCTTCATAGCTCTGTGCCGCTTCGCAGAGTGCAAGGGAACCCGCACTTTTAAGTTCTTCCATAACGATTGGCTGACCGTTTACCCGGAATTTACCTGCCACGAGATGGATAAGCCCGCTGTTTTCCCTTACGAGTCTCTGCTGTTCTTCAGTCATCTTCTCCATAGGTCCTCTCCCTCTTCCCTGAGCCGTAGATTCTGTTGTACTCTTCCGATATCTTCCGGGTCATCTCAGCGTTCCCGTCCGGATTGTCGGGATGGTATTCTTTCATGAGTCTTCTGAACTCGTGTTTCGCCTGTTCCTTTGTCATGCCCCCGAAAAAAGCTGTGAACTGCCCGAAGGCCCTGTCCGGGCCTGTATTCCGGGAACCCTGCGCTTTTTCATGCGCACCCTGCGGATCATCACCAAAACCCTGCGTTTTTTCCCGGTCCCCCTGCGATCCTCCATGTGTATCCTGCGACTTTTCCCCGCTTTCCTCTGTTTTTGCATTCCGGCCGGATAAAACTCTTATCGTGACGATAAGTAAAAAAAGCTCATACAATGCAAGCAGTGCCAAAAAACACGGAAGGTTAAAGAAAGCAAGTGCCGCAGCACCGCCAAGTCCCAGGATGACTGCTGCTTTTCCGGCAGGCTTCTTCCCGGTAAAAACATATTTTACAGCATAAAACAGCAGAGCGATATTGCCGGTGACAAAATACAGCGGCGCTTTGACCGCAAACAAGAAAATCTTCTTCATCACTCTCCCCCATCCTTTCGCAGTTTTCGGCTGTTTTCCGGTACGCCGCCGGGGGCCGTGGCTTTGTGCTGCGGCCCCCTTTTTTTTAACGCCTGTTTCCCGGAGCTATAAGCTCCCTGTAGAGCGGGTCTTCCGTGGTGTTGTAGCGTTCCGCGAAGACCGGCGCATCGCCCCTCCTAAAGATTATTATGTGTTCCCTTGCCAGCGAGAAAATGACGTTTCTGGGCTTGTTGCACCTTCTTGCTATATTGTCGCAGGTCATGTCGTCCATCCCGCCCATATATATGTAGGTGTCGCAGTTGTTTAAGATAGTTACGGCGTTTTCCTGGCCGTATCTGCTTATGAGCTGTGATTCGCTCTGCAGAAGCAAAGTCACGCTGATGCCCTTTGCGCAGAACACCGAGATCTGTTCCGCAAAATCTGGGATGACCGCCCCGGTGGCAAAGTCATCGCAGATCACATGTACGGGAACAGGAAGCCTCTTTGCGGGAAGGCTTTCCGCGTACTCGAAAAAGGTCTTGAACGCATCCCTGTAAACCATTGTTGTCATAAGCTCAAAAGCCTTGTTTACCGGAGATGTAGTGACAAAGAGGATCGATTTTTTCTGTGCGAGCTTCTTAAAATCCACCTTCGCGCCGCTTTGCGTAAGAGCAAGGGCTTCCGGAACAAAAAGTGTCGCAAGAGCGCTTTTCAGCGTAGTATAAACGCAATGTATCGTTTTCTCGGGATTGGCCCTGAAGGTGGTCCACAGACTTCCGATAGGGCTCTCCGGATACTGTCTTATTGCCTCCTCCATGTATTCGTCAAGGGAGGTAAAAGGCTCTCCGCCCGGACTTTTGATCCTTATCTCGAGTGCATTATAGATAGCATAAACATCCGCAAAAGTCGCGGTTCTCCTCTCTGACCTTGCATTAAGCAGCGCAAGCTCTATTATGCACGATAACAGATCTATGCTGCTGTGATACCAGAAGGGATCTTTCGTGTCCCCACGACTGCTGTAGCAGGTCTCCATTATCGATACGGAGAGATTGAACACATCCGCATCATTCTGTATGTATGCGAGAGGATCATAACCGCAGGGACTGTGGCCCGGATCGGTAAAATCCAGATCCATTACTTCATAGCCCCTTGCCTTAAACACTTCGGAGTACTGCTCCACCAGTGTTCTCTTCGTAACGGCGACGATAAGGCTCCTGTCAAAGGTGTGCAGCAGCCTTGGTTCGACCACCGACATGGTCTTTCCGCACCTTGTAGGTCCGACTACCATGATATTCTCGTTGATCCCGCTCTCCTTTTCATCAGCAGGGTAGATGCGGTCTTTCCCGAGACATAATATATTTTTAGTCTTCACCAAACTCCTCCTTTTCCTTCTTGCGGCCGGACACGGCGATATTTTTTAATATGCTCTCTACCTGTTGCTTCAGCTGCTGCTCGAATTCGTTTCCCATGGCTCCCTTAATGACGCTGTCCGCGATCAGACCTGCGCATCTTATGAGTCCTCTCTCGAGCTTGTCGTGTTCATATCTGTCGCAAACATAATAATCCTGATCGGCCCTGGCATACACCTGTGTAAGTTCCTTGCAGCCGTTGTAGATCTGCTGCGTTGCCGTCTTTGCCATAAAACCGCCCCTTCCGGCAAACTTAAGGCCTGTCCGGATCATAAGCAGGGCCTCGGCTCTTCCTGCATTCATTCCTGCCAAGTTCATTATGCTCCTCCCTCTTTATAAAAGATTCTTTCTTATATCCTTCCGATTACCATTTTTTATATACAGACAAGGCAACAGAACAGAAAGTGCCTGTTATTGTTGTGGGGATTACAGATCGGAGGTGCCGTTTTGATCGTTTGATACGGGGTTTCCTGAAAAATGTTTTGAGTTAATGAAAAAAAACCAGCTAGAAGATGTTTCTTATTTCGTCGCAGATGCCGAACTTTACGGCTTCTTCGGCATTCATAAAGTTATCGAAGGAAGTGGCTTTATCGATCTCTTTCACGGTCTTGCCTGTATGCTTTGCAAGTATGCCGTTTATTAGCGACTTTGTCTCAAGGATCGAATCGGCCGTCTTTTTTACGGAGGTTGCGGAACCGCCCATTCCGCCCTGGATCAGCGGTTCATGGATCATGACCTTGCTGTGCGGGAGGATGAAACGGTGGTCTTTTGTACCGCTTGCAAGGATCACAGCGCCCATGGAGGCGGCCATCCCCGTGCAATATAGATTGATCTCTATCCTGTCCCTGCATCCCTGGATCACATCATAGATCACAAGGCCTGCATTCACGGATCCTCCCGGCGTGTTAATGTAGATATCAACAGGTTTTCCCTGCTCGGCAAGATACAGAAGTTCCGATACGAAGTCATTCGCCATATCGTCTGTTACCTCGCCCGTTAAGAAGAGACGCCCCTGTGTAAAGTGCCTTGTCTTAAGGAGCACTTCCCGTGTACCGTTGTAGGATTCCTCCTCCACGGAGGGTGTCCACTCATTTCTGTGGACTACGGTATCACTTATCATCATCGGTTCGTAATTTGGGGCTCCGTTAATATAAGTTACTCTCATCTTGCATTTTCTCCTTCTGTTTTTTTAATTTTTTTTGAAAATTTTTTTCCGGGGAGTCTCCCGCTCTTCGAAAAGCTCCTTATACAGCGGATCGTCAAAGGTCTGATACCTGCGGGAAACAAAGGGCGCCGAGCCTCTTCTGAACACCACTACCTGTTCAAGCGGCATGTTCATTACGGTACTCAAAGGCTTGTTCCACCTCTGGGCGATATTACGGCATGTGTCGATATCCATCCCGCCCATGTAAACATAGAATATATATATCCCGGTCCTGCAGGGTCTTTTGCCGGCTTCTCATTTCCGGGTCCTGCAGGGTCTTTTGCCGGCCTCTCATTTCCCTACGCAACATTATACTTTGAGATCGTGAAGCCGGCACTAAACCTGCGGTTAAAAAAAAATTAGCCCGTCAGGGCTTAACATCTTAAACACTACCGGCATGAATAACTTTAAAACAAAAGAATGAATCCCTTTAAAACAACAGAAGAGGACTCGCGGTCCTCTTCTATCATAAGCTCTGCCGGGTTTACGTTGTATAACCTGGCTAAAGCCATAAGGTTGTCTGCCTGCGGGAAACACTTTCCTGCTTCCCATTTGTAGATCGCCTGTACGGACTCAAAGCCCATGTAGGCAACTACCTGCTTTACCGTGATGTTCCTGCTGATGCGGATCTCACGCATCCTTGCGCCGCTGGCGCGAAGATCAAATTCGGGTCTGGCCATGTTTCCTCCTTTTTGAACGTTTTGGGGGCGTCGCCCGGGTCGTCGGTGTAAGCCGGTTATTTACTTTTCTTTTGAGTCATATCATATTATACTTCGGCCGCTGCAAAATTTCATTAAACTTTTGGTTTATCTTTTCAAATTTTTTAAGGCGTCTCTTTTTCCGGCGGCGTTTCAAGGACATATGTATTCTTCCCGTTGCCTTTTGCGGCATACAGGTTCTTGTCTGCGGTATTGTACAAAGCCGAAAAATCAGACAGGTTATCCGGATCTGCGTTTACAGCTGCGCCCGCAGAAAGAGTGCATTTTACTTTGTCGTCCCTGAACCTGTGTCCGAATGCCTCCATGATATGCCCGATCAGTTCTTCCGTCTTCTTAAGGTCGGTTATCCCTCTCAGATAGATCATAAACTCATCCCCGCCGATCCTGCAGGAGAAAAGCTCTTCCTCCGGATATTCCTTAAGTATCCCCGCATACTCGGTAAGGACATTGTCCCCCCTCTTATGACCGTAAGTGTCGTTAATGATCTTAAAGTTATCCATGTCGGTAATTATCAGGGTTCCCGTTTTTTTAGCGGCTATCTCGTCCACAACAAGTCTTTCGAAATGCCTTCTGTTGTACAGGCCGGTAAGAGCATCATGATTTGCGATATTCTTGGCTTCGTCAAGCAATTTCCGCTGTTTTGTGGCATCTATGAACCAGATGGTGTAGCCCTGATTATATGAGGCATGCTTCAGTTCTTCAAGTCTTATTTCATAGACCCTTCCGCCATATCTTGCTTCGGTCGTGTTTCCGGACAGGATATTTCTGATCATTTCATTCCTTCCGGCATTTGTGTCCGCAATGGCCTCGTTCCCGACGATCTGTCTTGCGAGGGCATTTGAGAAGGTCACAAAAAGCCTGTCGTCGATGATTATAACACCTTCCTCGGCCTTTGCAAGAGCGCTTTCGCTGACGATCGCCACCGCATCAAGCGCCCCGTATCTGTTAAAGCATATCAAAAGCAGGACCCCGGCACCGATAACGCCGATCACCGGAAGCTCGTAGCCGCCGGTTATGCCGCTTAAGGTGATTGCATACGGGATCCAGATGAACATCATCACCGCGGCCAGCATCCCGACTCTCCTCTTTTCGATCTTTGTCCCTTTTATAAGACTGTTGATGAAGATCATCATCATCTCTGCGATAACGAATACTGTATAGACAGCCGACAGGTAATAGCCGGTGGAGTGCACAAAGGTCGCTTTAATATGTCCGTCGACCGTTGTCAGGATGATCTCTTTGTAGAAAAAGTGCGTCTGCGGTGTCAGTGCTATGGAATAGACAAGTGCCAGAGCCGCCAGTACATGGGCTATATATACAAACAGAGGTATCCTTATGCGGCCGCACTCCGAGGCAAAGATAAGGAACGCGACAAGCATGAGCAGTTCCCCGAAATACTCCACCACGCATGCCATGTAGAAGGTCTCCACCGTCGTGGCAAGGATCTCGATGATGAAGCCGAGGATATATACCCCTTCAAGCACGAAGAACAGCGCTATTGCGGTCTGCATCTTGCTGGATTTTGCACGGAACACCCACACCAGCATCACAAGGACCATGAGAAGCGAGATAATGTGGATCCACAGGTAAATGTCGTAGGCGGTAGCGTTGCCCTGCGCGATATATTTTACAAAAAACAGCACCAGCAGATGGGCCGGATAGAAGCAATAGAAGAAGTACCTTCCAAGCAGCGGCTTTCCTTTTTGTCCGTTATAGCAGGCAAGGAGCGGGAGCGCAAGAAGGAAGCCAAGCAGGTACGATCTGTCATACCAGGTCCAGTCAACGGGCAGAAAATGCAGATGTTTGTTCAGTATCACGGCCGCCATGACCGCCGCCACCGTTCCGATGTTGGAGATCGCAAACCATTTTGCCTTCTCCTTAAAGGTCTTTCCGTAGTAGAAAGAAAGCGTGAACAGGATCGGAGTTACGGGCCATCCCGCGATCAGGATACTTATCGAGAACACAAATACCATAACGAGGACCTTTGCCCATTTCTTCATGGTCTTATGCTCCAGTACGACAAGTGCAAGGATGCTCAGCATATGGTCGAACAGGATATTCTGCCTGTGACCGAACTCTGCGTGGAAGAACAGGTAGAACGGAACAACGGATAAAACATCAAACGCAGCAAGCCTGCCAAGATATTTGTAGAGATTATGGGTTTTCTTAAAGCCTTCGGCGATAAAAAAGCACATTATGGGGATGGTAAGACGCCCGATAACGTGCATCACCTGTCCTGCAGGTGACCAGAACTCAAAGAACCCCCATGCGATGTGATCGGTCACCATGGCAAGAACAGCTATCAGCTGGAGGTGTGTTTTGTTTAGCGATATCTTCCCGTTCATTTGAATGCATCCTTACAAACAGTGCTTTTCTGTTATTATACGTTAAAAAGCAGTTCTAATCAACAGAAAACTCAGCCCCCGGTCACCGGATCGCAGAATTTTTTAGAAAATATGTGTTTTTTATTAAAGTTTTGTGGTATATTGATAAAGAGAAGGTTCGATATGTCACACGCGGACCAAAGCCTTTACAAAGGGGGAAAACACATGCTTGCAACATTGATCCCGTTATTCGACAACAAAATGAATGTACCCGCGTACTCGATCTTTGCGCAGAGGGAAAACCTCCTTGCAAGACCAAACCTGCTCGGGACCGGTGATCTTGATATGGCTTCAAGGGTGCACGGGCTTGATATCGTAAACAATATGGGGCTTGATTCGGTATCGGATGACAGGACCGTTTTTATCGAGGTCAACCAGATCTCGATCTTCACGGATCTTGAGAATGACTGCAAGGTCGATCACAGTAAGGTAGTCCTGCTCGGAAACAGCAGCATAACTCCCATAGAACAGTATGTCGACAGGGTCGCAGCGCTTAAGAAAGCCGGATTTTCCTTTGCGATAAAGGGGCTTGCCTATACACAGTTTGAGGATTATAAGCCTATCCTCGATCTTACCGACTACATCCTGTTAAACCATAAAAAGATCAACGTAGCCGTGGCAAAGACCTACTTTGCGAAGCAATACCCGAACTTAAAGCTTGTTGCGGTCAATGTGAACACCGGCGAAGAATATGACGCCCTTGCCGACAAAGAGTCCTACTCGCTGTATGAGGGCGAATTCTTCCGTGTTCCCGTCCTGACAGGCGGAAAGGAGCTTGCTCCCGTCAAGGCAAACTATGTCGAGCTCCTCAACGTTGTGAACGCTCCGGATTTTGACCTTACAAAAGCGGCCGACACCATATCGAGGGATACAGCACTCGTTATCTCGCTTCTTCAGCTTGTCAACCGCATGTCACGCAATTCCGAGATAACTTCCGTAAGGCACGCTGCAGCGATGCTTGGACAGAAGGACCTCAAGAAGTGGATAAATACGGCTGTTACCAAAGAGCTCTGCGCCGACAGGCCAAACGAGATAACAAGGCTTTCGCTCATCCGCGCGAAGTTTGCCGAAAACCTTGCTCCCGTCTTCGAAAAGGCGGGCCTTGCAAACGAACTTTTCCTTGCGGGTCTGTTCTCCGTGCTTGACATCATCCTTGAAAAACCCATGGAAGAGGCTCTTACGCTCGTTCAGGTAAGCAAGTCCATCCGCGACGCCCTGCTTTACCGCAAGGGTGAGCTCGCAGAGGTGCTCGATCTTATGACAGCCTATGAAAATGCTTCGTTCCAGGAGGTTTCAAGGCAGCTGCTGTTAAAGAACATTGATGACAACAGTATCTATGATGCTTATGTGAAATCCCTTGCATGGTACAAGGACCTGTTCTCCGTTAAGTAAATATCTTCGCAATCAAAAAAACAACACCGCTGTCTGCAGTACGGGAGCATATCCCGCACATGCGGACGGCGGTATTTTGTTTAAGGGGCAGCGCAAAGCATGCATTTAGCGCGATACCTGTCTTAAGGTCATTTCCCCTGCCATATTTATCGAATAGAAATCCCTGATCTCGCTCGGATCGTCTGTCATTCCGAGTATCCACATGAGTTTTGTCAGCGCAGCCTCTCCTGTCATGTCATGAGCCTCAAGAGCCCCGATCTCAAGAGCGCGCCTTCCTGTTTCGTACACATCCATCATAGTCCCTTCGTACCTGCACTGGGTGCCGACAACGACTGTAAGCCCGTCTTTTATAAGCTTTTCGAGGGTCCCTGTGAAGTCATGCCTTAAGAACGGCATGCCGCCTATCCCGTACGCCTCTATGTAAAGCCCCTTGTAACCTTGTCCGGCTATTGATTCTATGAGGCTTCTGTGTATCCCCGGAAACATTTTGATCATGCACACCTTAGAGGAATATGTGTTCGCCAGCTTAAATATTCCTGTTCTTTCCGGCACTGCGGCGGTATCTATCCGCATGCCGAGGGAACTTATCGTTGCAATGTCCGGATAGTTGATGCTCTCGAACGCGTCAAAGCTTAAGGAGCGCACCTTCGAGACCCTGCAGCCGAGCATGACTTTTCGGTTAAATGCCACAAACACCCCGGGTATCCCGCTTGCAGCCATATGGATCGCGCATCTGCAGTTTTCCATTGCATCCGCGACCGGATTTGTTATGGACAGCTGCGAACCCGTGATCACTACAGGGATATTGATGTTGCGGAGCATAAAAGAAAGCATGGACGAGGTGTAGGCGAGGGTATCCGTCCCGTGGATCACAACGATACCGTCGTGGTCGTTCCTGCACTCGCTTATGCGCTTTGCAAGCGCGCTCCAGTCTTCCGGGAAGATGTTCGCGCTGTCGAGCGAACAAAAATCCTCGATCTCTATATCAGTATCACCCGAAACCATCTTAAGTTCTTTTTGCATGTCATAGATAGAAAGGCCCGGGATCAGCCCGTTCTGCTTCATTACGGCGGAAAGTGTCCCGCCCGTGTTTATGATCAGTATCTTTCTGCTCATGAGATCTTTTCCCCTCTTCCGGTATCAAAGGATTTATGCCATTATTATAAAGGTTTTCCGGTCATAAAATCAAGTGTCCAAACCGTTTCCAAAGGATTGTTAACCCCGCCTTCCGGATTATTTATAAACGGGCGTAACAGATGCTCGAAGCATCTGTAAACATATGCTTGAAGCATCAGTAAACAGATGCTTTCAAGCATATGTTGCACACTCCGGACATTTGTGTTAGGATATACTTGTTTTTAAGGAGGCGGAGTATGAAAAAAACAATAGTGTTACTGTTATCTGTTCTGTCTTTTTTCCTGGTCTGTACAGCAGCCGGCATGACAGGAGTACGGGCGGATGAGCATGATATAAAGAATGTCAAAGTTTCCGAAAGCGGGATCCTTACCTGGGATCCGTACGAGGGCGCCACAAGATACTGGTTGATCTTTGATTCTTATGCTGTTGAACCGGAGAACTTTACTTTTGACCTCAACGAAGCAGCCCATAGGTCCTATTTTCCGAGCGGTACATATACCTTCTCTCTTGTGGCCTGTGATGACAACTGGCAAAACCTCTCAAATACTTATTACGGCACCTATACATATACGGCACTGCCCGGGATCGACCCTCCCAAGAACCTGCGCTGGGACGGGAAGACAGCCAGATGGGACGCTGTTGACAATGCTGTAAGATACAGGCTCTATTTGTACTCCGGCGATGCTGAGATCGATCAGTTTTATTCAGAAGACCTGTTTATCGATCTTTCCGACAGCACCAGACTGGTCCTGGGCAACGAATATCGTTTTGCTGTCATGGCAATTGGCGGTGAAGGCTACTACCCCAGCGTCATAAGCGACTTCAGCAGTACCGTTCAGGGCTGGTTTGAGTATAAGGATATTCAGAATGTTAAGCTTGAAAACGGCATCCTTTCCTGGGATCCGTTCGAGGGTGCCACCCGGTACTGGCTGAGAACAAGCTCGGGCGGAGCCTATGAGCCGGACGGTACTTCCTTCGATCTGTACCAGAAGCTCAAAGAATACGGCGAATCTTTCGGCCAGACCGTCACCTATGACCTTGTAGCGGCAAGAAGCGACTGGACGGAGGTTTCAAAGCATTATACGGGCAGCTATTATTTCGAGGCACGTGCTGAATTGCCGACCCCCACTCCTACGGCAACTCCCACGCCCACCGCTGCCGCAACTCCTACTCCGGAGCCTGCTACCGCAACTCCTACTCCGGAGCCTGCTACCGCTACTCCTACTCCGGAACCCACCGCTACCGCAACTCCCACTCCGGAGCCTGCTACCGCAACACCTACTCCGGAACCTACCGAGACTCCTACTCCGGCCCCCACTGCCACACCAACCCCGGCAGTAGCACCGCCATCGGGTCCCGTTGTTCATAAATCCAGCAATATGCTTCTTATCATACTTATCGTTGTTTCCTCGCTCCTTGGGGTCGCAGCCATTCTCCTGGGTGTGATCATTGTAGTCCATAATAAGAGATCCGACGGGAACAGACCGGAATAATGAAAAATGAAAGCACCCCGCAACAGCCGTTGCGGGGTGTGTTTTATTACCGTATGTTCGCTCTTATCGCTTCCCAACCGCAGCATCTTAAGAAGTTTTCCCCGGGAAGAGTGCTTTCCCGGTTCCACGGTCTGTCAAAGACCATTACCTTAAGCTTTGGCAGATGCTCAAAAAAGCGGAAAGCCGCAGGAGAATCCTCAATTGCGTAATCAAAATGCAGCTTGTAATAATCCTCCGGTTCAAGACAGAACTCACTGTTCCTGTCAAACCCGTCCCTGCCGTATTTGTTGAAACAGTACAGCTTTACACGTTCAAGGCCATGTCTGTCGAGCCACATCCTTGACGGTCCGTAGGCGCTGTAAGGGCGGCCTGTTATCACAGAGACATTAAACCCTGCGTCAAGCCACTCATTAACGGTCTTTGACGCACCCGGTGTTTCCTCAAAGGACAGGAGAACGTCGGGCGTATGCGCCTTGGCCATCATTAGTTCATATTGCTCCGTCGTCAGGTCAAACGACTTCTGAAGATCAAAAAACCTTACTTTTTCGTATGGGATATCCTTCCCGTACATTTCTTTTACTTTTGTCACAAACCACCTTGCCGTCTCGCAGAGGCAGTCATCAAAATCAATATAGATGTCCATCTTTCCCTCCTGTTTTTTCCATTCACAAAATCCGTTTTTTGTGGTATTATCAGAATAGATTATAGCACATATAAATGCATCCGGAAACAGTCGGACTATAACGGAGGCAACGGCATGGCAGACACGAAGATACCCGAAGATGCGAAAAAAAAGCTGGATACCCTTTACGAATCCTATTCCGTCGTTGCGGAGGATACCTATGTTTTCCTGTGCGATATGAAATACAGTTATTCCCGCTGGTCGAAAGCGCTGGTCGAGCATTTCGGGCTGCCCTCCGAGTATATGTATGATGCCGGGCTTATCTGGGAAGAACATATCCATCCCGACGACCGTAAGGCATATCGCGACGGTATCGAAGAGATATTCTCCGGAAAAGCACCGGGCCATGACATGCAGTACCGCGCCAGACGCCCCGACGGTTCGTATGATGTCTGCACCTGTCGCGGAATGGTCCTTTCGACCCCCGACGGCACTCCCGACTTTTTCTGCGGAATTATCCGCAATCACAGCGAAAAAAGCCTTATCGACCCCGTTACCGGCCTGCGAAACCAGTATGGTTTCTTTTCAGACCTGAGGGGCTATATAAAAGACAAGACCCCGATAATGATCGGAATGGCCGGGATAGCGAAGCTTTCGGAAGTTAATGAGGTTTACGGGTATGAGGCCGGAAACCGCGTGCTCCAGCATATCGGCAGATATCTGCTCGACAATGTGACTACCAGGGAATGTACGTACCGTCTTGACGGGTCCCGTTTTGCGATCATCTCGACAAAACGCACCGCAAGCGAGCTTGAAGATCTTTATGAACTTCTGCGCGCGTATTTGAGGAAGGGAATACAACTTGACGGGATCGATATCGTGCTCGAGCTTAATGCGGGCCTCCTCAAGCTTGACGACTTCAATGTAGACTACCAGACGGTTTATTCCTGTCTGAATCTTGCATATCAGGAATCCAAACATAACAGTCACGGCGACCTTGTTGCTTTCCGCAACAGGCTTACGGACGATAACAAAAAAAGGATCGAAAAGCTTCATGCTATCCGATCCTCTATAACAAAAGATTTCAGCGGTTTCTATCTGGTCTACCAGCCTGTAGTTGACGCCGGTTCGGAACAGGTTATAGGCGCGGAAGCGTTACTGCGCTGGAAAAACGACGAGTACGGCAATGTTTTTCCCGATGAGTTCATACCGTTTCTCGAGACAGACCCGCTGTTTCCGGAACTTGGCGAGTGGATCCTTATAACCGCACTCAAAGCCGCACAGCAGCTTTCGGAATATGTGCCGGGCTTTGAGATAAATGTCAATCTTTCGTATGCACAGCTTGAAAAAACGAACTTCACCTCTGTTGTGCGTAATGCCCTCGTAAATACCGGCTTCAATTCCGCGCAACTCTGCCTTGAGATAACGGAGCGCTGCCGCCTTCTCGACCTTGAGCTGCTTTCGAACGTCATAATCAGTTTGCGTTCCGGCGGTATCAGGATAGCTCTCGACGATTTCGGCACCGGTTTTTCGTCTGTGGGCCTTGTGAAAAATGTGCCCTTTGACACGATCAAGATAGACCGCAGCTTCGTTCAACAGATCGAAACGGACGCAAGAGCGGAGGCTCTGCTGAACACCTTTACAAACCTTGCGGGCATATACGGTGCGGATGTATGCGTCGAGGGAATAGAAACGCCCGGCATGCGCGATATAGTAAAGAGTTACGGCATTCACAGCTTCCAGGGTTACTACTACTCAAAGCCGATCACCATAGAAGATTTTCTGGACAAAGTCAAAAACGGAGCAAACTGCTTTGCTAAAAAGTGAGCAAAATGGGGGTGCTTCACTGTGACTTGTTTTTGGAGTCATTTAGAGTCGGACTCCAAAAATGAGTCACGGTGAAGCACCCCCTTACTTACAGTGAAGCACCCCCGCCGGCTTGCTTTGATCAGTTGAGTTCTTCAAGTGCTTCGTTAAGGGCTTCGGTTCCTTCAAGTACGAAGCGTCCGTCTTTTATTATAGTCTTTTTGTAGCCGTTCTTTCCGTAAACGGTGATCTCCCCAAGCTCGTTGTAAGGGACCGTGATGTCCGTATGACACCCATAGTATGCCTTTTCGGGGTCTTCCTTCCTCTTCAGGCTTATCTCGTTATCCCTTGCGATTATCTCTTTTCCGTCCGGGTTAAATACGGCATGATCCTCGCTGTGCGAATAGCAGGTATCTCCGAAAGCAAAGTGCGGGCCTGTCTTTTCCGCGATAAGGATCGGAAGCTTGGCCTGGATATCATGCTTTATGCCCATTACGTAAGCAACCGTATTCGTTCCGATGGCAAACTCGCCCATCGCAAGTGTTTCGTGATTCATCATTATCTCATCGTCTATAAGCTTCCTGCCGTCGGCCGGATCGGCAAAATTCCCGCAGGAATAATCCGTGACCATACCGTCTTTCACCGTAAACGAAAGATCTGTATACTTCAGCCCTCCGATAAATACCTCTTTTACATGCAGGATGCCGTTCGTTCCCTTGAGCACGGGGGATGTGAAGACTTCGCCAAGCGGGATGTTAACATCATCAAGGCAGTTTTCGAAGTTGGTCTCCTTCCCTGGATCCTTAAGCTCATGGAAGGAAACGGTAAGCTCTGTCCTGTTCCCGTTCATGCCTTTGATAACGGCATGATCCCCAAGGTCCAAAGCATCTATTATTGACTGCTGGATCTTCTGGTATTTGGCCCTCGGAAGAGTGTTGACCTTAACTGTATCCGCAAAGACCGCTTCGAACTTTTCGCCTATCTCCGGAACCGGATAAGCGATTATCGCAAAGCTTCTTTCGTCGCCCGGAAGGTACTCTGTGCGCAACAGCGAGCTCTTGCCTACAAGCGAAGCATAGAGCGGCCTCTGTTCCCCGTTAAATGCGGGAGCCTCCTTCTTGCTTACGGGCGTGAAATCGCGTTCGCCGAAGATCTCGATGGCTGCGGGGCCTCCGTGCGCGCGGACTTTTTCCTTAATTCTCTCATATGCCTTGCGGTAAGCCACAAGATAGGCATCGACATAGGCTTTGTCAAGGTAGAGCGCCATATCCTGCTTATGGTCGAAATCGCTCTGCTTGTTCTCTGCTTCAGACTGGGCAAGGAAGGTGCTCAAAAGCCCCATCTCCTTAAACTGCTCGGCGGCAGTTTTTACCATCTTCTCGAATCCGAGGTTATAGTAGATGCAAACAGATCTTTTCCTTGCAAAATCAACACCCATCACCTCAAAGCCCTTGCGGTAGCCCTTTGTGAGCGTGCCGGCCATTGCCTCAAGGTCGCTCTCCGGAAGCGAATCGATGAACTTTGCCGTCCTGATCTCGTTTTCGGAGACAGGAAGGCCGTACAGATACAGGTATCTGTAGTCTCCGGGAGTTACGCGTTCAATGATCTTTGCGATCCCCCGGTCATCGGGATCGTATTGTCTTGAGACGGCTTCTTTTGCCGCAGTTTCTATGATGTCTGTCTGGTGCCTTGCAACTGCTTTCTGCCATTCGGCAGCATCGGCGCCTTTCATGTAAAGGCCGTATATTTCAAGAAAAAGCTCAAGTGCAAGGACAAAGCGCTCTTTTCTGCCGCAGAATATATGCTCATTTCCAAACACGAGCTTGTCCGCAAGAAAGGCTATGATCTGCCCTTTATCACCGTATTCTTTGACAGCACGTGCGGGATTTACAAAGGAATCCTCATAATTGCCCTCAAGCTTCCAGCTGTTTAACGCATCATTGTTTGCCTGCATTCCGGCTGCGTCAAGCTCAAAAAATGAGCCGTCGTTTAATTTATCCAGTGTTTCAAACTGGAGCATAATGAGTTTTGCGGCTTCCGAAAAGAAAGATCCTTCCTCCGCGGATGACCGGATCTTTTCGGTCTCCTTCCTGACAACTGCCAGGCGTTCATTAATATCTTTGTTATCTGTGATGTTACTCATCTTCAAAACAGGCATTAAGCCTTCCTTTCATTTATTTGCAAACACATGTATTTTACAGTATCCGCAAGGTTTTGTCAAAAAATTTTCGATCCCGCGGATGCCCGAAGCTCTCACCGGCATGTCCCGGATTTCGGATTCCACGGATTATTGATAGACCTTGTGGGACTTTTGTGATAGAATACATGATAATGACAAATCGATGATATCAGATCGATCGTGAAGAGGAGGATACCTGCCGTGAGAGATCCTGCCATCCAAAGCAACCGGATGCAGTGCCTGTTCGCACTTATCAGTGCGGGCATTGTTGCTGTATGCGTCTGTGCGGGCGTGACCATGAACCTCGTGACACCCTTTGATGAAAACTTTGACCATATGGGCCTAAGGACCTTCTGCATGTTTACCGTTGATTCCAACATCCTTGCGGGTGTGTCCATGCTGCTGTGCCTTCCATATACGGTGGACGGCATCCGCACCGGGTATTATCATCTGCCCGACTGGGTCGTTGTGCTGATGCATGTTGCCGTGACGGCAGTATCGCTCACTTTTCTTGTTTCGCTGTTCATCCTCGCCCCCGTTAAGGGCTTTGTCCTGATCTTCTCAGGTTCCCGGTTTTTCCTGCACGGTGTCTGCCCGGTACTTTGCATCGTGGCATTCTGCTGTTTTATCAACAGCCACCTGATCAAGCTTTCCGAGTCGGTCCTTGCTCTGATCCCCGTACTCATCTATGCGACGGTCTATGTTGTAATGGTAGTTGTCATAGGTGAAGAACGCGGCGGCTGGAACGACTTTTACGGCTTTACCACACGCGTTCCCATCTGGGTATCCTTTGCGGTGATAATCCCGCTGACCGTCGGCATAATACTGCTGCTGCGCCTTGGGCACAACAAATGCTGTATCCGCCGCAGGCACAAGGATGCCGCACTTTACCGTGAGGCTTACAAAGGCGCCGACCTGAAGCAGGTTGTAGAGAAAATGGCTGCTTCACATAAGAGCGAGCTTAAGACTGACAGCATCGTGATCCCGCTCCAGACCATCGGCTACATGATCCAAAGCAGCGACAACGATCTCGATATCGCAGAGGGCTGCAGGCTCTATCTCGAGACTTACCTGAAATAAGACGCTCATTTTTTGTATGTCTTTGCAAAAACCGCCGTCTGGACAACAATGCAGATGACAAGCGCAGCCAATACGTAGACAAGCATCTGCGGCACTTCAAGGTTCCACTCAAAAAAGCGGGCCTTAAAGGAGAAAAGATCCCTGATCGTCTTTACAAACATTCCGCCGTCGACTCCTGCAAGCTTACTGTCCACATGTGAAAGTATCCCGTTCATAAAGATGTTTCTTGTCATGATGGTGATGTGGCTTGCGGGGAACAGGTTACAGACGGTCTGCACCGTACCCGAGAACTGCGAGATCGGGATATATGCCCCGATAACGAAGCCTGCCGCTGCGGAAAGTATGCCGAAAAAGGCTCCGCTTGCGCCGGTAG
>JAEEGF011051443.1_pt1 | contig 17705 bp, 15 predicted proteins | sample 9134171 | NCBI WGS metagenome assembly JAEEGF01 (sample SAMN16246542, study PRJNA631951) | gut metagenome | biome: gut microbiome; feature: rumen; material: AP-attached | host: Bos | place: Iran: Karaj | collected 2018-10 | reverse complement strand
CCGTGGGTCGTGGGTTCAAGTCCCCCAGGGGCCACGAAAAAAGAGACAACCGGACATCGGTTGTCTCTTTTTTGGGGCCCCAGCCTTCCTTGGATGGAGGATTAGCGGACGAACTCTTTCAGGAGCTTGTGGAGGAGCTCGCTGACATAGGAAGTCTCTTCGGGATGGGAGCCGAAGGTCGGGGTCTCGTTGACAAAATGGACGACGCGGTCCGTCTCTCCGTCAATGACGGCGCAGTAGAGGACGTTGCCGTACGGGTCGCTGACGTAGTAGTTCTGGGACGGATTGGTCAGGCCGCGGATACCGGTCAGATTCTCGATGGCTTTGTCGAGGACTTTGGAGGCCGCTTTCTCAATCTTTTCCCTCTGGTAGCCAGCCTTGGTCTGGACATAGCCGTAGGAGTAGATCACGATACCGTAGCGGAGGCCGCTCTTGTCCATCATTCTCTTGAGGGACTTGGGGACGCGGAGGCGGTCCGCCTTGGCCGGATCCACATTCGGGAAGGTCTGCAACCACTTCGCGATGTCCGCATTCTCCCCTTCGTAGTCAGCGGGAATCATGTCGGAGAAGGGGAAGCGTTCCGATTCGATGATATTCGTAATCACCCTCGTCGCCGTTGCGGAAGAGTTCTCGTTGTAGAATCCTTTCCCGTCATCGCCGTACAGGACGATGTAGGAATAAGGCTGGATGAAGGCATACTCCGGGATGGAGGCCAGGTTCACGTTGGAACTCGTGTAACGGGAGGGGCCACAGGCTGCCAAGAGCAGGAGGGCGGAGAAGCCGAGGATCAGATGTCGGATACTTTTCATTGATTGGATATTATTTAAGTTATTGCTTTTCAGGACAAGCTATTTGCAGACGGGGCGGATGGTGCGGCCTTGCTCCGTGCCGCTGCTCCCCCTGTAAACGCCACTGGAGTCAAAGTTGATGCGCCAGGCTGCCTGCGGATACCAGAGATCGTTTTCATCCCCAATCTCATAACCGCCGGCCGTTTGGGACCAGTAGACACCTCCGGTTCCGGCATCGACCAGCGTACGGCCTTTCCAGAAGCCGGCGGCGGGAAGGAAGATGCTGTTGCCAGTGCTGTTGCTCGTGACCAGATAACCGTTTACGCCTTTCTGGGAAGTCCAGGTCCAGGTACACTTTTTCCGGAGTTCCGTCCATTGGGCATCCGTCGGAGTCTTCCAGGTTCCACCCAGCTTGATGGACGCGATGTCCAATTCGGGGCCGTCACCCTTGCGGCGGGCCCTGACGTATTCCGTCTTGGAATACTCAGAGATGGCGCCCCAGGAGTAATACCCGCCGAAGTCTTCCGGATACGCCGCGTCCAGGTTGCAGGAGCACCATTTTACGGAAAGGCCCAGGTCCACGGCGTGCATGGGCTCGGAGAAGTCCTCTGTGGTAAAGGAACTCATCTCGCCGACCAGGGAGGTGGCATTCACGCGCACGAAGGCCTTGTAATAATACGTTGTCTGCGGACGCAGGCCCTTGACGACCGTTGCGAAAGCGCCGTCGCCGCCCACCTCGGGAGACCGGTATTCCCGGGTATTGCTGGCGTCGAAGCTTTCGGTAGTGGAAACGAAGAATCCCACTTCCTTGAGGGTTGTCAAATATTCCTGGGCAACTTGGCCGTAAAGCGTGGCCGTACCTTCGTCGACCTGGGAGACACCCGTGGTTACCGGCTGTTTTTCCGCACAGGAAAAAAACATCAGCAAAAGGGTGAGACAAAAGATGTTTCTTTTCATAAGAATCGTGGTTAGTATCTTCAAAAATACGATTAAAAACGGACAAATCAAATAAATGCTTATTTTTGTACGATAGATGGACCGGAAAAAGAGCACTTTTTTCAAGAACTACGGAGCCACGCTGCTCCTCTTGCTGGGATTGTTGGCTGGCGGCGTGCTGGGTGCGCTCCTGGGGGAGAGCGCCCGGGTCCTGCGTCCTGTCGGGATGCTGTTCCTGAACCTGGTCTTCGTGCTGGTCGTCCCGCTGGTCTTCTTCTCCGTTGCCCGCTCCCTCGTGGTGATGCATGAGAGCGGCGTCATCGGGAAGGTGCTTGGGACGGCCCTGGGCGTCTTCCTGTTCATGTCCCTGGTGGCAGGCATATTCTCTTTCGGGTTGATGTCCGTCTGGAATCCCTTTTCCCGGATGACCGTCGATGCGGGGAGCGCAGACCTTGCCGGCGCGGAGGCCTTGAATCTGGGCGATGCCATCGTCGCCGCCTTGACGGTGGACGATTTCCCATTGCTGTTCTCCCGTGAGCACCTGCTTCCGCTCATCCTTTTCGCAGCGCTTTTCGGCCTGGCCGTCGCCCTGCTCGGTCAGCGTGCCGCCCTGGTCCGGCAGTTTGTCGAAGAAGGGGAATCCGTCGTCATGAAGATGATGGAACTGGTCATGAAACTGGCCCCGATAGGCATCGGCTGCTATTTTGCCGATACGGTAGGACAGCTGGGCGGACAGATCGTCGGGGACTATCTGGAGATTTTCCTGGTGGTCTGTGCGGCCAGCGCCGTCTGTTACGGACTATTCTATACCCTCTTTGCCCTGTTCTGCCATATTCCGCCGGGCAAGTTCTGGAAAGCGATGATTCCTCCCTCCGCCACGGCTGTGGGTACCAGTTCATCGGCGGCCTGCCTTCCGGTCAACCTTACTGCGGCAAGGACCCTGGGTGTGAGTGACAAAATCGCGGACGGGGTCATTCCGCTGGGAACGAACCTGCACAAGGACGGATCCGTCATCACTTCCGTCGCCAAGGTTCTCTTTGCGCTGTATTTCTTCCATATGATGCCGGACGGTGCCGGGGCCGCCGCCCTGATCATCCTGCTGGCGATTCTGGAGAGCGTTGTCGTTGGGGCCATCCCCGTGGGGGGCATGACGGGGGAGATCCTCCTTTGCGCCGTACTCGGACTGGACCCTTCCTTTGCGGCCACACTCCTGATTATCGGCACCATATGCGACATCCCCGCCACGCTTCTCAACGCAACGGGGAATCTGGTTGCGTCCCTTTTGGTCCACCGGCTGGTGAAATAGCTTCTATTTCCTGCGTTTGAGCCAGTGTTCCGTGAGCCACGCGCGGACGGGCAGGTCATATGCCTTGAAGACGCAGCGCGCCAGGAGGATGGACAGGAAAAGGACACCGGCGGCGACGGCAATGTGCTGCCAGAGCGGGGCGTCACCATGCTCGGCCACCCAGTTCATCTGCATGTACATCAGGGGGTAATGCGTGATGTAGATCGGGTAGGAAAGCTCTCCCAGCCACTTGCAGACGGCCGTGCTCCGCTTGTCGGTCGTCGTGGAACCCGCTCCCGCGAGCACGATGAGCGGGAAGAGCAGCAGGATGGTGACGGCCTGGAAAAGCCCGTCGGGAACCCCTTGTTTTCCGCCGATGCAGGGGATGGACAGGAGGACGACGATGGCCAGGCTGCACCACCAGAAACCGCCTTTCAGTCGGATGGGCGAGCCGCTGGGATTGCTTTCTGTCCGGTGCGCCGGCAGGATCCGGGAAATGAGCAGGCCGCACAGGAACGGATACAGCAGCCGGGTGAAGCCGATATAGAGCTGGTCCGGTGTCAGGGACCAGCCGCCGATGACGTTATACTGCGGCCGGTGCAGCAGGCCGAAGACGTTCCAGCCCATCGTCAGATCCAGGGTGAAGAAAGCGCAGACGACGCACAGGATAGCCAGGGCTACCTTCGGCAAATGCCTGAGAATGAATGCATAAAGGATATTGCCGATATACTCGAAGGTCAGGGTCCACTGGGGGCCGTTGAAGGAATTGAGCTCTCCCCATCCGCGGATGTCCAGGCTGTTGGGGCAGGGAAGGATGAACAGGCCCATCACCAGGCAAAGGAGGAACTTCCAGAGCGGGGTCTTCAGCGTTTCGGGGAACGCCGTCCCGGAGAAGAAGAACAGCGCCGCGCCGATGAGCGTGCCCATGATCACCATCGGGTGCAGGCGGGTCAGCCGCCGCTTGAAGAAGCCCCAGGTGGTCATCCTGTCCCAGCGGTCGTCGTAGGCGTAGCCGATGACGAAGCCGCTCAGCACGAAGAAGAAATCCACTGCCAGATAGCCGTGGTTGATAATCTGGTACGCCGGCCCCTTGCTGTAGGTTTCGAACAGGTGGAACAGCACCACCATCAGCGCGGCGACGCCGCGGAGTCCGTCCAGGATCTCATAACGGGGCTTGGATGCCAGGTAGACGTTTTCCTTTGCCATAGTATGCTTTGTATCTCGCTGAAGATTACGAAGGTAGAGAAATCTTTGTATCTTTGCAAGGCCATATGCTCGGAACCATCGTCAATACCGCCTGCATCGTCGCCGGCACCCTCATCGGGACCCTTTTCAAAAAGGGCCTCGGGGAGAAATACACGAAGACGCTGTTTAACGCGATGGGCCTTGCTTCCATCGCCTTGGGAGCCAATTCCTTCGTGCAGAACATGCCCAAGAGCGAGTTCCCGGTGCTGTTCATCCTGTCGCTCGCCATCGGCGGCCTCATCGGCACGGCCCTGGACCTGGACGGAAGGGTGAAGCGCCTCCTGGCGAAAAAGGGCGGCGACAGCTTCGCAAAAGGCCTCATTTCGGCCTGCCTGCTCTACTGCATCGGCACTTTCTCCATCGTCGGCCCGGTCCTCAGCGCCCTGCAGGGGGACAATACCTTCCTGTATACGAATTCCACGCTGGACCTGGTGACCTCGACGGTCTTCGCAACCACCTACGGCATCGGCATGATCCTCGCGGCGCCCATCCTGTTCTGCTGGCAGGGCGCCATCTGGCTGGCCGCCACCCTGGCCTCCTCCAGTCCCATCTTCCAGGGCACGCTGGTCAATGAACTCGCCATCGTGGGCGGCGTCCTCATCATCGCTTCCGGCCTCTCCATCCTGGACGTCAAGGACTGCAAGACACTGAATTACATCCCCGCCCTTTTCGTCCCGGTCCTCTGGTTCCTGGTGACGGGACTGTTTTAAAGAGTCTTCGCATAATGGCATTGGAGTACCTCCGGGGAGGGACCCTGCCAGTTGTGCATGCCGCCGCCGAGGCAGTTGCGCCATTCCCGGCAGCCGGCGCAGCGGCCCGTCCGGGCCCAGCTGCGGTCGCGGAACGGCTGGAAGCGCTCCTCCCACACTTCGTAGAGATTATCCTCATAGATGCTGCCCTGCGAGAACCGGTCCCGGTCGATGTTGGGACAGGCCGAAATGCGGCCGTCGATGAGGACGGAGGCGATGTTGATGCCGGCGTGGCAGAAATACCGCACGGGCCGGACCTTCTCCTCGTAACGCCCGAGGTATCCTTCGCAGCTGAAAGTGACATGCATCGGCCCACCTTCCTCCCTTTTCCCCTGGATGAAATCCATCAGCCGCACGAATTCCGCGTCGGAGAGCAGCATGTCGGGATCCGACGCCGCCCGGCCGATGGGGATGATGGTGAACAACCGCCACTGTTTCAGGCCCATGCCCTTGAGCAGGTCGTACATGGCCGGCAATTCCCCAAGGTTCCGCTTGTTCACGCAGGTGACGACGTCGGCATTGAGGCGTGGCTCCCGGGCAAACAGGTCGATGGCACGAAGAACCCGCCGGTAGCTTCCCGGCATCCCCCGCATCCAGTCGTGGGAGGCCTCCAGCCCGTCCAGGCTCACGGTCAGGACCCCCATTCCTGCTTCGAGGAGCCGGCACTGCATCGCTTCGTCATAAAACCATCCGTTGGTGACCATCCCCCAGCCGAAGCCCCGCCGGCGGATTTCGCGGCCGGCATCGACGATGTCGGGCCTCAGCAGCGGCTCCCCGCCCGTCAGCACCACCGTAAAGCCCTTGGGCCGGTGCTCCTTTGGAATCGTGTCTAGCGCCCCGAGGAAATCCTCCAGCGGCATATCCTTCTCCCGGCTCTGCACGGAGCAGTCGCTCCCGCAGTGGCGGCAATGGAAATGGCACCGCGTGGTGCACTCCCAGAACAGGTAGTTCAGTTCGTGCACGCGGGTTTCATTGTCCCGGAACAGGCGGAAAAGGAAAGGATTCATGCTGCAAAGATAATCCACGAAACCGCTTCATCTTGCAAAATTATTCGTATTTTGTGCAAGATTCCGTATCGGACGGGATTTTAAACCCAGATAACCCAAAGAACCTGACCCATGAAGTGGCTGCATAACCTTTTGAAAGGCGTTTCGCTGACCGGAGCACTGTTCGTGTTCCAGGCTTGCTATGGTACCCCACAGGACAGTCCGTTTTATGAGGAGGGCAAGGCCTCGATGTCTTTTTCTTTGGTTTCCCGTTCCACGGGGGCTCCACTGGAAGGCATCCGGGTCAAGGTCAACGTCAAGGAGAGCCGGCATGCACCGGAGGGCGTGCATGAAATCGGGAGGACCGATGCCGCCGGTCATTGCCGGGTGGAAATCCCTTATTTACGGAACGAGATGGGGCCTTATCTGACTTTTGAGGATCCACAAGGGCAGTACATTACCAAGGATACGGTCCTGACGGATCTGAGGGACCGGGAGGTCGTCATCAAAATGAATGTCGTCCAATGAGCCCCCGCCTGCTGTCTTTCCTCTTCCTTTTGGGATGCACGTCCGTCAGTTTCGGGCAGGATTTCCAGAAACAGTACTCGTTGGAACTGGGCGTCGCCCCGGGGCCTGTCCATATGTTGTTCCCGGGCGCCTCTCCAAGTTGGAACACAAAAAAGGCGCTGGCGGAAAAAGGCCAGGCGGTCTCCTCTAATGAGCTCATCTATCCTGCAATTACCCTTTCCGGAGCGTTGCGCACTGCTCCGCGATGGGAAATCGTGGCGACGGCGGGCGTCTCCTGGTGTTATTGCCAGATCAAGGAATACGATCCCTTCGGTGTAGATCCGCAGGGGAAACCCCGGTATGACACCGGCAAGTCAAGGCCTGCCGGCTGGAAGCTGGTCTCACCGGTAGCCTCAATAACCATCCAGGAACGGGTTGCCTGGAATCCGGCCTGGAAAGTCCGGATGTATTCGGCCTTCGGCGTCGGGCTCAGCACGTACGGCCTGATTCCGCTTCCGTCGCTGACGCCCGTCGGGTGCAGCTATGGCGGCGAGCACCTTTATTTTTACGCGGAGATTCCCCTCTCCCCCTACGCCACCTTCTTCCATGCGGGAATAGGTTGGAGCTTTTGATTGGCATCAGGCAGAAGACTGTGGTCCGGACCGACTTTTTTCGGAGGTCCGGACCACAGTCTTCTGCCCGTCTTGTTGATAACTTTTTTCGGAGAATTCGGGACTGTGTGCTATCTTTGTTATCCTAACCGATCGCACCATGTCCTTCGTACACCTGCACGTACATACCCAATATTCCATCCTGGACGGACAGTCGTCCATTGATAACCTGTTCAAGCGCGCCGAGGAGCTGGGAATGCCCGGCCTCGCGATCACGGACCACGGGAACATGTACGGCGTCAAGGAGTTCTTCAAGTACGCCAAGAAGCATCCGTCGGTGAAACCCATCATCGGGTGCGAGGTGTACGTGTCCAAGGGCGACCACCGGGTGAAGGAGAAAGGGTATTACCACCTGATCCTCCTGGCGAAGAACTATCAGGGTTACAAGAACCTGGTGAAGATCGTGTCCACGGCGCACATCGAGGGCATGTATTACCGTCCTCGCGTGAGTCACGAGGTACTGGAGAAGTACCACGAGGGCCTGATCTGCTCGTCCGCCTGCATGGCCGGCGAAGTCCCCCGCGCCATCCTGGCCGGCGACATGGCGAAGCTGGACGAGGTGATCGGATGGCACAAGAAGGTGTTCGGGGATGACTACTATCTGGAGGTCATGCTCCACAAGACGGAGGTTCCGGGCCTGTCAAGGGAGGTCTACGACAACCAGATGGTCTACAACAAGGTCATCTTCGAGGTGGCGGAGAAGTATGGCGTGAAGGTCGTTGCCACGAACGACGTCCACTTTGTCAGGAAGGAGGACGGGCCTGTCCACGATAGGCTTATCTGCCTGACCACCAATGCGTTCATCGACGATCCCGACCGTCTGCACTACACCCAGCAGGAGTTCCTCAAGAGCGAGGAGGAAATGCTCGCCCTGTTCCCGGACCATCCGGAAGCCATTGCCAACACCCTGGAGGTCCTGGACAAGGTGGAGTCCTATTCCATCGACCGCGACCCGGTGCTCCCGGTATTCGAGATCGACCCGGCCTTCATGGCCGACATCGACGCCCAGATGGAAAAGTACAAGGAGGTCATCGACGCGGGCCGGTGCGACAAGAAGGGCAACTACCGCGGCGACGGCTTCTGCCATTCGGTCGCCTACCTGTGCCACCTGACTTACGAGGGCGCGCGCCAGCGCTATGGTGACACCCTCACGGAGGAGCAGGCCGAACGCGTCGACTTCGAGCTCAAGACCATCTCCAGGATGGGTTTCCCGGACTATTTCCTCATCGTCCAGGACTACATCGCCGCTTCCCGCGCAATGGGGTCGATGGTGGGTCCGGGCCGTGGCTCCGCGGCGGGTTCAGTGGTGGCCTACTGCCTGAAAATCACGAACTTGGATCCAATCCGATACCAGCTCCTGTTCGAGCGTTTCCTTAATCCGGACCGGATTTCGATGCCGGATATCGACGTGGACTTCGAGGATCTTCCCAAGGCCCACGCCTACGTGGAACAGAAGTATGGGGCGGACCACGTAGCCCGTGTCATCACCTTCGGTACGATGGCTGCGAAGAGCTCCATCAAGGATGTCGCCCGCATCAGCCACGTCACCATCGACGAGTCCAACCGCCTGACCAAGATGGTCCCGGACCGCCTGAGCGAGAAAAAGGAGCGGGAGTACCCCTACAATCCGAAACTGGATGAACTGAAACCGGGTTTCAAGGTCGTGGAAAAGGAGGTCGAGGAGGACGATCCCGAACACGAAGGTCAGAAAATCAAGGTCAAGAAGTCCTTCCAGCGGGGCATGGAGGATGTCGACGTGAAGATCACCCTCCCGAACTGCTACCGCCTGGTTCCGGAGTTCATCGAAGAGCTCAAGAACGGTCCGGAGCTGAACAAGGAGGTCCTGGAATATGCAAAGGCCCTGGAGGGCAGCGTGCGCCAGACGGGCATGCACGCCTGCGCCACCATCATCGGCCGGGGCGACCTGACGGAATATCTCCCCATCACCCTGGCGAAGGATAAGGAAACGGGCGAGGACGTGCGCACTTCGCAGTATGACGGCCACTACATCGAGGATGTGGGCATGCTCAAGATGGACTTCCTGGGGCTCAATACCCTGGCCATCATCCATAACTGCCTGAACCTCATTAAGGAACGTTTCGGGGAAGACATTGATATCGAGGCGATACCCATCGATGACAAGCCTACCTACGAACTCTATGGCCACGGCGATACCGTGAGCGTGTTCCAGTTCGAATCCGAGGGGATGCAGACCTGGCTGCGGCAGCTTCACCCCGAGCGTTTCGAGGACCTTATCGCCATGAACGCCCTCTATCGGCCCGGTCCGATGGATTATATCCCGGATTTCGTCGCGCGGAAGCAGGGCGAACAGGCCATCGAGTATGACTTGCCGGACATGGAGGAATACCTGAGCGACACCTATGGAATCACGGTGTACCAGGAGCAGGTGATGCTGCTGTCCCAGAAGCTGGCCGGTTTCACCAAGGGCCAGGCCGACACGCTCCGCAAGGCGATGGGCAAGAAGCAGATCGAGACCCTGAACTCCTTGAAGGGCAAGTTCATGGAGGGTGGCATGGCGAAGGGACATCCGGAAAAGGTCCTGGACAAGATCTGGAAGGACTGGGAGAAATTCGCCCAGTACGCCTTCAACAAGTCCCACGCCACCTGCTATGCCTGGGTGAGCTACCAGACCGGCTGGCTCAAGTGCCATTATCCGTCCGAGTTCTTCGCCTCCTGCCTGACGGCCGCCAAGAGCATGGAGGAAATCAAGAAGATCATGGACGACTGCCGGAGCCACGGCATCCGGATCCTGAGCCCGGACGTGAACGAGAGCGCAGCGGACTTTACCGTGAACAAGGACGGGGACGTGCGCTTCGCCCTCAGCGGCATGAAGGGTTTCGGCGCGAACATCGTGGAGGCGATCCTCAAGGATCGGGACGAAAACGGCCTGTACTCAGACATTTACGATTTCGTGGAACGGATGGCCGGGACGGTGAACCGCAAGGCGTTCGAGACGCTGCTGTATGCCGGCGCCTTCGACAGCCTGGGTATCCAGCGTCGCCAGTTCGAGCTGCCGGGCCGCAGCGGCCAGCCTTTCATCGACGAAATCGTCCGTTACGGGGAACTCTTCCGCGCCGACACCGTCGATGCGGCCGCCTCCCTGTTCGGCGACATCGAGGAAATGAAACCCGACCGTCCGGTCATTCCGGAAATGACGGGCGATCCAGACCTCCTGCAGCAGCTGCAACGGGAAAAGGAACTGGTGGGCATGTACCTGTCTTCCCATCCGCTGGAGCCGTTCGCCTTCGAGATTGACACGTTCACCACCTGCAAGATGGCGGATCTTGAAGGTGTCATCGCGAAATGCGAGCAGGCGAAAAAAACGGCCAAGGTATGCGTGGCGGGCCTTGTGACGGAATACAAGTCACTGTTGACCAAGAAGGGGCAGCCGTATTCCAAGACCTCGCTGGAGGATTATTCCGGCAGCTATGAACTGACGCTGTTCGGCAAGGACCACGAGGCGTTCTTCAAGTATATGGTCCCGCACGACGCCCTGTTCCTGGAAGGTGTCGTCGAGGAAAAGTATTTCCTCAAGCCCGAAGAACGGGCCCAGGGCAAAACCGCCCCGTATGTGTTCAAACTGAGGAAAGTGACGATGCTGGGCAATGTTTCGGAAGAGTTCCTGAAGGGGTTCGTCCTGAACATCGACACCCCGATGCTCACCCCGTCCTTCCGCGAGGACCTCGTGAAAGTGATCCGGAAACACAAGGGAAACACCCCGCTGGAGATGTTCCTCTACGATCCCCAGACCCGCTACCGGATCCAGTTCAAATCCAACAAGTACCAGGTCCGGGTGTCCACCGAACTGCTCTCCGACCTTCGCCGCATCGGCGTGGACCGCTGCGAACCGCTGCGGAAATAGTCAGAAGCGTACGTTGATTTTTGCCTCCACCGACAGGTCGTAAAAGTCTCCGCGCGTATTCACCTTCGTACGCAGCCGTCCCTGCTCTTCGGAAACTTCGGTTTCGACGCCGTGGAAGCCGAATCGGTCGTAACTGGCTGAGAGAGTGATGTTGACCCGGTTGAAACTGTAGCAGAGCGCGCCCCGGGCCGTACCGGTAAAGGCCGGTTTTCCCTGGTAGCGGACCTGGAGGATTCCATCGGCTGTCCGCTGCTCTGTCTGGATGTGGTTGTAGAAGGAGAGCATCGGGAGCGCCGTCGCATTGACTGTCAGGTTGCGCAGGCCGCCGGCCGTCTTCGGGTCGGAGGGATCGCGGTGGAACAGCACCCAGTTGAAGGAATAGCCGCCTCCGGCGGACACCTGTTGCGTCGTGTATCGCCTCAGGTCCTTGAGCCGGCTCCAAAGGGGGTCCCTATCGTCCAGGGAGAAGTCTCCCTGCAGGTATTTTGCCGTCACCAGCCAGGATCCGGCGCTGCGGCGCTGGAGAATCCGCCCGTTGTAGGTGGCCCCAAACACGAATCTGCTGCGGTTGAAGGCATAGGTCGCGTCGAGGGTGAAGTTCCGCATTTCGCCGGGGTAGTCAGAGGCCAGGTCGACTGGCGGAAGGCCGTCGAAGGTCAGCGTTCCGACCGGATACTGGTTGATCTTGTAATACTGGATCCGGGCCGTGTAACAGGAGCCGGTCAAGCCGAAAGAAAAGTATCGGTCGTGATCCTCCTTTCTCTTGCCGACGCGGATGCCGTAACCGAGCCGCAGGGCGCCGTAGCCGGCGGCGATCCCCATTTTCCAGTAAGGACTGTTTTGGAGCCCCGTTTCCATCGTACCGGTCAGGACCTGCGGGACCGTCCCCGTCAGGTCGGTCACGGTGATGTCGCTGTGCAGGTCTGCGCCCAGCCGGATGAACTGGTCCTCCTGGGCGGCGGTCCATTTGAGCGTAGGCTGGAACACGTATGTGGAGTCGAGCGTTTTGTTGCGGGCGGTCAGGCCGTTGAAAATGCTCCGGGCGGTCCGGACCACCCAGGACGGCTGCTTTTCCTGGGCGGCCGCCGTCAGGGCCCCCAGAAGCAGGACAGTTGCCAGCAGGATCCTCCTTTCCATATCATCTGCAAAGATAACTTTTTTCATTATCTTTGTAAGGTGAAGATGCGTTTTGCATACTTGGTTTTGCTGCTTCTCGCCCTTTCTTGTGGACGGGGCGACCCGGCACTGCGCACGGCGGAGCGGGTCGTGGAAGACCATCCGGACAGCGCCCTGTATATCCTGGACGGCATTTCAAGGGTCGACCTGAAGACGGACCGCGAGAAGGCAGAGTATGATTATCTGTCTGCGGAAGCCTTTTACAGGACTTATTTCTTCCTGGATGATCCCACCGAGGCGGCGCTGGAGCGGGCCTGTTTCTGGTTCGACGAGAATGGTCCCGCAATGGAACGGATGCGAGCCTGGGAACTGATGGGAACGGTCCAGACGGCCGTGGGGCGGTATGGAAGCGGGATGGTTTCCTTCCGGAAGGCCGGAGCCGTCGCGCGGGAAATCGAACGCTCGCGGAACCGGATCGGCATGCTGGCCCTGCTGATCCTGGCCGTCCTGTCCACCCTGGTCCTGTATTCCTGGGCCCGGAAGATCCAGACAGAACGGCTCCTGGAGGAAAAGCAGGCCGAGAACGAACGGTATATGTCCGCTGCGGAAGACCTCCAGTCCAGGCTTGCGGCGATGAAGGCCGACCGACCGAAAATCGGTGGCCTGGATACCCTGGACCGCCTGTGCGAACAGTATTATGTCTTTGAGGGAACATCCAACCTGCAGCCCCGCATTCTCGGCGAGGTGAAGTCCATCGTGGAGGGGCTCCGGAGTGATGCCAAGGTCCAGAAGAACCTGGAGCAGGCCCTTGACGAGCGCTCCGGCGGCGTGATGAAGCGCCTCCACGCCGCCTTCCCCAAATGGAAAGACGAGGACTTCCTCCTGTACCTCTTCACCGCGTCCGGTTTCTCCGCCACTACCATCTCCACGCTGCTGGAGAAAGACAAACCCTACGTCTACAATCGCCTTTACCGTCTCAAGGAGCGCATCAAAGCCTCCTCATCGCCTGACAGCGGAGATTTCCTGGCGTATTTGGAGAAATAAGGAAGCTCTCAGGTATCCCGGTCGTTCCCGCTAAAAAGAGAGCGTGTACAACTTTCCGCGTTCATTCATCAAGCCTGAAGAGATCTCTTTCTCTGCAATCTGATAATACCCATAGCCGTGTTCCTCGTCCCGGCCATAAAGACTTACCGATGTTTGAGGGAAAAGCGCTTTATCCCGGGGGGCCAGATAGGGGTAAAAGAGGATCATGTCATTCCCGTAAGCATCGACATCATATCCGGCTGGCTCAACCGGTGAATAATCGGCGATCCAATGACCTCCGATGTAAAGGATCGGTCCTTGTTCCTTATAACCTTGTGTCGAGGACCAAAGCCCTGCATATTGGCCGTCTTTCCCTAATTTCCAAAACAAATGATCGGCAAACGGAGCCTGGTCCGTAGAAGCGGTTGTCCAGTTCAAATAAACCGCATACAACATCTTGGCATTCCAAAAACCCGGCAAGGTATACTTCAATTTTATAACGGAGCACTCATGCTCCAGCACCGTCGAAGACAGGGCAATGCCGTCATGGATGGTGCCCCGACCGATCATGGGACAGTTGCTGAGGTGTCTGACGTTCGTTTTAGAGCCTTGCGCCTTCAGGACGCCAACATTCATGATGAGCGCCAGATAATCATCTTCCTGTTCGATGGCAATGACTTGTCCACGTGACTGCGATTGGGGGACGTCTTTCGGTACTTGTTCCGACTGGTATGGAGGAGCCTGGGTCTGTGTTACTGCCGGATAAACCAAGAGATAATAAGCGCCAGGAGTGCCCGTGACCGTTCCCTTGAATGTAGCACTTGCCTTTCCGGCTCCGCTGTCCAGGGTTAAATTGTCGATCGTGGCCAATGTGCTGGAGTGATCGTCTGCATTGTAGGTGACAAGCGTCATCTGGTCTCCCTCAACCCACGTGCACTTAAGGCCGGAGTTCTTTGCCGTGTAACCCACCCTCGTGTCGGAATCGGACTGGATCGTCGCATCCAGGGTCACTTCATGCGTTTCAGGATTGATATGGGCCTCGGTTTCCTGGACTTCAGCCTCAAACTTGTTGCAAGCCATCAGGCAAGACGACAGCAAGGCAATAAATAACAGTGTTTTCTTCATGATTCTTTTCTGTTAAAGTTCACCTCCATCTTCAAATTCCGGCAGGTCCATCGGGTCCTGAAGCGGGTTCCCGCTGGCGCAGAAGGCGCCTTCGAAGATCAAATCCAGTACCCTGGAGGCGGGTGCAGTGTACAATTCTTTTTCCTTCTTCATAATTGTATGCTGTTTGGTTTGTAATCCGGAGGAGACTTACCCACTAAATTACGAATCCGGTCCCTTTTTTGCGTAATGATTTTTCAGTATTCTGGCCTTGCAGGCGTACTGAAATGTGTTTTATTTGCATTTGCGGCGCAATCTTCCCAACTTTGTGACATGAGAAAAGCCTGTCGTTTCCTATTGATTGCCGCTCTCCTATGCACGGGCGTTTCCTGTAAAAGACACGTCAATGACGCAGTGGGAAATCCATCTGAAGCCGCGACTTTGATCGCCGAGTCCGAGCTGCTCCTGGCGTTGCAGGATTTCGACGGTGCGATGGAGAAGTCGTTCCGGGCGCTGGATCTGTCCGCGGAGAACCCGCTGATGCAGGTGCAGTCCCTGCTGTCCATCATAGGTGTCGACATTATGGTGAGTCGGGATGCCGATGCATGGGACAAGGCCGTGGAAGCGGAGGCGATCGCCCGCGAGAACGGTTTTGACAAGGAATTGTCGAGCGTCTTGATTGCGAAAGCGAAGCTCTGCTCTTATGCTGAGATTTCGCCGGAGACCGGCCGGAACGACGAGGGCCTGGCGTATGCCAGGGAAGCGCTGGCGCTTGCGGAAAAGGTCGATGCGCCCGAGCTGCAGTGCGAGGCGTGCTACGTGATCGGCTCCTTGTATATCAACAAGAATCGGTGGAACGATCCCATCGATCCGGATCTTTACCGGACCGCCGGGGAGTGGCTGGACAAGGGACAGGCCATGGCCGATACCTACGACCTGCCGCGCCTCCGCCGAAACGGCATCCTGTTCCGCTCCCGCTGGTTCCAGCAGGGCGACCGCAACGAAGAGGCGATCCGGTATTTCGAGCAGGTGCTGTCGACCTTGAAGGAAACGGATTATCTCACGGCATCCAGCCTGGATGACCGCCTTGTGCGGCTCTACACCCGCACCGGGGCTTATGAAAAGGCCCTGGATACGCATGACGACTATGTTTTCCATATCCAGAAGTATCTCCAGCAGAAGCAGGACGAAACCCTCCAGGAAATGGAGACGCGCTTCCAGGTGCAGGAGAAGGAACGGGAGATCGAGCGGAGCCGTTTCCGGACTTGGCTGCTTGTGCTGGCCCTGCTGCTGGCATCGGCCATCATCCTGCTGGGCGTCGGCTACATCCGCAAGATCAGGCGGCGCAACGCCGAACTGAAGCGCGTCAGCGACGCCAGGGAGCAGATCATCCAGCTGCTTTCCAAGGATCTCCGGAACCCGGCCAACGCCTTGGCCCATGAGATTGCCGCCCTTTCTGCATCGGCGGCAACGCTCTCTTCGGAGCAAATCCGGGAAAAGTGCGGAGAACTGACGAAAGGGATGGAATCCATCAATACGGAAGTCGCCACCTATGTGGAAGACCTCCTGGTCGACCGAAGCCGGCGGATTGCCGACATCGGCCTTTCCTCGCGCGAAATCGAAATCATCCGCCTGAGCGCCGAAGGCCTGAAGGCTGCCGAAATCGCCCAGCGCACCTACCTTTCCGTCCACACGGTAAACACCCACCGCCAGCATATCTACGCCAAGATGGGTGTCAAGAACGTCACTGACATGCTCCGCAAGGCGGGCGAACTGGGAATTCTCTGATAAGCTGCGAGATCATGTGGGAGAGGTGCACTTTTTTGTGCATCTCTCATTTTTTATAGGGTTGAGTGTCTGCACTTTGCGGTTTTATGCCGCGAGTTCGCAACGGCTTTCTGCCATTGATTCCGTGCTTTTCCGGGGGTAACTTTGCGCCAAGTCAAACCCTTAAAACATTGCGCCATGGAAATCAAGAAAACCGAAAGAGCCAGCCTCGAAAACAAGCGGCTGATCTTTGCTGAGTTGGGGCTCATCGCGGCCCTCCTCGTGGTCTTCGCGGGATTTGAAAGCTCCACCCACGTGAAAGAAGTCACCTTCCTGCAGGGGAATACCAAAATCGAAGACCCGTACGACATCGTGGCTATCCCGCTGGATACGCCGCCTCCCGCACCGGAAGCGCCGGCCCTGCCGATGCTGTCGGACGAGCTGGAGATTGTCGACGACGACGTTACCGTGGACCTGGACTTCCAGAGCCTGGACGATACCGATATCCCGGTGGATATCCAGGCCTACCGGAACCAGGAAGTCGTTGAGCAGGAAGTGGAGGAAGAGGTGCTGCCGTTTGTCGCCGTCGAACAGAAGCCCTCCTTCCAGGGCGGCGATGCCAATGATTTCTCCCGTTGGGTGAATGCCCGGCTTGAGTATCCGGAGATTGCCAAGGAGAACGGCGTGGACGGGACGGTCTACCTCCAGTTCACGATTGGCTCCGACGGCAGGATGCAGGACGTGAAGGTCCTCCGTTCGCCGGACGAGTCCCTCGCCCGCGAAGCGGTCCGGGTGGTGGCGAGTTCTCCGAAATGGGAACCGGGACGCCAGCGGGACCGGGCCGTAAAGGTCTCCTATACCTTCCCGGTCGTGTATCGGCTTCGCTAGTGAACGACCGGATTTTGATGGTTAACGACATATAATCGGCGGGTTGCGAGAAATGTTAAAAATGCGCTTTTCGTAACCTGCTGATTATCAATACTATTATTGCGCGCCCCTGCGAGAAAGAAAATAGAGGTATTCTTGCACCCTTGCGCGGGAATGCCGACCTTTGCATCAGTGAAAAACCACAAAATCCAAAGATATGGAAATCAAGAAATCTGAAAAAGCCAGCTTGGAGAACAAGAAGCTTCTCTTCACGGAGATCGGTCTTGTCGCCGCCCTCGCCATTGTGTGGGGAGCGTTCGAGTATTCCTCCAAGGAAGCACAGGTGGCTACCCTCGAGGATACCACCCAGGTGCTCGTCGAAGAAGAAATGGTCGCTATCCAGAACGAGACCCCTCCGCCGCCGCCCGAGGCCCCGAACATCCCCGTCCTGTCCGACCAGATCGACATCGTGGACGATGACATCAAGCTCGACGACGACATGTTCATGAACCTCGAAGACGACAATACCGGCGTCGAGATCATGGACTACAAGGAAGCCGAGGTCGTGGAAGAGGAAGTCGAGGAGGAAGCCATTCCGTTCCAGCTCGTTGAGCAGAAGCCGTCCTTCAACGGCGGCGATGCGAACGAGTTCTCGAAGTGGGTGAACTCCAAGCTTGTCTATCCGGAAATCGCGAAGGAAAACGGTGTGCAGGGTCGTGTCACCCTCCAGTTCACCGTGGAAGCCGACGGCCGCGTGACCAACGTGAAGGTCCTCCGT
>JAEEGF010501685.1_pt1 | contig 17706 bp, 19 predicted proteins | sample 9134171 | NCBI WGS metagenome assembly JAEEGF01 (sample SAMN16246542, study PRJNA631951) | gut metagenome | biome: gut microbiome; feature: rumen; material: AP-attached | host: Bos | place: Iran: Karaj | collected 2018-10 | reverse complement strand
CTTCGCAGATCCTACTCCCTTAGCAGGGGAGCCCCTTCGACCTCTTGGGTACTTCTCCATATATGTGGCGGAGAGAGAGGGATTCGAACCCCCGGTGCCTTGCGACATCACCGGTTTTCAAGACCGGCGCCTTAAACCACTCGGCCATCTCTCCACGCCGAGCGACCCGTTAGGGACGACCCTTTTGCTGTGCAACAAGCGAATTATATCAAAAGCGATTTTAGTTGTCAATATCATTTTTATTCCTGCGATTATATAATTTTATTTCTATATTGCGCTAATAATGTTGAAATTCCGTTTTATCTGTGCTATAATAATTATATATAGGAAAATCCGGCTATTTATCAGACTTCGCACGAAAGGATCAAACTATGCGTTACGTATATCCGATTATTATGGGTTGTTTGGCGCTGGGAATACTGATCTATGCCGCTGTGATCGCCATCAGCGGGACTACCGATCTTATCCCCCGTCACTATGCCGCAAGGGTCAGAAATAAAAAGATCTATGCACGCCGCTTTGCGCTTCTGCTTGTTATCGTTGCGGCGGCGCCGATCCTTTCCGGCGTCATCGGATTTTTCAGTGTTCTTGCCGGCATTATAATTCTCATAATTGCCCTAGCCGTATGTCTTTACGTCGGGGCAAGGGTATTTACCGGCAAATAAAGCATTCGATCAAAGCGGGCGGTTTTCGCCCGTTTTTTATTGCATTTTTTGCAGGATTGTGATATAGTGTATTTGTAAGAATTTGTTTCGAGGTCAGAATATGAAGATTATAATTGCAGGCTACGGCAAAGTCGGTTCTGCGCTCACAAGGCAGCTTTCCGCCGAAGGTTACGATCTTACCATTATCGATTCGAATAAGAAGAAGCTCGAATCCGGGCAGGAGCTTTACGACGTTTTGGGCGTGCACGGCAACTGCGCGACTATGGAGGTTCTGCGCGAGGCGGGCGTTATGAACGCTGATCTGCTTATTGCGGCGACCAGCGCGGATGAGATCAACCTCCTCTGCTGCCTCACGGCGCACAATCTCAATAAAAACATACATACCATCGCAAGGATAAGGACACCCGAATATAGCGAGCAGATCGTTATGATGCGCGATTCGCTGGGACTTTCGCTTCTCGTCAATCCCGAAAGGCAGGCTGCGCAGGAGATCGAACGTCTTATCAAGTATCCGGGTTTTTCAAAGCGCGAGAAATTTGCTCACGGCCGTGTTGAGATCGCCGAGCTTCGGGTTACGGCGGACAGCCTTCTCAACGAGCTTCCTCTCATGCAGCTCGAGAGCGCGACGAAATGTCACTGCCTCATCTGCGCCGTTTTGAGGAACGGTGAAGCGATCATTCCGAAGGGCAATTTCGTTTTGAAGGACGGCGACCGCGTATTCGTTACCGCAACCACGAACGAACTCGCTCTCCTTCTTAAAAACCTCGGCATAGTCACGCACCGGGTAAAGCGCGTCATTATCTGCGGCGGCGGCAGGATAACCTATTATCTCGCTCAGATGCTCGAAAAGAGCAATACCTCCGTTCAGATAATCGAGCGCAGTCCCGAAAAATGCCTTGAGCTTGCGGAGCTTTTGCCCAAGGCGACCATATTGAACGGCGACGTTTCCGATCTTACCCTCTGGCAGAGCGAAAGGCTCTCCTCCGATGACGCGATCGTTTCGATGACCGGTCTTGACGAGCTTAATATGATCGTATCGCTTTTCGTTAAAAACAGCGGCGTTACGCAGGTCATCACAAAGCTCAGCCGCACCGAGAGCTCTCAGGTGCTCGATCATCTTTCCATAGGAAGCGTGATCTGTCCCAAAGACCTGTGCAGCAACACGATCGTTGGATACGTCCGCGGCATGAAAAACCAGACCGGCACATCCATCGCGGTGCACAGGATCGCCGACGGCAAGTCCGAAGCCGCCGAATTCCACGTTACCAAGGACACCGCCAACTGCGGCGTTCCGCTTCGCAATATAAAGCTCAAAAAGGGTATGCTTATCGCGGCGATACTGCACCTTTCCCAGTGCGTTATCCCGAACGGCGATTCGTGCTTCTATCCGGGAGATACGATCATCGTCGTATCCAACTCTGAGACGGGAGTCGCTCGCCTGAACGATATTTTCGAGTGAGGATGAAGCCTTATGAACTTTAAGATGATAGGGCGAATAATATCGTTTATACTGATCGTGGAATCCGCCTTCATGGTTCCCGGAATGCTTTTATGCGCATTCGGCGGGCAGACGCGTTCCGCGGTGGCATTCCTCATCTCCATTGGCATAATTCTTGCCGTTGCCGGGATACTGCAGCTTCTTACAAGGAAAGCCATTAAGGGCTTCTACTCGCGCGACGGTCTCGTCTGCGTCGGTCTCTCCTGGCTCACCATGAGCCTCTTCGGAGCGCTTCCCTTCGTTATCTCGCGTGAGATACCAAATTACATCGACGCGTTGTTCGAGATCGCTTCCGGCTTCTCCACGACCGGTGCATCCATACTGAACGACGTCGAGGCGCTCTCGAAGGGCATGCTCCTTTGGCGTAGCACCAGCCATTGGCTCGGCGGTATGGGCGTGCTCGTGTTCCTGCTCGCGGTGGTCCCCATCAGCGGAAGGAACGACGGCTTTACGATGCATCTGCTGCGCGCGGAAAGCCCCGGTCCGGACGTCGGCAAGCTCGTCCCCAGGATGAAGCAGACCGCGATAATCCTCTACGGGTTATACATACTCCTTACCGTTCTTGATTTCATCTTCCTCGTTATCGGCAGGATGCCCGTGTTCGACGCCGTTTGTATAGCGATCGGCACCGCCGGCACGGGAGGTTTCGGCGTGCTGAATTCGAGCATCGGCGGTTATTCCCCCTACATCCAGGTGGTCTGTACCGTGTTCATGTTCCTGTTCGGCGTTAACTTCACCTGCTATTATCTTTTGTTCTGCGGCAAGATCAAAAACGTGCTGAAGGATGAGGAGCTCAGATGGTACCTCGGCATCGCTTCCGTTTGCATAATCGTCATAACGATCTCGCTTATGATCGCAAAAACATACGCCACATTCGGCGAAACTGTCCGCCATACTGCGTTCCAGGTCGCAAGTCTCCAATCCTCGACCGGTTTCTCGACGACTGACTTCGACCTGTGGCCGACGCTCCCCAAAGCCATTCTGTTCACGCTTATGTTCATTGGCGCGAGCGCCGGTTCGACGGGCGGCGGCTTCAAGATCGGGCGCGTGCTGCTTATCGCCAAGATAATGCGCAGGAACGTTCGCCAGGTGCTCTATCCGCAGAAGGTGCTCGTCGTGCGTATGAACGGAAGGGTCGTCGACGAGAACGTCCTTCGCAACACAAACGCGTATCTTTGCGCCTACGTTTTCATTATAATTGCGAGCTTCCTCATAGTTTCGATAGATAATTTCTCATCGATGACGAACCTCACCGCCGTTGTTTCATGCTTCAACAACATGGGCCCCGGTCTTGAGCAGATAGGTCCGACGCTGAATTACTCGAATTACAGCGTGCTCTCGAAGCTCGTGCTGATATTCGATATGCTCGCCGGCAGGCTTGAGATATTCCCGATACTCGTACTGCTTTCGAGGAGCGCCTGGAAACGAAGATAATAAAAATCCCGTAATAAAAAAAGTCTGTATGAACACAGGCTTATTTATTTGCCGAGCTTCGGATCTATCTTTGCGACAAGCACTGCGCCGACCGCGCCGACCGCGGCGCCCGTAATCACGCCGCTTATTATCAGCGGAGGCAGCCAGAAAGCGATCTGGGCAGTATCGGTCAGTATTATCGCCATCAATATCTGCCCGACGTTATGAAATACGGCGCCTATGACGCTTATTCCGACGGGCGAAAACGCCTTAATCCTCTTTGTTCCCGTCATGACCAGCATAGAAAGGATAGCTCCCGCAGCCGAATATGCAAGCGACGCGGCGTTCCCGAACAGCAGCGCCGTGAGCAGCACGCGTATCAGGCTGACGGGAGCCGCATAGCGCCAATCAAACTTCATAAGCAGAAATACTGCGACAAGATTGGCTAAGCCGAGCTTTACTCCGGGAACGGCGAACGGAACGGGGATAAGCGTCTCAACGTATGAAAGCACCATCGCTGCAGCCGTGCATACGCCGAGGAGCGTTATTGTTTTTGCGCTTCTGTTCATAGCTCGGCGTCCACCCCGCTTCCGCCTTCAATACGGATTATCAGCTTGTGCGGAAGACAGATGATCGTCTGCCCCGCCTTTGAAACGGGTCTCTGCTTAACGCAAAGCTTATCAGGACAATCCGCCGATTCAACGCTCGCTTTACCGTCCTTGATGACGAGAACGTTCATATGACCGCCCTCCGAAGGAATTTCCGCTCGGATATCGGTATCGAGCGGATAGCTTGCAACGACCCTGCCGTTCAGCTCAACTACGGCGGTTTTCCCTTCACGCGAGGCAAGCCTTATAACGCCCCATACGGCGAATGCCGCCGCAAGAAGCGCCGCAAGCAGAATTATGTCGTTCCTCAGCTTCCTTTTATCCATCCGAAAAGATAAAGCTGCCCCGTGTACAGGGCAGCTTCAAAACGTTAAAACCTGTGACTGCCGGAGAAATCGGCGAATTTGATCGCCTTTACCGGGCACTTCTCGGCGCATTTGCCGCAGCTTATGCACTTATCGTAATCGATGACGGCAAGATTGTTCTCAAGCCTGATCGCGCCATGTTCGCAGTTTCTCACGCAAAGACCGCAGCCGAGACAGCCGGCGGTGCATTTGCCGCGAACGACAGCGCCCTTCTCATGATTTGAACAAACGACGACGACCCTTCTTACGTCCGGGAAGAGTTCAATAAGATGATTCGGGCAGGTCTTAGCGCACATACCGCAACCGATGCATTTCCTCGTATCGACGTGCGCTATGCCGTTTTCGATGCAGATGGCGTCCTGCGGGCAGGCGCGCTGACAATCGCCGAGACCTATACATCCCTGAGTGCACATCCTGGAGCCGCCGTAAAGCATCTGGGCGGCAGCGCAGGACTCTATGCCTTCATACGTGTACCTTTCCTTACGGTTAAAGCAATCGCCGCTGCAATGGACGAATGCGACCTGTTCGATCACGTCCTCCGCCTCTACGCCAAGCACGTCGGCGATCTTTTGGGCGACCGCGTCGGCGCCGGGGACGCATAGATTCGTTTTGGTACCGGGGACCTCCGCAAGGGCTTTCGCGTAACCGTCGCAGCCTGTAAAACCGCAGGCGCCGCAGTTTGCCCCGGGAAGGCACTCGCGCACCTTGACCTCCGTCTCGTTAACGGGCACGCTCATGAAATGCGAAGCGACGGCAAGCGCAGCCGCGCATACGACGCCGATAACGGTAACTACAATTATCGCTAATAATATCGGACTCATATCATCACTCCCCAAACAAAGCTGTAACGATACCGCCGAAGCCGTAGAACGCCAGCGAAACTATCGACGCAGCGGCAAGCGTGATGGGTATGCCGCGGAACGCCCTGGGGGGATCCGCCTCCTCCATCCTCTCGCGAACGCCGGCGAAAATGACCATTGCAAGCAGGAAGCCGAGTCCGCAGCCCAGAGAGCTGACCATCGACTGGAGGAAATTGTACCCGTCGGTGATATTGTTGATGGTGACGCCGAGCACCGCGCAGTTGGTCGTGATCAGCGGCAGATACACGCCGAGCGATTTATGCAGCGCGGGCAGGAACTTTTTAAGTACGATCTCAACGAACTGAACGAGCGCGGCAATGACGAGTATGAACACGATCGTCTGCAGGTACCCCATATTGAACCTGTCGAGCAGGTATGTCTGTATGGGCCATGTGACTGCCGTCGCGAGCAGCATGACGAATATTACCGCAACGCCCATGCCGGACGCCTGATCGAGCTTTTTGGATACGCCAAGGAAGGGGCAGATGCCCAAAAACTTAGACAGCACGTAGTTGTTGACCAGTACGGACATCATTATTATCTTGAGCAGAAGCTTAAACGTTGCCATTAGCTTCGCCTCCCTTCTCGGTATTTACGCCGCAGGAAGCGCAGTCCTTACGGCAGAACGACGCGGAGGGACAGCCCTCGCAGTCGAAGGTCTTCTTCTTGGGAGCCTTGCCGCGGGTAACGGCGGCAACAAGCGCGATAAGGCAGCCGAATACGAGGAAGCCGCCCGGAGGCGCCACAAGAATGGGGATCTTGTAGTTCTGGAGGAAGCCGATCGCGTGGCCGGCGAAGCTCGCGTTGCCGAGCACCTCGCGGATTATTGCCATTGCAAGCAGCGCGAGCGTGAAGCCGAAGCCCATACCGAGACCGTCGAGCGCGGACTCGAACACGTTGTGCTTGTTGGCGAACATCTCCGCCCTGCCCAATATGATGCAGTTGACGACGATCAGCGCAAGATAAACGCCGAGCATATCGTAAAGATCTGGCAGATATGCTTCCATCAGCATCTGGACCAGCGTAACGAAGCCCGCGATTACGACTATGTAGCAGGGGATCCTGACGGTGTCGGGAATAACCTTACGCAGGAGCGAGATAACGGCGTTGGAGCAGATGAGCACGCAGGTCGCGGCAAGTCCCATGGCGATCGCATTGACGACGCTGACGCTCATGGCAAGCGTGGGACAGGTGCCGAGGACTAGCACGAGAACGGGATTCTCCTTTAAGAGACCGTTGGTTAGTATTCTAAGCTTTTTCATTCAGCGGCACCCCCCTCCGATGAGTTTGAAGCATTCAAATGCGTCGCCGAGCGCTTTCTTGAATGCCTTTGAGGAATAGGTCACACCCGAGAACGTGTCGACGTCCGCGTAATCCGAGCTGTTCTTGCCCACGAAATACTGCGGATAAGTATCTCTGCCGAAATCCTTGGACTCAAAATATGAAGTCAGCTTAATGCCGAGTATCTCTCCGTCCTTCGACATGCCGACAGTTATGCCCATATCCCCGTTGGAATACGCGGAGGTCGTCGCAAGCACGATGGCATATTCGTCGTCATTTATCCGATAGACCGATTTAACGGTGGACGGCGTCCCCTCGGGAAGATCGGTAATCTGCTCCATTTTGGTCATATCGGGAAGCACCTCTTTAAGGGAATCCACGATCTTCTGCTGACGCGTTTTTTCAACTACGGGCGAGGTGAAGTGGTTGGTGACGGCAAGCAGCGCGGCAACGATAAGACAGATCGCCGTGAGCACGATTATGCTCTTTACGTTGAATTTCGGCTTGTTCATGCTTTCACCTCCCCAAGAGGCTTCCTTCTCGTCAGCTTCTCAATGTAATTGGTAAGAAGATTCATGAGAAGGATCGAGAACGAAACGCCCTCCGGATATGAGCCGAACCTTCTTATGAGCACGGTCAGCAGCGCGCAGCCGAGGCCGAACACCGCCTTGCCGAGATTCGAGGTCGGCGTTGTGGAATAATCCGTCGCCATGAATATCGCTCCGATCAGCAGACCGCCGGAGAGCACCTGATAAAGCGCAAGCCCGGCGTTCTTATAGATAAGCCACGAAAGCAGGAAGACCGTACCGACGTAAACGACGGTGGTATGCCAGGTGATGACCTTCCTGATCATCAAATAGGCAAAGCCGATGAGCAGCGCTATCGCGCAGGTCTCGCCGATCGCGCCGCCGCGAAGACCGAAGAGCATATCGGTCAGCTTAGGCAGCGAAGCCACGTCCCCCGCCTTGAACAAAGCGAGCGGCGTGGGGGAAGCGACGGTATCGGGCGCGATCTTGATATTCGCTACGGAGCCCATCGTACCGGTAAACGCGATCAGCATGAACACGCGCGCGGTCGCCGCGGGATTGGCGAAGTTCTTTCCGAGCCCGCCGAAGAGGCATTTTACGACGATTATCGCAAACAGGCTTCCGACTATGCAGGGGAAGACGTCCACCGAAGCCGGAAGGTTCAGGCCGAGTATCATGCCGGTGACTATCGCCGAAAGATCGCCAATGGTCTGTTTGCGCTTTGTAATGAGGCTGAACAGCGCCTCTCCCGCAAGGCAGGAGGCGACGCAGACCGCGACTACGAGCAGCGAGCGCCAGCCGAATATGACCGTTCCGGCAATAAGCGCCGGGCAGAGGGCGATTATCACGTCAAGCATGATGCCCCTTGTGGAACGCCCGGAGTTTATATGCGGCGAAACGGAAACCACAAGATTGTTGTTCTCTTTCTGCTCCATTTACGCTTTATCTCCTTTTTGAGAATTCTGCCAATTCCTAAGCATGATCTTGGCGAGCTTATGCCTCTGTACTATGCGCTGATGCGCGGGACAGACGAACGCGCAGGCGCCGCATTCCATGCAGAGATTTACCTTGAGCTTATTGAGGGAGGCGCCGTCGGCCATGTTGAACGCCTTGGCGATCGCGGGCGGATTCAAACGCATCGGGCAGTGATTGACGCAGTTGCCGCACCTTATGCAGGGCGTTTCCTCCGAAACGATCGAATCCTTTTTGTTGAAGGCGAGCAGCGCGTTGGTGTTTTTAAGCACGGGCGCGTCGAGATCGGGCATTGCGATACCCATCATGGGCCCGCCGTAAAGGAGCTTGCCGGGTTCCTCCTTGAAGCCGCCGCAGAACTCGATGATATCCCTGATCCTCGTACCGATCGGAGCAAGAACGTTCTTGGGCTCCTTAACGGCGGAACCGTCGACCGTCACTATCTTTTCAACGAGCGGCATACCCGTTTCGATATAGTTCTCAATATTGGCGAGAGTGGTGACGTTCATAATAATGACGCCGACGTCGAGTGGGAGCTTCCCTTCCGGGACGACCCTGCCGACGGTGTTGTAGATCAGCACCTTCTCACCGCCCTGCGGGTAGACGGGCGGGAGCGCCTTAACGATAACGTGCGGATCGTCCGCAAAGCGCTTTTTGAGCTTTGCAATCGACTTGGGCTTATTGTTCTCGACGCCGATATAAACCGCCTTGGGCTTAAGGTACTCCGATATGCGGCGAACGCCCCTCTCGACAAGATCGGTATGATCGAGCATCGTCCTTGTATCGCTTGTTATGTAAGGTTCGCACTCCGCGCCGTTTATGAGGAAATACTCCGCCTGGTCGATATCCTTTATCGCGAGCTTGACGCTCGTCGGGAAGCCCGCGCCGCCGAGACCGACTATACCGCTTGCCCTTACGGCTTCAGCAAGGTCGGAAAGCGAGTTGATCTCGGGCTTCGTTATGCCGGAATAGGGACGCATTTCCCCGTCGGATTCGATAAAGACAGCAGGCGCGTTCCTGCCGTTCGAAAGAACGATATCCTCTACCTTCTTGACGGTACCCGAAATCGAAGCGTGTATCGGAGCGGATATGAAGCCGCCCGACTCCGCTATGAGCTGACCTACCTCCACCTTATCGCCCGCCTTGACGATGGGCTTTGCCGGTGCGCCGATGTGCATTACCGTCGGGATAACGACCGACTTGGGCGGCGGCATCCTTACCGGCTCCATTCCGGAGGTATTCTTCCTGTGAGGAACGTGCACCCCCGAAAGCGGATCAAAAAACTTCTTTGACATTGTTTCTCCGATCTGCCGTTACACGGCCTGAAAATTGGCATTTCGGTTATGAAACGCCGCGTGAGAACAAATTTCTACTAATATCAATTATACCACCGAATATATTTAGCGTCAATGACTAATTGACTCCGACGCGCCTTGGAGTTATAATTTCATCATCATTTAATGCGGAGGAAACAATGAAGCGGAGCAGTATTCCCGGTCAGCTGTTAAGGCTTCTCCATTTACTGATAGTCCCTGTTACCTATTTCGTGACCAAGGCGGCGGCAAAGCATCCCAAAGCGGTCGAATGGCTTTATTCGGCGCGGATATACCCCGTTATAAGCGGCGCCGTTTCTCACGTGACGAGGCTTGTTCCGTTTGCCGTCGTCGAGATTCTTGTTTTTGCACTCGCCGTCGCTTTTGTCGTTAGCTTCATAGTCAGGCTGATAAAGCTCTTCAAAAAGAAGGAGCACGCGTTTGCCCGGTTCCTTTCGCTGTTCATAAGCGCGCTCATATTTGCCGCTTACCTCTTCCCCGCCTTCTACGTTATGTGGGGCTTCAATATGTTCAGGCTGCCCATTGATGAAAAGATGAAGCTTCCCGAAAGAGAGTACACCGTCGAAGAGCTGAACGCGGTATGCGTAGACCTCGCGCAGAAGGCGTCGTCGCTGCGTGAAAAAGCAACCGTCGACACCTCCGGCTATTTCAGCGCCGATCTTGATAAAACGCTTGGATCAGTACGCGAAGCATGCGATTCATACGGAAGGAACCATCCCGACTTCAAGGCGGACTGTCCCGAAGCGAATCCGCTGATATCCTCCGAATTCTTCTCAAAATGCGGCATCTCCGGGATCTACATTTTCCTTACGGAGGAGCCCTGCATAAACAAGAACGAGCCGTTCCTTTACACGCCGCACAGCGCGGCGCATGAAACGGCCCATTACATAGGTTACGCGCACGAGGACGACGCCAACTTTTTGGCGTTCCTTATCTGCAGCGAAGCGGAAGATCCGAACGTCGCGTATTCCGGATACATGCACGCGCTCGTTCATTGCGGGAACGCGCTTTCAAAGGCCGACAAAGAAGCTTATGCCAGGCTTTACGGTATGTATTCCGAAGGTATGGTCGCGGATCTTAAACAGTACAGCGAGCATTACAGGAAATACTCCGATACCAAGACCTGGGAAAAATCAAACGAATTAAACGATAATTACCTTAAATTCAATCAACAGGAAAAGGGCGTGCTCTCTTATCAGGAGGACACCGCCCTTATACTCAGATATTACGACAGCATGGGGTTCTTCAACTGATCATTCGACTCCGACGTCAAGATCCCCGCTCATGCTCCAGACAAGGGTAACGTTAACGCTGCCCTTTTCAAATTGGGGCACGCCGCTCATGCCTTTTGAGACCCAGATCGAAGAGCCCTCCGCAAGCTTGAAGCCTTCTGCGAGGAAGGAATTGGCATAAGCCTCGAATTCATCGTCGGAAACCGCCTTAAATGAGACGACAGTCATCCCATCTTCGCCGACGTAGATATTATCGAAAAAGCCTCCGGCCGTGTAACGGGGAATCCCGGCGAGCTTTTCATACCCGTCCCATTGTTTAAGCACCTCGGGATCGGACGCCTTTTTTGGAAGCGCATCCTCGCCGGGATCATAGGAATGGGAGCAGCCGGCAAGAACGAATGCCGAAAGCAGTAACGCAAGCGCAGTTAAAACTATCTTTTTCATCTGACACGATCCGCCAGCAGGCGGCCTTTCCCGGCGCAAACGCGCCGTTTTCTTTTTTTTATGATTCTATCACATTCCTCCTTACTTTTCAATCGGTTCGGATAAAAAACGGTTCGCGGCGCATCATATCAATTATACGGAGGAATGTATGTTTACTTCATTTATCAGAACGGTATTGATATACCTCCTCGTTTTCGGGGTGCTGAGGCTTATGGGGAAGCGGCAGATAAGCGACATGCAGCCGTTCGATCTCGTGATAACGCTCCTTATCGCCGACGTCGCCTCCGTCCCCATGTCCGATACCGCGATACCGCTGCTCTTCGGCGCGGTTCCGATACTGACACTTTTCATACTGCACAGGCTGCTCGCGTATTTCTCGCTGAGATCCGTCACGATTCGCAGGCTGATCTGCGGGAAACCGGTAATAATCAGCTCCAAAGGCGTCGTTGACGAAGAGGCGATGCGTGCGGCGAACTATACGCTAGGCGACCTGACGGAGCAGTTGAGACTCAAGGACGTTTTCTCGATATCGGGAGCGGAATACTGCATACTTGAGACGAACGGTTCCCTGAGTGTGATACCGACTGAAAACGGCAATGATACCGCCCCGTCTATGCTGCTTATCCTCGACGGAAAGCCGGTGAAGGAAGCGATATCGGACGCCGGCGTGAGCATAGCTTCGCTTAAAACCACGCTGAAAAACTCCTGCGGGCTTGCATTAAACGAGTGCTTCTATGCTGAGTATCTGCCCGACGGGACGCTGACGGTGCAGGAGAAGCTTAAAAAACGCGGAAAAGACCCGAAGATCTACAAAGTAAAAGGACTTGCGAAATGAAAAACGGAAGCTTTAAGACGATCAAGGCGATAATAGCCGCCGCGCTGCTTATCTCCGCCGCGGCGATCGCACTGACCTGTTTTCTGCCGGGGATACTGATAAACAGGCTGTACGGCGAATGCGTCGACGACCTCGATAAAGCCGTCGCTGCGGCGCTGGAAGAACGTAACGATATAGCGTATCTTCACATTCAAACCGTCTGCGGAAGGCTCGAAAAAAGCAAAAAAATGCTAATGGTTTTTTACGATCACAACAAGGTTATCGAGCTGACGGGATCGGCCGGGACCGCCCTTGAGCTTGCCAAAACAAAAGATACCGCGCAGCTCATCACGGAGCTGTGCGGTATCGAAAAAGCATTTGATTACTTGATCCACACGAACGACGCGGGACTATACAACGTCTTCTGATCAATCCTTATGGACTATGTCGTCGTGATCCTTATAGATGCTGTCCGCGGGAACGACGCCCCTCACGCAGGACACGGGATAGATCGACGAGTTCCTTCCTATCACGGAACCGGGATTGAGGACGGAATTACAGCCGACCTCCACGAAGTCGCCCAGCACGGCGCCGAACTTCTTGCGTCCTGTCTCGATCTCCTCCCCCATGCTTTTGACGACGACAGGCGTCCTGTCGCTCTTTACGTTTGAGGTGATCGAGCCGGCGCCCATGTGCGCCTTGTAGCCGAGTATCGAATCGCCAACGTAATTGTAATGCGGGACCTGTACGTTATCGAAAAGAATAACGTTCTTAAGCTCTGTGGAATTGCCCACGACGCAGTCCTTGCCAATAAGCGCGCTGCCCCTTATGAACGCGCAATGTCTGACCTCTGCGCCGTGATCAATGATACAGGGGGGTGCGATATAAGCCGTGGGGTAAACGACCGCATCCTTCGCGATCCATACGTTCTCCATCGGGGAATAAAACTCATCCTCGGGGAGCGTTTTGCCGAGTTCACATATAAAATCCTTGATATCGGGAAGCACCTCCCAGGCAAACCGTTTGCCTTCGAATAGCTTTGCCGCCCTTGTGTGTTCAAGATCAAGAAGCTGATTGATGCTGTACATATGCGCCTCACTTTATGGCTATCAGAAGGCCGCGTTCTTTCATAACGCCGATCACCTGATCGACCTTTGCCTCGCAAAGCTCGTGCGTGGGGGCTTCGACCATAACGCGAAGCACGGGCTCCGTTCCGCTCTTCCTCAAAAGGATCCTGCCGTTTTCGCCGAGCTCGGAAGCAACCTCCCCGACCGCCTTCACGACTTCGGGATCGGCAAGCGTAAGATCCTTATCCGTAACCTTTACGTTCTTGAGCACTTGAGGATAGACCTCGAGATCCTCGGTAAGCTTGGAAAGGGACAGCTTGCGGTCCTTTACGACCTGCATAAGCTTTATGGCGGTGATAAGACCGTCTCCCGTGGTGGCGTATTTGGCGAAAATGATATGCCCGGACTGCTCGCCGCCAAGCAGATGCCCGTTTTCGCGCATATTCTCATAGACGTATTTGTCGCCGACCGCGGTCTTTTCATACGCGATGCCGGCGGCGTCGAACGCCTTATAAAGCCCGAAATTGCTCATGACCGTCGTGACGACGGTGTTGTTCGCAAGGCTTCCCCTCGACTTCATATGCCTGCCGCAGACGTACAGTATCGCGTCGCCGTTTACGATCTCGCCCTTTTCATCAACGGCAAGGCACCTGTCGGCGTCACCGTCGAAGGCGAAACCGATATCAAGATGCTTTTCCCTGACGAGGCGCTGAAGGTTCCCGATATGAGTCGAGCCGCAATCCATATTGATATTGGTGCCGTCCGGCTCGTTGCCGATGACGAAGGTCTCTGCACCGAGAGCGTCGAACACGCTCTTGGCGATCTGCCATGTGGAGCCGTTAGCGGAATCGAGCCCGATACGCATACCCTTATAGGAATGGGTCGCGAGGGAGATGATGTACCCGATATAGCGATTGCGCCCCGACGAATAATCGATCACGTGCCCGATGGCGTCGCGCGTGGCGTACGGCGGCTCGGGAAGATAACCGTCGAGATAGCGCTCTATTTCGGAAATAACCTCCTCCTCCATCTTTTCACCGTTGGAGTTGAGGAGCTTGATACCGTTATCGTAATAAGGATTATGACTTGCGGAGATCATTATCCCGCAGTCGAAATTATCCGTCCGAGCGATGTAAGAAACGCTCGGCGTAGTGGTAACGTGCATGAGATATACGTCCGCGCCGGAGGAAGTAAGACCGGCGGTAAGCGCGCATTCAAACATATAGCTCGACAGCCTCGTATCCTTGCCGATAACAACGCGGCATTGCCTGTCCCGTTCGAAATAATGCCCCAGGAACCTGCCGATCCTGAAGGCGTGATCGACGGTAAGATCAACGTTGGCTTCGCCGCGGAAGCCGTCTGTGCCGAAATACTTTGACATACTGATATAATGCCCTTAACGGGCACCCTTTCCCGGCATAAACGCCGATAATTTCCAAAAACCAATTGGTAAGGACGCATTACACGCACCATAACAAAATGTTATTATATCACCAAGCCGCCTTTCATGCAATAATATTGACCTTTTGACGACTTGATTATTGAAATATAATCTTTTTTAAGATAAAATAGACTTACTATCTATATAGGCAAAAGCAATGAAAAGGATCTCAGCGATATTATTGATATTCGCCTTATCGGCGTTAATGATCTCCCCCGCGCTTGCAGGGGCTTATAATGACGCGCTTCCGCTGCCGGAACCCATAGCCGGCGTAGAGGACATCGGAAGCACTCCGGCGCTCCTGTTCGACGTCGATACGGGCGCCGTCCTGTTCGACAACCGTTCCGACGCAAGCGCAAAGCCCGGCTCCCTTACGACGGTCATGACGGCTCTGCTCCTCATCGAAAACACCGATCCCGGCGAATGGGATACGCCTCTCAAGGCGCTAAAGGAAGTCAACTCGTCCTGGAGCAGGCGCGGAGCGCAGATGGGGCTTGAAAAAGGCATGACTCCCACCCGGCGCGATCTTTTGAACGCGCTGCTCCTACAGGGCGCCGCGGACGCGTCCTTCGTCACCTCCTCGATAATCAGCGGGAGCGAAACGGCTTTCGTTTCGCTCATGAACGAGAAAGCCGCCTCGCTGGGCATGAACGATACTCATTTCGACAACGGCTTCGGTCTCGGCTCCGGCGTGCATTATACGACCGCTTTCGATATGAGCCTTCTCGTTTCCGAGGCAATGAAAAACGATATCTTCGTCTCCTCCGTCAGGCAGACCGAGCATACCTGCTCCGCGGGATGCGGCGGCATAAGGCTCGTTAATTCCAACAGCGCGCTCGGGTCGAACGGCTGTATCGGCTTAAAATTCGGCGGCGACAGCGAAAAGGAGCACTCGGTCATAATCGTGCGCGAGGCGGGCTCGCTCCGTCTTGCGGCAGTCATACTCGAAGCGCCGTATGACAGCGCGGCGTACAGCTTCGCCGACAGGCTGATCTCCGCCGGCTTTTCGGAATACGCCAAGACCTGCGGCTACTTCAGCTTTTTGCCCACAAACGCCGTCTATACGGCAAAGAGCGGCGCAAGGCTCCTCTCCTCGCCCGGCAGCGCACAGGTAAGCTCGCTTCAGACGAGCGAACTGCTTAACGTATGCGGCTCTCATTCCGAGAACGATACAGTCTGGCTGCTTGTTTACCATGGCGGCGCCTATCTTTGGATAAACGCCGACGAAGCGGAATTCTCCTGCTATAACGACGATATCCTGATCGAGAACGGTCCGGAGCTCTCCTCCGAAAAAGAAGCGTCCGACCCGCTGAATATCTCTGCTTATTTCACAACAAGACATTCCATCCGTTCCGTTGAGATCACGCTGTCACTTCCCGACGGCGCAAAGGAGTTCGAGAGGACTCGCCGTCCGAACGTTCACGGGTGGTCGACGCTTCGGGACACTTCCGTATCCGCAGACCTGTCTTCGCTCTCGCTTACCGCGGGCATATACACCTGCACGGTAGAAGTCACGGCTGAAGCCGCCGTGCCAGGCCAGGAGCCCATGACTTTTGTTAAATCAAACAGCAGTATCCTTTCCGTCGGCACAGGCGGAGCCTGCGTTTCCTATAACGCCAACGGAGGCGAAAACGCCCCAAGGGGAGAATGCTTCTTCGATTCCTTCGGCATCCCGAATGAAACGCCCGACCGCTTCGGCATGGAATTTGACGGATGGTGTGCTTCCCCCTCCGGCTCCGCGGAAAAATACATGCCCGGCGACGTCGTTCAGCATGCAGGTTCGCTTACGCTGTATGCCGTCTGGAAGGAGGCGCAGCCCTCCTGGGACGTCGACCTTCGCGTCTATTACACCGACTCGCTCATACTTGAAGGCTTCGTCAAAAACCCCGGCGGCATTTCGGGTATGCGTCTCGTGATCGAGGGAAAGGACGGAACGGTGCTTGACGAAACAAGCCCCGTCAACGAAAACGAAGCGGCGCCCGGAGCCGTATTCCTGACGCATCCCGTCTCTCTCAACAAGGGAAATTACACGGTAAGCGTTTACGCTTCAAGCGTCGGCAAACCGCTTGAGATCGTCTCTCAGCTCGATCTATCCGTTAAGTCGTCCGGCAATGAAGCAACGCCCGCCCCGATCGGTTCGGAGACGCCCGCCGTCACTCCCGCTCCCTCCGGAAACGGTTTCAGCTTCCTATCGATACCCATCGCGGTTTGGTTCGTGATCGGCGCGCTCGTCGTTTTGGGGCTCATCGCCGCGATCATAATAATCATCAAGCACGGATAACAGAATAAAAACGTACCGCCTCCGATATAATCAATTCGGAGGTGGTTTTTTTGCTGTCGATAAAGAACAAAAAACGCGCTGCGGATATCCTTCTCGGGCTGATGGTATTGTCTGGCACGCTGAGCCTTGCCTGGCTCGGGATGCGCGCGCCGACGAGCATCCCGACAATCGCAAGCGTCAGCAATGAATGCGACCCGATACCCGATGGCGCCGCCGCTGTGGTGATCGACGCGGGTCACGGGGGCAGCGACGGAGGCGCGACAGGAACGGAGACGGGCGTTATTGAGAGCGAGCTCAATCTCATAGTCGCAAAAAAGCTCTCCGACGAGCTTACTTCGCGCGGGTTTTACGTTATAATGACGCGTACGGGTGAGGGCGCGATAGCCGGGTCGAAGGACGCCGACATGAAACGCCGCGGCGAAATAATGAATATGCCCGGCGTGGATCTTGTGGTAAGCATACACATGAATAAATACAGGGACAGGACGGTATCCGGTCCGATGGTGTTTTATATGAAAGGCTCGGATGAGGGCAAACGGCTTGCGGAAAACGTGATGAGCTGCATCTGCGAGGCGATAGGAAGACCGCAGCGAAAGGCAAATCCGGAGGATCTGTACGTGCTTCGCGTGCCTGAAGCGCCGTCCGTGCTCGTCGAATGCGGATTCCTCTCGAACGCATCGGACGAAGCGCTGCTGATGACCCAAGAGCACCGTGAGAAGCTCGTTAAAGGCATTGCCGACGGTATAGTGAAATACTATGAGAGCACAAATTAAATAAGGCGTATTATAAGAATACGCCCTTATTACGCAGTTTGCGTTTGATCATTTAAGCAGTCCGCCAAGCAATATGAAATGCTCCGTCAGTTTTCCGTTATCCGCCCAAAGCACCACTTCGCCCAAAAGCT
>JAEEGF010491961.1_pt1 | contig 17709 bp, 9 predicted proteins | sample 9134171 | NCBI WGS metagenome assembly JAEEGF01 (sample SAMN16246542, study PRJNA631951) | gut metagenome | biome: gut microbiome; feature: rumen; material: AP-attached | host: Bos | place: Iran: Karaj | collected 2018-10 | reverse complement strand
ATGGCGTAGGTAGTGGTGGTGGTGATAATGCCCTCTTCGTCCTCCGTCTCAACAACGACCTCCTTGAAGGGGTTGGAGTAGTCGATGTTGACGAAAGGCTCCAGCTGAGCGGTTGCCAAGAACACTTCCTCGGCATACTGCAGCTCGGCGATGGCGGTGTTGATGGTCTCAATATCAGCCTCGCGAGTGGCGTCGGTGGTGTTGGTCAGAATGTTGTCGAGCACCTCCTGGGCCACCTCGATGGCCATCTCATAATTGAACTTGTCGCCATTGACGTTCTTGTCGTCGTTGAGGATGTCTGTGGCTTTCTTAATCTCTGCCTGCAGATCGGCGATGGGCTGGTTCACTGTTGTCACATAGTTGCTGGCGTTCTGGTAGCCGCGCACCACCTGATACTCCAAACGAGTGACATCGCCATACTCGTCGGGCTCGCTATAGAGTTCCACACCCTGGTAGAGTGCCCAGTCGTTCAGCTCCTCGGTGGTGGCCACGCCGGCATCGTTGCCGTTGGCGTCAACCCATCCCTTGGCGATGATGTCGTTGTAGTAGGGATCCCACAGGTTGAGGGCGCGCTTCAGTGAGTCTTGCTCCCAAGGATAATTCTTGTTGCCAATCTTGTCGACCACAGCCTCTCGTGCGCTTACGGCAGCGTTCCACTGTGCGATGAAGGCGTTCCAAGCAGCCTTGTGCTCCATTTCATCGGCCACGTTGCCGAAGCTGCGAATCTCGAAGTTCATGATTTGGAAGGTGGAGCCAGCATCGTGGCCTTCCCACCAGAATCCAGCACCGAAGTTCTCGCCTTCCTTCACCTCGCCGATGAAGTAGAGCTTCACGAAGTCCTCGCCCTGAACGGGGACCACCTCCGAAGAGTCGCTGCCCACGAAGCCGCGCACATTCTTCTCTATGGTAAAGGTCTGCACATAGTTTTTGTCGAGCAAGCTGGTACGCACGTCGGCGGCTACATAGTACTTGCCGGCGGGCACACTGTTGTTGTGCAGCTCAACCGAGGCGGCAGGGTTGGCATACTGGGCCTGAATCTGATGGCTCAGATAGGCCGAGCCGTTGCCATGCGTCCAGTTGGTTTCGGCACCGGCAGCAGCACCATCTTGGCGGAACAGGAATCCACCATGCACGCTCTCGGCCTTGATGTCCTTGCGGTTGCGCTTGGGGAAGGCGGTGAGGTCGGTGATGTACTTGAAGTTCTCCTCGGTGGCCAGGTTGGTCGAAGCCACGTCCAAGAAGTTGTTCAGCTCCTCGTTGAAGCTGTCCATGGCGTTCAGAGCTACCGGCTCTTGGTCGAGCTGTCCGGCTGCGATGGCTCCCTCCAGGTTCTCGATGACTTCAAGCAGCGTGATGCGTGCGTCCTCAGCTTCAGGGATGTTGAAGTTGGGGTCGTCGGCCAGCTTACGGGCAAAGGCGAACTTGCGCTCGGCGATGCGGATATCCCACACCAACTCGGCCTGCTGCAGGGTGAAGTTGGTCACCATCACGTCGGTAGGCAGGCTCTCGATGTGGAACACCAGGAACCCTCCATCGCTGATGGTGGCTACGTAGTTCACCGTCTGCCACTCGTCAGTGTAGTTCACCGTTCCGCTGACGGTGGTCACAGGAGCCTCGTCGGTGCTGGCCACCTTGGTCAGTGCGCCGTCGGTGTTGACGAAGATGTCGACACCAGCGGTGCTGGCAGCTGTGCCCAGCTCGCCCACCTTGATCTGATAGGACACCAGATAGGTGCCGCCATCGAGGCTGAACGCTTGGCAGACGGCAGCCCCGGCGTTGGCGCCTAAGCTCTTCAGCACGTTCTCGTTGTTGGGACCCACGCCGGGCTCGATGGCCCACGTCGTCTCCTGGTCGATGGCAGCGCCGTCGGCAGCTGTCCAGCCATCGGTCGAGCCACCAGCGAAGTTGCTGTTGCCCACCAAGTTGGAACCCAAGATTTTCACTCTTTGCGTCTGCGTGTAGGCATACTCGCCAATCTCGTAGGCGAAGGTGCTTCCGGCAAAGAGGGCGGCAAAAGCCGATAAAAGTAGTTTTTTCATCATAAACATAAATGTTAGTTAAAGAAAGATAGTAGTTTTCACGGTGCAAAGGTACGCTTTTTATTGATATAGCGCAAGAAAAACGGGGAAAATAATTGTCTAATCATCTTCGTTTTTTGATATTCCCCTTTTGTGCAATCGTTTTTGCAACTTGCGCACCCAAAAAGTGGCCCGCTGCCTTGTCCTATATATATAATAATGTGTAATTTTGCAATCAAACCTATCATTCATCACAATATGAAACAAATTATCACCCTTTTACTCCTAATGTGTGGCATCAGCATGAGCGCGGCCAAGACCGTGAAACCCGAAATCAAGCGTGTCGACCCGGCCTTTTGGTATGCCGGAATGAAGAATCCCTCCCTCCAGTTGATGATGAGCGGCCCTGGCATCGCGGGCATCACCGACGTGACGACCGACTACCCTGGCGTGAGAGTAGACAGTGTGGTGCGCCTCGACTCGCCCAACTATCTCTTGGTCTATCTGAATGTGGGCCAAGCGAAGCCCGGCACGCTGACGCTCAACTTCAAGGGGCTGAAGAAGGCTCCCAAGCCCCTGGCCTACGAGCTGAAGGCGCGCGAGAAGGCGGGCTACGAACGGCGTGGATTCGACATCAGCGATGTGCTCTATCTGCTCATGCCCGACCGCTTTGCTCAAGGACTCGACCACTCGAAGCCCATCGCCGGCATGAACGCCTACCGTGAGGACCGCACACAGCCATCGCTGCGACACGGCGGCGACATGGAGGGCATACGCCAGCACCTGGACTATTTCACCGACCTGGGCGTCACAGCCTTGTGGTTCACGCCTGTGCTGGAGAACAATTCGCCCGACAGCGACAACGGATTCAGCACCTATCACGGCTATGCCACCACCGACTACTATCGTGTAGACCCGCGTTTCGGCACCAACGAAGACTATCGCCGGCTCATCGACGACTGCCACGCACGAGGGCTGAAGGTGGTGATGGACATGATATTCAACCACTGCGGCTTTGAGCATCCATGGATGAGCGACATGCCGTCGAAAGACTGGATCAACCTGCCTGGCTGGTTAGAGGAAAGCGGGGGCACGAGCAATGCCGAGGGCACGAGCTTCTTGCAGACCAGCTATAAGCTGACACCCGTGCTCGACCCCTATGCCAGCGAGGTAGACCTGCGCGAGACCACCGAGGGCTGGTTTGTGCCCACCATGCCCGACCTGAACCAGCGCAACCCCCACCTGATGCGCTATCTCATCCAGAACTCGAAATGGTGGATAGAGTACGCTGGCATCGACGGCATCCGCATGGACACCTATCCATACGCCTTCCGCGAGCCGATGGCCGACTGGATGCGTGAGCTGCAGGAGGAATATCCCAACTTCAACACTGTGGGCGAGACGTGGGTGACGGAGCCCGCCTACACCGCTGCTTGGCAGAAGGACTCACAGCTCTCCGGCCAGAACAGCTACCTGAAGACCGTCATGGACTTCTCGTTCTTCGACAAGCTCAGTCAGGCCAAGAACGAGGACACCGATGGATGGTGGAAGGGCATGAACCGCCTCTACAACTCGTTTGTCTACGACTATCTATACCCCAACCCCAGCAGCGTGCTGGCTTTCATCGAGAACCACGACACCGACCGCTTCCTTGGCGCAGGGCGCGACTCGCTGATGCTGAAGCAGGCACTGGCGCTGCTGCTCACCGTCAACCGCATCCCGCAGCTCTACTATGGCACGGAGATTATGATGAACGGAACGAAAGAGGTGACCGACGGCTACGTGCGGCAGGACTTCCCCGGCGGATTCCCCGGCGACCAGCAGAACGCTTTCACCCGCGAGGGGCGCACCAGGGTGCAGCAGCAGATGTTTGGCTGGCTCAGCCGATTGCTGCACTGGCGGAAGGGCAACCCCGTCATCGCGCGGGGCACCATGAAGCAGTTCATTCCCTACGATGGTGTCTATGTCATCGCCCGCCAGTTGGCCGACCACGCCCTCGATGCCCCCAACCATGTGGCCTATCGCACAGTGCTCACCATCCTCAACGGCACCACAAAGCCCGCCACCATGCACGTGCAGCGCTACGAAGAGGTGATTGGCGCCACCACCCGTGCCAAGGACATCCTCACCGGCCGCTATTACGACCTGACTAAAGATATTGAGTTGAAGCCCCGCCAAAGCCTCATCCTCGACTTTTAGCCTACTCGTCAACAATACTTGTTGCTATTCGTCTCCTGTAGGGGCGGACCTTGTGTCTGCCCGCAAACGGCTTGACCCACGCGGACGGACACGATGTCCGTCCCTACGGTTCAGAAACAGTTTTTGAAAGACGCGAAGCGTAATCTGTGCCAGCGTTCATGGATGATGCCTGTATTATCATTCCCAGTGTTATCTACCGCAGGGCGGTCTTTTTAAAAACCAGATAAAACCAAATAAAACAAACAAAAACATGTTTTATTTGGTTTTATTTGGTTTTATTTGGTTTTATCGTGTTTTTTGAAAGACGCGAAGCGTAATCTATGGGGTGCATTCAGGAGAGGCGGCGCACGATAAACAGGGAGCGGGAGCCACCGCCGAGGGAAAAAGGGCGCGCTTTTCAGGTTGGCAGCGGGCGGGGACATGATTGGCAGCGGCCGCTGCCAACCGAAATTTGTAAGTGATGATGAATATAGAAAAATGGTTATCCGCCATCACCCGATGTCCCAAGGGGCATCCCTTCGGTAACAAGAACGACCAAAGGGCGGGCGCAGACAGTCTATCGGGTAATGTGGATAATCCTTAAACTTTTGCCACGGGGATAGCAAACTTTGTACAGTGTGCTCTCCCGTTTTTCCCCAAGCGCCACCAAATTGTCAAAAGTCAACGCCAAATATTCGTGGGCGATATGGCTGGTCGCAGTGCGCGATGCTATATGTCTTTTTTTATGCGCTGTTTTTGGCAGAAAGTTTCTTTTTGGTGGGTAGCAGCTTGGCATAATCGGAGGGACTCATGCCGAAAAGCCGATGGAAGGTGTGGGTGAAATGGCTGTGGTCGGCATAGCCACATTCGAAAGCGATGTGGGCAATGCTCGTGGAGGGATATTTGCCCAGGAGCTGGTGGGCACGCTGCATGCGAAGGACGGTCAGGAAGGTGGAGGGGGTGAGGCCCGTGATCTGGCTGATGCGTCGCCTCATCTTCGACTCGTGGATGGAGATGCCGTTGGCGATGGATGCGATAGACAGATGGCCGTCGACCATGTTGTTGGCGACATACGTCTTGACCTCGTCGAGAAACGCTTTCTCGTCGACGGTCAAATGGAGCTTCTTGAGCTTTTCTGTGTACTGCTCAAACTGATTCATTTTTGTAGGCTGTTTTGTTCTGCAAATTTAGTGAATTGTTGCGAAAGTGTTGTTGTCTATAATTAACAAATTTTTGTCGATTCTGAACAAAATGTGGTTGAAATAGACAAAAACGCCCGTTATTGACAATTAATCTGCGCAAAATAGACAAAAATGCCCACGCTTTAGGCTGCGAATAATGAAAAGACGTTAAATGAAGTTTAGAATTCTCAACGAACCCACAATTTGTTCAAAATAGACAAGTCTGTTTCTTTTGGTTTTAATACCTTTGCACTCTAAAATGATATTTTCGAGCTATATGTATTCAACTTACTCAAGTTCGTTGATGATGGGATTGAGTGAAAACGATAAGAGAAGTCTTTCTCACATTGCTCGCCCCTTGTGGTGCTGCTTGCTGGCGAGCATGCTCTTTATGGTGTGCCCAAGTATGGTGCTGGCCTCACATCTGCAGCCCGCCCAGGTGGATTCTCTGCTGAAGCTCTACGATCAGGCTGAGGAGCAGCAGCGGGGTGCCCTTGCCCGCCAGTTAGTGGATGGCTGCCTGGTCGACGACCCCCTGTCGAATGTGCAGCTGAAGTTTGACGACGATATGCCAGTCGACTCCATCAATCTGTCGGTGTGGTTTGCCGCCGAGCGATATTATTTCAATCATTCTTATTTCGCCGAGGCCATCGAGCTTATCGACCGCGCCATGCCGCTGACGCTCTATTGCCAGTTGGAGATGCGGAGCAAACTGCTCTGCGACCGTGGCTATTGCCTATTTAAGACGGGCCAGAACACCGAGGCCGTGGAAGCGGAAATGGAGGCGGAACGCTTGGCACGCGAGCACGGATGGCTGCAGCAGCAGGCACGTGCCTTCAACTACCTGGCCATTATCAATCTGAGCTTGGGCAATACCGACGAGGCCAAACACTTTGTGAAGAGGGCCTTGCAGGCCGACCGTGCCACGGGGTCGGACCTCAATACCCACAATTATCTGGGCATTGCTTGCGAGGTATACAACGTGGCCAAGGTGCCCGACTCGGCCGTCATGTATGGTAGGCAGGCAGTGGAGGCGGCGCGCAAGATTGGCTACCGCGAGGGCGTGGTCAACCACCTGTCGCAGTTGAGCTATGCCTACAATAGGATGGGCGACTACGTTGAAGGACTCAAGCTGGCCCGTGAGGCCGTGAGCTTGGTGGAGCAGATGCCCGTCGTCGACCGCAATCTGCTGGCCATCAGCTTGGAGTATGTGGCCTACAACCTGCTCGACATGAAGCGCAATGCCGAAGCGGTGCCCATCGTCAGGAGAGCCATCGCTCTGCAGCAGGAGGTGGGCAACACGCGTTCGGTGTGCTACGACTACTATTCGCTGGCCGAGGCCCTGGAACCCGACAGCCCGCGTGTGGCCATGGTGGCGCTGCGCCAATACTCGCGCATGATGGACTCCATCCACTATGCCCAGATGCACGAGGTGCTGGGCAAGGCCAACGCACAGCTGCACAACGACGAGCTGGCGGAGACCAACGCCATGACCCAGCGGCAGAACAGGATTATCTTGATATCTTCCATCATTGTCATCTTATTGCTGGTGGCGGCTTCGGCAGCATTGTGGTATGCCATGCGTCAGCGCGGTAGGACGAACCGCATGCTGGAGCGGCTGCAAACGATGCGTGAGCAATTCTTCAGCCATGTGGCCCACGAGTTTCGCACGCCGCTGACCGTCATCATCGGCCTGAGCCGACAAATGCAGGATAAGCAGCCCGCCACACCGCCCCGACAGGCTGCCCACATGATAGAGCAACAGGGCAGCCAGCTGCTGGAACTGGTGAACCAATTGCTCGACCTGACCAAGTTGCAGTTGGCCCCGCAGCTGAAGCCCGAACAGGTGCGCCAGGATGTGGTGGGGCAGATTGAGATGATTGTGGAGTGCTTCCGCGCCCTGGCTCAGCAAAAGGACGTGACGCTGACGTATGAGCCGGCAGAGCGGCAAGTGGTGATGGAGTACGCATCGGACTACATGAACAAAATCCTGTCGAACCTGCTGTCGAATGCGGTGAAATTCACCGACAGTGGCGGCTCGGTGCGTGTGAAGACACGCGTCGTGGGCGACCGCTTCTGCCTCAGCGTCAGCGACACGGGCTGTGGCATCCCTGCCAGTAAGGTAGACAAGATTTTCGCCCCCTTCTATCAGGTGGAAAACAGCGACCGGCGGCAGAGTGGCACGGGCATAGGACTGTCGCTGGTGCGCCAGCTGGTGGATGCTGTCGGTGCCACCATCAGCGTCGACAGCAAAGAGGGCGTCGGCACACAATTCACCATCAACTTCCGATTTCAGCCAAAGGGCCAAGCTGAGGAGCAGCCCGCAGCCCCGACCGCTTCGACGAGGACGCTGGCGGCTGTGAGCGTAGCCGATGAACCTGAACTGTGCGATGCCGACACCGACGACGACACCAGAACCCGCATCTTGGTGGTCGACGACAACTCGGCCGTAGCCTACTATATCGGCACCATCCTGTCGCCGCGCTTCGATGTGTTCTATGCCGCCGATGGGCAGCTGGCCTTGGAAAAGGCATGCCAGATTGTGCCCGACTTGGTGGTGACCGACCTGATGATGCCGCGCATCGATGGGCTGGAATTGTGCCGACGGCTGCGTGCCGACGAGCTGACGAGCCACATCCCCGTCATCGTCATCACGGCGAAGGCGGGCGACAACGACCGTTTGGAGGGCTTGGAGGCTGGAGCCGATGCTTACCTGACGAAGCCCTTCAATGCCGAGGAGCTGACCATCAGGGTGGTGAAGTTGCTGGAGCAGCGACGCGCGTTGCGCGCCAAATTCTCGCAGCAGATGCTGGAGGGCGCGTCGCCTGAAGAAGCGGAAGACGATGATGCCGATTCGATCATGGAGATGAGCAAGCTCGACGAGAACTTCCTGAAGAAAGTAGATGGCTTCATCGCCGAGCTGATGCCAAAGGGCGAGGCCGACGTGGAGCATCTGGCGGCGCAGTTCTTCATGCACCCATCGACCTTCCGAAGAAAATTGATGGCCATCACGGGCATGCCACCGGCACAGTATATCATGCGCCTACGCATGGAGCAGGCATGTGTGATGCTATTAGACTATCCTACTGTGACCATCGCCGACGTGGCTGAGCGCTTAGGGTTCTCTGACAATGCCCACTTCTCGCATGCCTTCCGCCGCTACTACCACACCACGCCGTTGCAGTGGGCCAGGAACAAGGAAAACAAAGAGGAATGATGACCATACCCTACAGATGAACCGGGAGAAAGAAATATACAAGGTGACGCTGGTGGGCAGTGCGGGCAATGCGGCACTGCTGACCTTCAAGTTCATCGCTGGCATACTGGGCAACAGCTCGGCCATGATTGCCGATGCCGTGCACTCGCTCTCCGACTTCGTGACCGACATCCTGGTGCTGGTGTTTGTGAGCATCAGCGCCAAGCCTCAGGACCAGTCGCACGACTATGGGCACGGCAAGTTCGAGACCATCGCCTCGTTTCTCATTGGCCTGGCGCTCATTGCCGCTGCCACGGGCATCGTGGTGTCGGGCGTGTTGAAATTCCTGTCGTGGTGCCAGGGCCATGAGCTTGAAGCGCCGGGCTGGATAGCCCTATGGGCCGCCTTGCTGTCGATTGCCATCAAGGAGCTGCTCTATCAGTACACGGCTCGCCGGGGCAAGGACTTGCAGTCGCAGGTGATGATAGCCAACGCCTGGCATCATCGCAGCGACGCCCTCTCGTCGATAGGTGCTGCCTTGGGCATCGGCTTGGCTATTGCGCTGGGGCGGCGCTGGACGGTGCTCGACCCCTTGGCCTCTATCGTGGTGGGCTTGATGCTGGTGAAGGTGGCTTACGAGTTGCTCAAGACGAGCGTCAACGAGCTGACGGAGTGCTCGCTGCCAGAAGAGACGGAACAGGAGATTGAGCAAATCATCCTGTCGTTCGGCGATGTGCAGCAGCCCCACCATCTGCGCACCCGTCGCATTGGCAACCGCATCGCCATCGAGGCCCATGTGCGCATGGACGGGCGGTTGACGCTGAACACTGTTCATGAGCGTGCCACCACCATAGAGCGAAAGCTGAAAGAGCGCTTCGGCGACAACACGCACGTCACCCTGCACATGGAGCCGATAAAGGAGAACGCTGTTGCTGGGTAGCTTTTCAAAAGTTTCATTGGCTTTTTTCTTTTTGGCGGCGAATACGTCGCCCACCCAACCGCTGCGCATGGAGGGCATAGGCGGCGGATGAAGGTCTGGTTTTATTGGCTTTTTCTTTTTGGGGCGGATATGCTGGCTCATTCATAGCCTGATGCCTATGGAGGTGTTGACAAACCAGTCGTTCAGGTGGCCGTGGCTGTTGTTGTGCTGATAGCGGAAATTGTTGAACTGTCCGTAGGCATTGACGAAATATCGCCCGAAGTTGTAGGTCAGCGACAGACGTGCGTCGATGTTGAGCGTCATGCCGCTGTTGAACGTCTTTTGCCCCAATGGGTTGATGCGCAGGTTGCTGTAGAACCATTCATCCCACTCTTCATCGTCAATCTCTTCGCTGAGGAACCTGGGGTCTTTTGCCAGCTCGGGCACGTTGGTGGCATAGCCGAAGGCTTTCATTTTGTTCACAACGGTGAGCATGGGCATGGCCATGGCACTCACCAGCAGTCCCTGCGTGGGCACCCAGTTGTAGGCATAACCCACGCCGATGCTGCCTTGCCACAGCTTTACGCGGCCCAGGCCATTCATGATGTAGATGAGGTCGCCGTTGTAGTCGGACGCATAGTTGATGTGACCGTAGTAGTACATCGCCCCCGCCATGAGCGAGCCTGCCGAATGCTTCTGCAGCACTGACTGGTCGTAGGCTGCGGCGTAGGAGAAGCGCTTGCCGTTGAATAGATAATAGCCGTCGGCAATGAGGGTGCGCACCTTGATGGGGTCGATGAGCTGCACCTCCATCCAGCCTTCCTTCTCCTCTTCGGGAATCAAGTTGGAATCCAGCCCAAAGTTCGGATGGTTGTTCTTGAACGAATGGATGCGAACGTTGAGGCCGTAAGCACCACCCGTGGCACCAAAGGTGAGATAGCTGCCTTTGTCGCCCCCAACGTTCACGGTGTAGCCCAGGCCATAGCCCCTGTAGCCCGCCCATAGCCCTACATACTTCGACGGCTCGGTCTTCAGGTAGGGCTTGGCTTGGTAATACACCTCGTTGACGGTGCCCGTGGCGTTCATCTTCAGGCTGCTTTGGTTCATGTTGCCCTTCACGATGAGCTGCCAGGGTTTCGTGGGCGCATCGATGTAGCGACGATCGACACCGCTGACCGACATGGAGTCGATCAGCGTGCCCAACTTGCGGAAGATGCTGGTGGCATCTCCCTATGCTGAGCAATGCCCGCCGACGGTAAGCACCACAAGAATGGCAAGGCACCTCCTCCTCATCATGCGCTGGGCAGTGGCTTGTGGCTATGCGTCGGCAAATGTCTTGCCGTCGGCGAGGGTGATGCGTAGCTTGGTGTACTCGCAGTGGAAATCATTCTTCAGGCGGTCGAGGTAGCGGGCGCTCTCCCAATGGCACATCGGCAGGTCGTGGAGCAGGTAGTTGCCGCACGACTCGGGACTGGCGGCTGGCACCTCCGTCTGGGTGAGAATCCACTGGAGGCACTCGATGGTGAGGCGGCGCATGTCGTCGACGCTGTAGTCGCCCGTCATGATGATATACATTCCCGTGAGGCACCCCATGGGACCCACATACACCACATCCTCCTTCGCCTCGCTGTTGCGAAACCAGGTGGCCATCAGATGCTCCAGACTGTGCATGGCCGACGGAGCCACGGCTGGCTCGGCGTTAGGTTCAGTGATGCGCAGGTCGAAGGTGGTGAACCCCTTGTCTTGGCGCGACACATAGATGCCCGGCTTCAGGTGGGTGTGGTCGATGGTGAAACTCTGAATTACTTCCATACGTCTTTTCTTTTATAGTGGTGAGTGGTGAGAGGTGAGAGGTGAGAGGTGAGGTGTGAGAGGTGAGTGGTGAGGGGTGAGTGGTGAGAGAATAGTTTGCACGCCCAGATGAGAATGATGAAAAATGAAGCGGAAGAGGTATCCTCTCACCTCTCACCCCTCACCTCTCACCCCTCACTTCTCCACCCTTACACTCTTCCCTCCGATGATGTTGACACCATGTTGGGGGACGTCGAGTCGCTGGCCTTGCAGGTTATAGATGGCGGCTGACTTGGTAGGTTCTGACAGTGGGGCGGCCTCAGCATCGGTCGTCACGTCGTCAATAGCCTCGTACTCGGCCATCGCCTCAGCAAAGCGGGCGTCGAGGTCGGCCCAGCTGTAGAGACCGTCGCTGTTGGCGGTGAGTCCTTTCACTGTGATAGGCATCACCATCGGCGGTTCGTCGAGCGAGAGCAGTGAGCGACTCTGTAGCTGGTCGATGGCCTGATAGACCAAGTTGATGGCCACATAGTCCTCAGAGCCGTCGCTCCACTTCTCGAACACCAGCTTGGAGCCGATGGGTGTGTGCAGCTCCAGTGCGCCCTCGGCTTCGGGGAACTCGATGCCAAGTGCTGCCGCGATGCTGCACAGGTTGGAGTCGTGGCCACAGAGGAACATGAACTTGCGATCGTTGCGCTGCAGCTCCTCGCGGATGCGGCTCACCAGCGGATAGGCCAGGTTGACGGCAGCTACATGGGCGCTGAAGAGCAGGGCGTCGTAAACCACCTTCACTTGGCAGATGGCCCGCCACTGCTCCGTGGTCAGCTCATGGCCGAAGGCCGTCATGCTCTCCGATTCGTAGCACTGCAGCACCAGGGCGTCGGCCACACTGTTGGCCAGGGTATAGCCGCCATTCATCTTGGGCTCGCTGCCCTTCTCAATCTTGAACTGCACGTCGTCATACCAGAAGTGGGTGGTGTCGCCCTGCAGGGCGGCGGGCGAATGGGCCATGTCGAGCACCTCCTCCATCAGGTCAAGGGTGGGCTGCTGAGCAGCCATCCATGCCTGTGGGCCACCGTTCATGGCCTGAATCTCGGCCAACACCTGCTGGCGATAGGTGTCGTTCATCTTCGTAAACTGAGGCGTGAAGACGGGGTCCATCTTGTCCTCCTCGTACTTGTGGGTAATCTCCACGTTGGCGAAGGGCAGGAATCCGGCCGAGAAATACTTGGCTGTGGCGAAGGTGCGCTGGCGCGAGTTGGCATAGAACAGCACCTCGTCGCCCTCGGGGCGGTAGTTATCGGGCAACAGCCCCTCGCTGACCACCCACTTGCGGAAGAACTGTCCCATCTCTGTCTCGAGCACGCCGCCACGCGACGACAGCTGGCTGCTGGGCGACGACCACTGGAACCAGCTATGCGGCGTGACACGCTGATAGGCTGCGCCGCCCGACGTCAGGGGTGAGCGGATGTTGTGGCGGCTCATCACCACCACCTCTTTCAGTTCATATTTGGCGTGGAATTCGTCGCTGCGTTGTCTCTGCGCTTGTGCGCTGGTGCCGCTGAGTGCCAAGATGGCGGCCAGCATCCCAATCAATTGCTGTCTCATGTTTCTTTTTGATGACATCCCATCATAGGATGGTATTATTCATGCTGTTTATTGGGGAGCGCGTGCATCCCTGCCCGCATCAATGTTGGGCAAGGACGCACGCGCTCCCATGTTGAACGATATGATTATCCTCGACATCAAGAACAATCAGTGAAATAGTGATGGTCAGTGAAATCTGTTTAATTAGTGTAATTCGTGAAAATCGTTTAATTCGTTGTTTCACGCGACCATCCCTTGCGAAGCGAAATTCGTTGTTATAATCTAATACAGTTTAGAGCTTGAACTTATAGCCGAAGGTGAGGGCAGCCTGCATGTTCTTGTAGTCCTTGCCGTCGAAAGTGGCTTTCTTGTTCACCTTGTTTAGGCCAATGTTGAAGCGGAAGTCGATGACAATGGGGAACTTGAACTCGTAGCTCAGACCTATGGGTATCGAGATGTCGAATTTGTTGAGGTCGTCCTTGATGTCGGTCTTTTCGGTCAGCGTGAAGTCCGTGTCGCCCGTGCTGTACTCTGTCAGTGAGAAGTCCTTGGCGTAAACGAGGAAGCCAAACTGAACGCCCGTTTTGAGGGCAAAGCCTTTCAGCACGTACCAGTTGAGCGTCAGCGGAATGTTGATGTATTCGGTCTTCCAAGCAATCTCCTTCACTTCCATCTTCGCGCCACTGGCACCTTTGTAGTCGAAGTTCTCCCATCCTGTGCCACTGCCTGCGTAGTTGACGCCGGCAGCGATGCCGATGCGCTCGCTGAGGTAATACTCCAGGTCGAGTCCGGTGAAAGTGCCTCCGGCGGCAGTAGCATCGGCTTTCTCACCGTTGATGGTCCTGTCGGGGGCGTTGATGAACATCGAACCCGTTCCACCCAAGCGGGGTTGCAGGGTGAAGGTGCCTGAATCAAAACGAGTCTGCGCGTTCACGCAGAGTGCAGTCATCATGGCGGCTGCAGCCAGAGCTAAAACCTTTTTCATAGCGTTTTTGTTTTTAATAAATCATTTCTTTTTTTCAGGGCAAAGTTAAGCATTAATTCTGAATTATGCACAATTATTCCCTTTTTTTTCAGGAGAGGGCGCAAAAATAGCGCAAAAGCGCACGTTAACTTGCCTCAGCGAGAGGGGCTGCGGCCTTTCTCCTCCCTTACAATTGTTCTTAGTGCGATTGAATCCACCGTCAGCTAAAGCATCTTGGCGACAACGGAGGGGAACAATAAAAGAAATGAGAAGTTTGGTTACGATTCAAGCAAAAATGCTGAAGGTAACCAAACCTCTCACTTCTTACTTCTCACTTATATCAATACCAGCGTGGGTCGCCCACCATCTTCAGCTCCTTGGTGTTGAGGATGGTGAAGTCGCCAGCTGCCCAGTTGCGGAATGTGCCTGCAACGTCGGTGGAGATGGTTGTTCCTGCGAGCTGGGCCACGGGTGTGGGGTCTTCCTCGCCAGTGGGCTTCCACACGATGTCGCTGGTGTAGAAGATGTCGCTGCCATCGGGGCTGTCGCTGCCCGACCACATGGCCAGCTCTCCCTGTCCGGGGCCGAAGAGGCAGTTGCTGAGCTTGAAGTCGCCGGTGGGCTTGTTGCCCTTGAAGTCGGTGATGAACTTTCCGCCCTGCGGACAGTCGACGAAGGTGCAGTTCTCGATGACCACATCGTTGGGGGCTACCTTACCCTTGGTGTTGGTGAACATCACCTTGCAAGTGGAGAAGGTGGAATTCTTCACCCGGATGTTCTGCACGCAGCAGCCCTCCTTGTCGGAGTTGGCGATGCCATAGCCGGCGATAGAGTCGACGGTGCAGCCCTCCATCTCGAAGTTGACAACGGTGGAGGCGTTATCTTTCTGGCGCAGCAGGCCGCGCTTCCACTTGATGTCGCAGTTGACGAAGCGGATGAGGCCAATCTTCGAGTCCTTGCCGGCAATGTTGAAGACGTACTGGCCGCCGAAGTTGCCGTCGCTCTCCTCGGGCTGTGCGCCCCAGATGTTGATTTTCTCGAAGATAAGACCGCCCACCTGTGCCTCGGTGTTCAGGTCGAAGTTGCTGTTCACCTCCAGTTCTGCATAGCCAGCCAGCGTCTGACCGGTGACGAACTTGATGACACCCGATGTGCTGTTCAGCTTTGTCGACTTCAGGCGGTATTTGGTGCCGCCCTCCATGACGATGGTGATGTCCTGGTTGGGATAAACCTGGGTCATCAGGCTGTCGAGGTTGTTCTCGATGAACTTGTAGCTGTCGTCCTCGTTCCATCCGCGCAGGTCGACGATGTTGCCGTCGAAGGTGTCGGCAGCGCCTGTGGTGATGCGCTTCTTGCCGCGGTAGTTGTCGCCAGAGTAGGCTTCTACGCGGTAGGTGGTCTTAGGCTCCAGGCCGCTGATAATCTTCTCGCAGATGGCGTTGTCTTCGTCGGTGACGGTGATTTCGGCCACCTTCTCATCGTCGGCGTCCTTGATGACCACCAGACGGTCGTAGCTCACGCCCTTGGCCCACTTGATGCGTGCTGCGATGTCGATGATGTCGGTGGTGGCAGGCGACTGCAGGCTGGTGGGATAGTCGGGGGTGGTGACGGTGAGCGAGTAGGGCTTCGAGGCCAGTCCGTTGCTGGTGTTGGCCGAGCTGATATAGACAAAGTACTCCTTGTCGTACTGTAGGTTGTCGAAGCGGCATTTCAACTCGTTGGTGGTCGTCTCCTTTGCTCCAGTGCCGTCGGTGGCTTCCACCTTCACGGTGTACTGGTTGGCGTCGGTGTAGTTGTCCCAGTTGACAATGATGTAGGGTGAGAGGTTCTCGTCGAGCCCCATCTCGATGTTGTCGTCGGAGTTGATGATGGGTCGGAACAGGGCGTCGGCCTTGGCCAGGTCGTCGTCGTCGCTGCAGCTGACGAAGGCTCCTGTAGTGGTCGTTACTGCTGCAAGCAGCAACATGGTCTTAAATATATTCTTCATAATTGCAGTTTCCTAATTATTTGTAATCACGTTCGATGGTAGCAACTTCGACGTTCACACCGTCTTCCATGTTGGCGTCCATGATGTGGTAGCCGTCGTTGTTCAGCACGGAGCTGGCCGAGAGTGTCTCGGTGGTGATGGGCAGCAGGTAGGGGGCTACGCCATTGCCTGTGAGGGCACCATTCGAGTATCCACGATAGAGGCGTGTGTAGTAGTCGCTGGCAGCGTAGACATCCTTGCGGGTGATGCCTGTGGGGTCGCCAGCATTCACGGTGACGGTGGTGGTGTTGGGAGCTGTGCCCAGTGTGTAGGTCACGGTGCCGTCGGCGTTGGTCACCTTGGCAGGAGTTGTCGTGCCGTAGTCCTTGCCTTGATAGATATAGGTGCGGGTGCGCTTCAACATGTTCGAACCCCAGTTCACCGACTGCCATCCTGCTGCCGTCATGGTGGCATCGTCCTCGGCAATCTGGTACTTCTCGTTATACCACTTGATGTCCGACTTCAGGTTCTTCTGGCTGCCCTTGTCAACCTTGGCATACCACAGCTTGTTTGCCCAGTTCACGTAGTTGGCAGCTTCGGGATACTTGGCCATGACAGCGGCATCGTTCAGCAGGTCGTTGTTGCAGGCGATACCCCAGCAGAGGGCGGTGCGCATGGCTTCCTCAATCTTCTTGGCATAGAGGTTCCATCGCACCAGGTCGAACTTGCGGAGTGCTTCGCCGCCAAACTCCCAAGCACGCTCGTTGACGATGGCGTTGAAGAATTCGGCCTTCGTTCCGAGTTCAGCCACATAGTTGGTGACGTCGGCAGCATAAGTGGGGCTGTTGGCAAAGGCGCGTGCTCTAACGGTGGTCAGCTGCTCCTTGGCCAGTGCGGTCGGGCCGTTCAGCTCGTTCTCGGCCTCGGCCAGCATGAGCAGCACGTCGCTATAGCGCATCAGCGGGTAGTTGATGCCCGTACCCTTCGACGAGCCAGAGCCCAGCTCCTTGGCGGCACGCGAGCGGTCCCACTTGCCCACATAGAGTCCGGTGGAGGCGGCGGCGGTCACCGTGTCGTTGGTGTGTCCATACTTGGCGCAGTCGATGTCGCGGCGCACGTCGTTGTCGGCGAACGACATGTAGAAGGTGGGGGTGATGGCCACCTGTGCGGTGGTGTTGCCCTGCACGTTCGTACCCGTGTTGGGCACGCCGAAGCTCCAGCCGATGTCGCCACCATAGTTCTGCACGAAGGCCACCTCGTAGAGCACCTCGGCATTGTTCTCGGTGGTGTAGTTCATCTCGTTGATGAATGCCTGTTCGAAGTCGGGATAGAGCGAGCGGGGCTTCAGCTGGATGAGTTTCTGGCAGTAGTCCTTGGCCATCTGATAGTATTCGGTATAGGTGCGTGCGGTCTTCTCAGCGCCGCTCACATCCTTGTAGGTGACGGCCAGGTCGGCATTGTTGGCCACGTCGAGATAGTCGTCGGCGCGCTTCATGGTGCCGTCGACGGTCATGCCATATCCGGCGCGGAAGAGGGCGATGCGTGCGATGAGGCCGATGGCGAAGTCGCGGTTCATGCGCTCAATGCCTCCGGTGCAGACGTCGCTCCACTTCATGTTGGGCTCGATGTCGACCAGCTGCTGCAGCACTCGGCTGTAGATGATGTTCTTGTCGGTGCGTGGTTTGTCGATTTCGTCGCCCCACTTGGCAGCCTCGTCATAGTAGGGCACGTCGCCGAAGAAGTTGCACATCAGGTAGTAGCGATAGGCCTTCAAGCAGGTGGCCTCGCCCTTTATCTGCTGCATCTCGTCGCTGTTGCCGATGGGGCTGGCATCTATGCCGGCGCGTACCTGGTTGGCACGCTCGATGGCCTGCAGGCTGTTGTCCCACACTTTCTTCCCGTCAGCCCA
>JAEEGF011194933.1_pt1 | contig 17713 bp, 10 predicted proteins | sample 9134171 | NCBI WGS metagenome assembly JAEEGF01 (sample SAMN16246542, study PRJNA631951) | gut metagenome | biome: gut microbiome; feature: rumen; material: AP-attached | host: Bos | place: Iran: Karaj | collected 2018-10 | reverse complement strand
AAAGTTGACAAAGACCGCGTGAATATCGCTCAAATGGATGCCACCGACAATCAATATCACAATGTGTCAAGAGGTTACATCATCAAAGCGATTAACTGCGACGGAGAGACACAGGTGGAGAAAATAGTAAAGAAGTAAGCAGTGCTCATAACAGGATTCATCGGTATAAGACGAGTATAACTAGCCCGTCAATCGCGCAACAGATACTGTTCATCATACTCTATTCCTGCTTTCTTTAGCTGGCGGATAATCTCCTGCCTGTAAGATTTCTTCTTATGGTGTTCTTTCTGCCGCATAATGTACCGGCGCACCCGTTCTTTGTCCATAGGGCCGCAGGTACCGGCATAGTAGCTTCGAGCCCAAGTGGTAAAGAGCGGGAACTTGTCAGGATGAGCACGCAGGAATTTCCCTGCCGCGAGTTTCAGGTCATGCACGAACGACGCCACCGCCATTGTGGGTGGCAACGAGACCAAGATGTGGATGTGGTCGGGCATGCTGTTGATACGGATCAGCTTGCAGTTATGGTGATTGCAGAATCCGTTGACGAAGGCGTAGAGGTCGCGTTCGTGTACTTCCGTGATGGCCGGCACACTACAGTGCGGCCGGAAGGTGATGTGGTAGTTTAGTTGGGTGTATGCCATACTTTGTTTAGAGTTTGGTTTGGTTGTTAGTTGTTGCTGACGCTGGCGAGGCTCCCTGACACCGCAGGTACGCTCTGGACTCCTGCCTGACGAGGCACTCTGCGCTGGCGAGTCCTCTGACACCGCAGGTCCGCTCTGGACTCCTGCCTGACGAGGCACTCTGCGCTGGCGAGGCTCCCTGACACCGCAGGTCCTTCGGACACTGCGGTAACCAAGGGGTGACGCTTTCAGCGTCGTGACCCTCGCCCCGAATCAGCGTGCAAAAATAACAAAATAATTCATACAACATAACAATTAGTTATCAACCGCATCTGGTTCCTATCCCGAACCGACAACCTTGCTATTCCAGTTCTCTCACTCTTCTACGACCTCCCACACGACCGCGAAGCGGTCGCCCCTCTATGACCGCGGCGTCCGAAGGACTCGCGGCCCCTCAACCACCGACCCCCACGCTCTCCCGGTCACCAGAGACCACCGCCCCTAGGACCCGCGGACCCGCAACCACCGACCCCCACACTCTCCCGGTCACCCGAGACCGCCGCCCTCAGGACCCGCGGCCCCTCAACCACCGACCCCCACGCCCTCCCGGTCACCAGAGACCACCGCCCCTAGGACCCACGGACCCGCAACCACCGACCTCCACGCCCTCCCGGTCACCCGAGACCGCCGCCCGCCAGCGCCACAATCAAGAAAAGGCCGGAAGAACGAATCCTCCGGCCTTTCCGTAAAGATAAACCTATAGTGCGATCGCTTATTCGAACGAGAGAATCGCCTCCTTGATGATGGCGATGGCCTCGCGGAGTTCCTCTTCGGTGATAACCAACGGAGGAGCGAAACGGATAATGTGCTGATGGGTCGGTTTGGCCAACACGCCAAGGTCGCGCATCTTCTCGCAAACGTCCCAAGCTTCCTTGCCGTTCGTGGGTTGGATGATGACGGCGTTGAGCAGACCTTTACCACGCACTTGTTTGATCATCGGGCTGTTCACCTTGCTCATCTCCTCGCGGAAGATCTTGCCGAGGTATTCAGCACGTTCTGCGAGTTTCTCTTCCTTCACAACCTCAAGAGCAGCGATACCGACACGGCAGGCGACGGGGTTGCCACCGAATGTGGAGCCGTGCTCACCGGGCTTGATGTTGAGCATGATGTCGTCGTCGCACAAAACGGCGGAAACAGGCATCGTGCCGCCAGAGAGGGCCTTACCCAGAATCAGGATGTCGGGGCGCACACCTTCGTGGTCACATGCGAGCATCTTACCCGTACGTGCGATACCGGTCTGAACCTCGTCGGCCATGAAGAGCACGTTGTGAGCTTTACAGAGGTCATAACATTTCTTCAGATAACCTTCATCAGGAACATATACGCCAGCTTCACCTTGGATGGGTTCCACGAGGAAACCGCAAACCATCGGATCCTCCAATGCCTTCGCGAGAGCGTCAACATCGTTGTAGGGGATCTTGATGAATCCCGGGGTGAACGGGCCGAAGCCTGCGTATGCATCGGGATCGATGGAGAGGGAAATGATGGTGATGGTACGACCGTGGAAGTTGCCGTCGCACACGATGATCTTAGCTTGGTTTTCGGGAAGACCTTTCTTGTCGTAACCCCAACGGCGGCAGAGTTTAAGAGCCGTCTCGTCGGCTTCAGCGCCAGAGTTCATCGGCAGAACCTTGTCATAGCCGAAAGTCTCGGTGACATATTTCTCGTAAGGTCCGAGGCAGTCGTTATAGAAAGCGCGGGAAGTCAGGGTGACCTTCTGAGCCTGATCGATCATGGCTTCGATGATCTTCGGGTGACAGTGACCTTGGTTCACTGCGGAATAAGCGGAAAGGAAGTCAAAGTATTTCTTGCCTTCCACGTCCCATACGAAGGGACCCTTACCGCGTGCGATGACCACGCCCAGGGGATGATAGTTGTGCGCGCCATAGCGGGCTTCCATATCCATTGCCTGCTGGCTTGATGTAATTTTTTCTACCATAATGTTTTATAATTTTAGATGAGTAAACTTTTAACCCAATTTAGGAATCCGCAAAGATAGCATTTTTTTGCACACAACACAAAGATTTGTTTTTTTTACGATTGCTTTTATCTAAAGCCTTTTTCATAAAAATTGTATATTTGCCGCTTAAAATATATAATACATTACAGTGGGTAATAACGGCATAATAAAAGCGCTCAAAATCACAGCATGGGTCGTCGGGGTTTTCCTCGCATTAGACCTGCTGCTGGTCGGGTTGCTTTTCGTGCCGTCCATACAAACGTTTATAGTTCACAAAGTTACAGAGTCTTTATCTGAGAAATGGGGTACTGAAATATCCATCGGGGATGTACATATCACCCCCACTCTCAAACTTGTGTGTCATGAGGTGGCCATCAAGGATCACCACAATGAAAACATGATATACTCAGGCACGGTGAAAGGACGTTTGCGCTCTCTCAAGACCAAACCTTTCCAAATCGGTCTCGGAAGTGTGAAGTTCGACGACTTGGATGTGGTGCTTCGAACATATAAAGACGAGGAGACCATCAACATTGCCGTTTGGGCCAAGGTATTCAAAACAGGGAAAAAACATGAGCCTTTTACCTTGACATCCAATTCGGTTGACATCACAAACGGCCGTTTTGTGCTCATCATGGACGACAAACGCGTGGTTCATGACACTTCCGGGCAACCAGACATTGACTACGCCTTCCTTGAGCTGGCCGATCTAAATATCAAGGCCAAAGATTTCAAACTCGTGGGGGCGGACGTCGCCATGAAATTCAAGCAACTGGCATTCAACCAATACGGCGGTTTCCAGCTCCAAAAAGGAAGCGGCGACTTCCGGATTTGCGACACCACCTTGACATTCAACGGTTTGAAACTTAAAACCCCGCAAAGCGACCTGGATTTGGATCTCGTTTTCCGCTACGATAGGTGGAAAACATACGGAGAATTCCTTGACTCAGTACGCATCGGCGCTAAAATACGTCCTTCCATCCTAGCCATGGACGACATTGCCAACTGGGCACCTGCTATCCGAGGCATGAACGAGGTATTCAGTCTGCAGGCCGACACTGTCGATGGCGTGGTCACTGACTTCTCTCTGAGAAACGTCAAAGCCGGCTGGAACGGACAGAATCTCGTGCAAGGCGACATTGCCCTCCGCGACATCATCCATTTCAAGAACGCCCGTTTCAACGTGTCGCTGGACTCCACCGTGTTTCATGTTCCGGATTTGGCTCTTTTCACTCTTCCTGGTGGCAAAACCATCAAAACGAACGCCACTTTGAACAAACTCGGCACCACCACTTTGACAGGCACTTTCAAAGGCTTTCTATCCCAATTCAATCTGAAGATGCTGGCAGCCACAGGATTGGGAACTGTCAACACGGCACTCACCACCGAAAAGAGAAACGGACGGCTCGTCTTTGACGGAAAGATTTCCTCATCGAACTTCAATCTGTCCAAATTGGTCAACAACCACAAAATGTTCGGAGTTTGCCAGCTGAATGCTCAAATTGACGGAAGGATGGACACCACCAGCCTTACTGCGGACAACTTCAAAACGCTACGGGCGCACCTCAAGGGCCATGTCAACCGATTCCCGCTTATGGGCTATCCTCTTCGCAACATATCGGTTGAAGGAGATTACCAAGAAGGGGTTTATAACGCCACTCTCAGCGCCAACGACACTAACTTTGTTTGTGAAGCCATCGCGCAATTGGACAACACCCAGAGAGTTCCATTCATCCAAGGAAGTGTCTCATTGCAACGATTTGCCGCTGGAAAAATCGGTCAACAACTGCCCTTGGTGGATTCTGCCACAGCCAAAGGGTTGGACAAGTTCATCTCCATTATGCAGCGGAATCCATCGGTTGAACTGAGTTTCGACCATTTCCAAGTCGCCCTTCACGGCACCAATCTCAACAACTTCAATGGTTATCTCGCCTGCGACAATGTCATGCTTCATTACAACGAAGACAGTATGGCTAATGAACGACTGAGACTCATGGCCATCAATAGCGAAAACTCGCACAAATACATACTCTCCTCCAACATTGCCAACGCCACTTTCGAGTCCACTCTTCCAGTGGAACTGATCAAAGACACTTTGCAGCATATCGCCCACAACCTGCTCCCGTCGCTGATTCCCGATGTTCGTCCAAGTACCCGCTCGTATGAAAGGGATCCGATGTCCTCCGTTGCCGACCACATCAAAATAAATCTGCAAACTTACAACACCCGAGCGGTAACCAAGCTGTTTTTCCCTGAAATGTACATTTCCTCGAATTCCATCGTGCAATTGGAAATCAACGAAGGACACGAAGCAGATCTTGCCAACATCCAACTGCCGTTTTTCGGTATCCGCAATAAATTCAGGATTCATAACCTGAAGGTCAAAGGAAAAACCAATGGAACCGAAAATATCGCTCTTAATGTTAATGGTGATTCCCTTGTTTTCGTAATGGGGAAAAACAATCTGTTACTCGACAAGATAGACATCAAGGCGGATGCTGCCGACAACAACATTCATTATGACTTGTCTTGGCATAATCCTTTCAATGCGGAAGAGAACATATCGCTGCTGTCCGGTTCTGCCAATATTGAAAACCTGGATGATATCATTATCAACCTGAATCCCTCTAAGGTCTTCTTGAAAGACTACGAATGCCATTTCAACGACCAGAACGTGATTCGCATCCAGCCACACCGATACGACATCAAGGATTTGGTTTTCTATACTCACGACAGCTATGTGTCTATCAACGGCACGTATGACACGAAAGACACCAGCCGGCTTTCCATGGCGGTGAAGAATTTTGAACTCTCGCTCGTCAACCAACTGTTGAATGGTATCTCCTTCGGAGGAAGACTGTCCGCTGACCTGAACTTGATGAACCGCAACAATCGGCGTTTCATTTTCGGAAAAGCCATCTCGGATGAACTGGTCATGAACGACACGCGATTGGGCGACATGTTTTTGATGGCAGGGCTCAACAACGACAATCAAGTCCGTTTCTCCGGTGGTCTGTTTGACCGTCCCGGCACGACACTTAACTATGAATTCCTTTCGAATTTCTCCATACGGGATTTCCAGGCAGAAAAAGACATTATCGCCAACATCTCAGGTTTATATGAGAAAAAGGAATTGTTGGTGAATGCCACGTTCGACAGTCTTCAGGCTGATTTTCTTGAACCTTTCCTGTCCAGTTTCAGCGACGAGTTTAGCGGTACAGCCTCAGGCAACCTTGCTTTCCACGCTTCGCAAGACAGTTCCTATTTGGATGGTATCGTTCACGTTCTAAACGCCCAAATGGGCATTGCCGCTATAGGAACCAAATACACGGTTGACCATCAGGACATCACCTTCAACAAAGAAGGCATCTTTTTCCAGAACATGCAGATATACGACTTGGATAAAAACGCCGCCTTCCTCTCAGGTGAAATCAAGCATCACATGTTCAAGGACATGCAGTTGGATCTTCAAATCACCTCTGACCGCATCATGGCTTTGAACACACCGCGCACCATCAACTCCGTATTTTACGGGAAAGGATACGTCAAAGGCGATGTGTTTATCTTCGGAACCGGAGACCAGCTCTCCTTTGTGGGACCGAGTCTCCAGACACTCAGCGGTTCCAAAATCACCCTTCAGGTGACCAACACCAACATGGCTTCTGAGACAAATGCCATCCATTTCAACACCAAGAAGGAGATGGAGGAGACAGCTATTAAAACCAAAAAATCCTCCACGAAGCTGAATTTCGACTTCACTTTCAACGTCACCAACGAAGCTGATGTCGTGATTATTCTTGAATCCATTGGAGGCACTATAAACGCCCGCACAGATGGCCAGTTTCAGCTGACATACAGCACCAATGACGCGCTGAATTTATACGGCAATCTCCTACTCCATTCCGGCAATATCAAAGTCTCGTTATACAATGTCGTGAACAAGAAGTTCACCATGGTTCCGGGCGGCACCATCAATTTCGACGGTCCGTTAGACAACATGACAGTCCACTTAGGTGCTTACAAATCATCAAAGACGAGTCTGGCAGATATCATCCCCACCACCTACCTCTCCACTGGAAATGTGGATGTGGATGCCTATATGTATCTGGACGGTCCGCTGATGCGCCGCATTGAGCCGACATTCAAATTCGAGCTCCCTAACAGCAGCAATGAGGTCAGGAATCTCTTTTACACGGCCATCGACACCCAGAACACGGAGAACATGACCAAACAGTTCGCCTATTTCCTGATTACCGACAGTTTCATGCCCGACAATATGTTTGGCAACTCCAACGGCATCAACGCCCTTACAGGTCTGGGGATGTTCAGCAATGCTATCAACAACCTTTTGAGCAATGTCTTGGAAAGCAAGAACGCATCATTCGGCATCACTTACAACCAGGCTACGGAGAGCACATCTGCTGAATATGGGATCAGAGCCAATGCAAACCTTCTGAAAGACAGGGTGACCATGTCCACTCGAATCGGGTATTACGATGACCGGACAGTTTCCGATGCCTATCGGAATATCTATGGCAACTTCACGGTGGAATATAGCATCAACAAGTCAGGGACCTGGCGTTTGAAAGCTTACACCTACATTGGCGACAGAGACAACACCTATTTTTACGAAAACAACTACAACAATTATACTGCCGGTGTTGCACTTGCCTACAAACAGGATTTCGACAACCGCAAGAGGACCAAGAACCGCAAAGCAGCCCAAAATAACATGAAGAACAATGAATAACAGCAAAAGCATACTCGCCATTCTTGCCGGATTAGGAATCATCATTTTCCTATGCTGGTTTTTCTCCGATATTGTGATCTACATCTTTATCGCTTTTGTGCTCTCTCTGTTGGGTTCCCCTGTGGTGAAACTGCTGACCAAAATCCATATTGGCAACTGGAAGTTCCCAAGTTCCTTAGCCGCGGCCATCACGTTGGTACTGATTATCGCCTGCATCGGGTTATTGTTCTACCTGCTGATTCCCGCCTTAGTAAACGAGATCAAATTCTTGACCACCATTGATGTCTCCACTGTGGGTGAGAGCATCCAGGATTGGCTTAACCAGTTCGACAAGCCGTTGCGCAAATACGGGGTGCTGGAGCGCCGGCAGCATGTCACGGATCTGCTGAATCAAGAATGGGAGAATATCGTGCAGAAAATCAGCATGTCGAGCGTCGTGAGCGGTACGGCCAGCCTGATCAAAACGCTGTTCGTGGCCATTTTCTCCATTTTGTTCATGACCTTTTTCTCGCTGAAAGACCATAAGATATTCTTCAAGATGATCCGCAGCTGGCTTCCCAATACCGTCCAAAACAACTACGACAATATCCTCGACGCCACTGGCAAGCAGATAACCTCCTATTTCCGTGGAGTGGCGATGGAGATGTTCATCGTGGGGTTCTTGGAGTTCTTGATCTGCGCTATCCTCGGAGTACCCAATGCTGTGGTCATCGGGGCCATCGGTGGTCTGCTGAACATCATTCCCTACGTGGGCACGCTCATTGCCATCATCGTCAGCATCATCATCGGTATCACCTCGTTGCTGCCTGCCTCGCCGGAAATGTCGCTTGTGTGGGCCACCGTCATCAAGATTGTGGCGGCGTTCGGCGTAGCCAAGATGATTGACGACTTTATCCTGCAACCCTTCATATACGGACGACAGACGCACTCCCACCCGCTCGAGATATTCATTGTCATCCTCATGGCCGGCTACATCGGCGGCATCTTCGCCATGATTTTCGCTGTGCCCGCCTACACCTTGCTGCGCATCATCGTCAACGAGTTTTTCGGCAGCAAATTCGCCACCGCCGACGAACGCGAAAAAATGCTCTCTAACAATTAAAAATTATGAATCAATACAAAACCTAATCACTAATCACTAATCACTAATCACTATTCACTATTCACTATTCACTATTCACCAATCACTAATCACCAATCACCAATCACCAATCACTATAAACCATAACCATTAACCATTAACCAAGCTTCAATAACCCATAACCCATAACCCATAACCAATAACCATTAAAATGGCAAACTTTGGATTCACCATAAAGAAGACGCGCTCGTTCAACCTGAGTCAGGCGGACATGCGCAAAGCGAACCGGCTTTTGGAGGAGGTTCCCTCCTACCGGAAGTGCATCGGGTGCGGCGGCTGCGCGGCCACCTGCTCTGCCCGGCAATTCACGGACTTCGACATCCGCAAGGTGCACAACACCTTCCGGCGCGGGCAGTACGACAAGCTCGCCGAGGAACTTCGGAAATGTATGCTCTGCGGAAAATGCACGCTGGTATGTCCGCGCGGTGTGAATCTGCGCTCCCTCATCATCAACATGCGCCAGTTATTAACCCCGTCTAACGAAACTTTCTAAGCCATGGCAAACTTTCATCCTTTCGTTGTTCCGTTTGTGATGGGCACCCTTGCCCTATTTGTCATCTGTGGCTACAAGTTCGTTCGCTGGATCAAGCAGTTCGACCGCAAGCAACAGGCGCTGATCCGGAAGAACATGTTCTCAACGAAGATTCTGCCCGCCATTTGGGAGATGTTCTGCGAATGTCTCCTGCACCGGCGCATCACCAAGAAAAACTGGCGGTTGGGTTATATGCACCGCAGCATTGCCTTCGGCTGGTTCCTGCTCATCGTGGTGGGCGCTATCGAGAGCCGCATCGGCATCAAAGGGCCGTTCCACTTCTGGTGTGCCATCTTCTACCGCTTCTTCCACCACAACATACCCGCCAACGGCACCGAATTTTTCTTCACCCAACTGATGGACCTGCTGCTGCTCTACGTGCTGTCGGGCATCTTTTTGGCTTTCGTCAAGAAGATCCACTCCCGCTTCCTCGGCATGAAGCGCACCACCCAGCATACGGTGATGGATACGACCGTGAAGATCGCGCTGTGGGCGATTTTCCCGTTACGACTTCTGAGCGAGTCGGTCACCGCTCGATTGTATGCCAACGGCGGTTTCCTCACCCAGACCCTCGGCGACCTCTTCAGCCGCCCCGAGGCCGAATTCCTCGAACTGCCGCTTTGGTCCCTTTACTCCATCGCCCTCTGTGTTTTCTTCCTCATGCTGCCTTTTACACGCTACATGCACATATTTGCCGAGGTGTTCCTCATCTACTTCCGCAAGTTAGGGCTCCGCGACAGTGTGAAAATGACCGGCTATACCAAGTTCGAGTTGAGTGCATGCTCGCGCTGTGGCATGTGCATCGACCGTTGCCCGCTCTACAACACGTTGGACATCAACGATGTGCAAAGTGTCTATTTGCTACGCAATCTCCGCAACCTGGAGCACCAGCAAGACATCCTCGCCGCCGGCAAGAACTGCCTGATGTGCCACCAGTGCGCCGAGGATTGTCCCGTCGATATTGATCTGATGAGCATCCGCCGCATTTCCCGTGACAAGGGCGACACCGACATGTCCGACAACTACCGCTACTTGGACCCTGTGAAGGGGTTCAATGCCATCGGGCGCGTGGCCTACTTCGGTGGCTGCATGACGCAGCTCACCCCGACCATCTCCGAATCCATGAAGACGATTTTCGATGCCGCCGGCGTCAAATACTGGCATCTGGACGGCGACCGGGCCATCTGTTGTGGACGGCCGCTCATGCAGCAGGGATTCAACAAGCAGGCCGCCGACTTGCGCCGCAAGATCACTGAACTGATCGGTTCCTGCCATGCCACTGCGCTCGTCACCTCCTGCCCTATCTGCTACAACACCTTCACACATGAGTATAACCTCACCGTTCCCGTCTATCATCATACAGAGTACATCGACATGCTCATTAAGTCTGGCAAACTCTCTGTGAAACAGTCAAACAGCTCATTTACCTACCATGATCCGTGCGACCTCGGGCGAGGATGCGGCATTTACGAGCAACCCCGTGAAGTGCTACGAGCTGTTGGTCATCTGAAGAGTATCGACAAAGAGAAGGAGAACAGTATATGTTGTGGCATGAACCTCAGCAACACAGTACTGTCACTCGAACAGCAGACAAAAATCCGCAACACCGCATTGGAGGTCCTCACCGAGCCGAATCCCGACGTGGTGGTCACAGCCTGCCCGATGTGCAAAAAAGCATTCCGCCACGGCACGGAAGTGAATGTGAAAGATATTGCGGAGGTAGTTGCTGATGGAATCAAGAAACAATCATAAGTAAGTAGTTATTTAAAAGTATCGAGATATGTTTTTCAAAGTTTTGGTTTATTCTCTGATAGGATTTGCAGTATTGGATTTAATAGTATGCCATATCCAATGGTTCAAGATACGAAAAATTCTGAAGAAAGAACACGCATCAATAAATGTGATAGATAATTTCCTTCCATTCCGATATATGGGAAAGTTCCGTACTTTCGTTGGATCTTGTTCCGATGACAACAAACGGACAAAATACTTTCAGGTGTACAATCAGACTCGTACGTGGCAGACCATTACGTTATTGCTTATCGCAGTCACCGTTGTGGCCTACTTGCTCGTGATGTAAGTCCAAAGCAAACCTAAAAGAGGATTACTGACGATGAAGACACTTTGTTGTTGATGCTCAAAATGTATTTCAAAAAAAATCATCGTTGTAGAGATGCTATTTTTGAGCCTCTACAACGATGTTCGCAATTTAAAAGGGGATACTTACTTTCTTCTAATGAACATTTTTCTATTAACCAAACGACCGTCTTCTGTTAAGCCTTCTATGATGTAAACGCCTGTTTTCAAGTCGTTAAGATTTTCGACCCTGATGGTTTGCCCCGACATGTTAAATACACGATGGACCTCAAAGATAACCTCATTGGCTCTGTCCGGAATCCCAGTTGAATCAGACGGTTCGGAGGGATCGGAAGGAACATAAATGCTGTCAGGCACAACATTTTGAGCATACAGACCTCCGTCAACGCAGTTAATCCAAGCCACGACATTTTGACCGAGTGTATAGCCAGTCGTATTTCTACAAATATTGCGTCGGTATTCACTGGAACTCAATGTTTTAGTCCAAATTGTGTCGCCATTCATATCCATACCGACAGCCTCAATAGTCGAGGAGTAAGGATTGCTTTCACAACTTCTCGAATAAATCACAGTGAAGCCGCTGCCATCCTCAAAGGCATCGACCTTAATATCAGAATAGGAAACGCCCACATAATCGGCCACAATAATGCCTTCGTCCCAGACCGTCTCTCCTGTTGGAGTAATGCGGTTGACATAAACCCTTGATTGGCTTTGTGAATAGGCATCGGTTTGCTCGTAAGCAATAATAAGGTCATGACTGACGGGGTCAACGGTGCCGTAAGCTTCTAAATAGTAATTAGACGGATCTTGAGAGTGAACGGGGGTGCCATTCAGGTTGGCAATAGTGGAGGAACCAGCGCTATTGTAATGGAAAACGTAAGTGTTGAAAGCGTTATCAATGCCTGGATGCCAAATATAGGCATAGCCACCGCCCAATCCATCGGGAACTACATGGTGGAGATAAGTGACTTGGAATGTTTGTGACGACATCAATTGCACTGCAGGTCCCAATTGTGTGCCATTTGTGTCATACCCGATGACGTAAATCTCTTTGGTTGCGTATAACCCCATACTTGAAGAGACACGTTCGTATGTAAGTAAAACGGCGTTTTCGTCACCAAGGGTGAGTTTACCATATCTTACGTTGTATCCGTCAACGCCAACGGTAATACAGGGGTTCAATGTGCCGTTGGCATTGATATACTGAAGGTAGAGTTGCTGGTAGTCGTACCCTAAAGCCCACACGCCACCATTGTCGCCAGCTACAAGTTCAGCACGAGAGAAAGCGTAGTTGTTGAAAAGTGGAATGCCCTGCTCACCCCAGGGGAAAGTACCATCTGCATTGATTTTGACGGCCACAGTCTGGTCGTTGGCGGTGGCAAAACAGCTCACCACAGCATTGTCAGAAGTGGCAGTCATAGCAACGCCTTCTGAATAGGAATAAAAATTTTGTCCGTTGATACGGATACCGTCAAGCCCCCATTGTGGCGTGCCGTCAAAAGTGAGACGTTGCAGTGTGGGACCATAACCGTTGCTCCCAGAAGAGTTCCATTGCACGTATGTGTCACCGGATTTATCGCTAGTCGAAAGATAAACTTCGCCTGCCTCGGTAGAACAGTTAGCTATATGGTTGTTGTTGACGGGATCGTCCACCCATTGGGCATGCAGCACGAATGTTACTGCCAAAGCCATGATTAATAAGGAAATTTTTTTCATTTGTTTTGAATTATATTAGGTGATTTTTTATATAATCTTGTTAATTATCGCTGATAAATATCGCTGCAAAAATAATTAAATTTTGACAAGATTTAATAAAATCATTTATCCTAAGAAAATTTATTATTGCCCCAACAACCTCTTCCGTTCTTCTTCCGAAAACTTCTCAATGGCGTACCGTAGCATCGTGCGGGGCATCGTGGTGCGGCGAGGTTCGAGCCAGTCGCGGAGGCGCTGCTCGTCGCGTTTGCCCGCCTCGCGGAGGAGCCAGCCGGCGGCCTTCTGCAGCAGGTCATGCAGGGGCGCGGGCTTCTTCAGGAAAAAATCCGCCAATGCGTAAGTGTCATCCAGCTCGCCGTGGCGCAGGAACTGCATCGTGGTGACGATGCCGATGCGCTGCTCCCAGATGGTGGTACCGTTTTCCACCATGTCGTACAGCATCTTGCGGTCCTTGTCGAGGAGCCAGACGCCGAGGATCTCGTAGCAGGTGAGATCGACCAAGTCCCAGTTGTTTACGAATTGGAGGTGCGACAGATAGAAGCTGACGTTCAGCTGCTGCAGTCCGCGGTCGCCTTTGGCCGCTTTGAAGAACTGCACCAGCGTGAGCAGTCCTGCGAGCCGCAACTCGTGGTATTCGGAGGTGACGCAGGCCTCCAGTTCAAAGAAGGAGACGGACTGCCAGCACTTCTTGACAATTTCGCGCACGACGGGCACCTTGATGCCGAGGAACTTGTCGCCCTCGCCGTACTCGCCCTTGCCGGTCTTGAAGAAACGGCTCAGGTGCGCGGCCTGTTCGGGGTCCTGGCGATGAAGGATTTCCTCGTAGAGGGAGGCGGAATGACCCGATTCGTTATATTGTTGGTTTTCAGTCATAATCGAAGTATTTGAAACTGGCGGCAAAAGTACACAATTTAAGTTTCGAAAACTTAGTTCAGGCTGTGTTTTTGGAAGTTTGTTGCTAAACGTAGGAGATTCCGCCAGCTTCTATCGTCGCTGGCGGAATGGTGCACCGCATTTAGGGGGATAAAGGGAGGAAAAGACGGGCGTGGCAGTGGTACACCGATCGCCGTAGTATGAAAAAAATTTCATTTCCCTTGTAACGAAATGTCCAGTTTGTGCGACAGAGCTTAACACAGGGGATAGTGGTCGTCCCCATCGCATCGTTCTTCGGTGGTGTTAACGGACTTCGCATCATCCGCAGGAACGGCATGAAGAGTGAACAATTAGAAGTCCTCAAAGAACAAATATGGGAAGTACATCTACTAAATTCCTTGTCGGCATTGCCATGGGCGTGCTGATTACGGCTATAGCAGCAAAATCGACAGCCAAAAATGTTGACAGCCTGTTGGCGAAAAGCACAGCGGAAGCATTCCTCGCCTCGAAGGGGGTGCGCTCGGGACTGCACGACATCACGCCCGCCGAATGGAAAGGCACGCTGTTCCTGTACGCCACCGGACAAAAAGGATACGTTCTGCTGCCCGCCGACGATGCGGTGAGACCCATACTCGCCTACTCCACCGATGTGGCATTTCCGACAGAGAATATCCCTCCCCATGTGCAAGCGATCATCCAGTCCTATTCCGACATCGTGGAATATGTGCGGCAGCAACAACTCCCCCTGCATCCGTCGTGGGAAAAGGTAATGTCCGGCACAGAATTCCGACCTAAAAGTCGTGCCGGTGTTGACCCGTTAGTGACCACGACATGGGGCCAGAGTTATCCATACAATACACTATGTCCGCTCGATTCAGCTTGGACTATTCCACTTACATGTGTCACAGGCTGCACAGCTACGGCAATGGCGCAAATCATGCATTACTGGCGATGGCCTGACATCGGATGGGGGCAGCACGAATATTTATGGACGGACATCTATTTACACCCACTCGGCACTTTATCGGAACAATTCGATACCGTACATTACCAATGGGACTTGATGCCCGATGCACTTGACACCCTCAGTTCTGAAGCTGAAATCTACGCCGTGTCGCGTCTCATGTACGACTGCGGTGTGGCGGTGAACATGCGTTATTCAGGTTATAAGAGTGGTGCCCCAATATGGAATGAAACGTTCCCTTCGTCACCTTCTGCAGGGCAGGCGCTACGTACATTCTTTCGCTATCATCCTACACTACGCCAAGTCATTCGGAGCAACTATACAGATTCAGAATGGCTGGACCTGATGCTGTCCGAGCTTGACGCAGGCCGCCCTGTCCTTTACGCCGGTTGGCCAACTTCAGGAGATGGGCATGCTTTTGTCGCTGACGGTTACGATGAGGACAGACGATTGCACTTCAACTTCGGATGGAAAGGAAAATGTGACGGTTTCTACGCCATTGACTCCTTATATCTGTCATCCAATACTGAATACACCTGCAAACACGAAGCTTTGATTGGCATCCGACCCAACTTCGAAGAATGCGACCCTGCCGTCATCCAGGCCGTTGCCGAAAGCCCCATTGCAGGATACTGCACTGGTGGAGGAGAGTATGCCTACGGCGACAGCGTAAGTCTTGTGGCTCACACCCATGAAGGCTACCGCTTCGACGGATGGACTAGTGGCATTAATGACATTAATGAAAATCCACACTATCTCCCTGCCACAATATGTCTGTCCGATACCGCACGTATTCGTCGCATCGACTCCGACACACTCTACCACTACACCCCCATGGACAATCCATCTTGGGATGACTCGAAGGCACCTGTGAGGGACATCACTCGATGGGGCATCCGGATTCCCGCGAGCTGCCTGCACGGCAGACGCATTATCAGTTCGGTTCAACTCTACAAAACCTACCTTGTTTACGATGATAATATAAGACTGAACATTTACAGCGGTAATTTTCCTGATGATGGCACACCGCTGTATGAGCATGCATACCACATTCCTTATGAATTTGAGGGATGGTTCACTCTCACCATCGATGATTCCATCGTCATCGACACGAACAGCGATTTGTGGATTATCTTGACGACCTACAGTTCGATGTTCAATTGGCCGCTACATGGTCGTTCGACCTATAGCGGGAACTCCGACGGATGCTGGTTCTACATGCCAGACGGATGGCACACGCTCGACAGCGTTGGCATCTGGGCCACCTGGAAGATACGCACAATCCTCAGCCCTTACACCGACACCGTCGTAGTCGGGGATGTCCCGTCCGTATATCCCAATCCGACCAGCGGCAAAGCAACCATTTCCTGTACCGACACCCTAATTTCCGCCTACCTCACCGACATGTTGGGACGAAGCGAGGATGTGCGTCTTGTGCCGCAAGATCAGTGTTTTTACTCGATTGACCTCTCCACATACCCTAACGCCACCTATCTGCTGACATTAGTCACTGTTGATGGAAAACGTCACACCGTAAAACTGGTAAAGCGAGAAATATAATCTTCTGCAACATAGCATGGTGAAAGAGTTATTTTTTCAACAAGAACAAGATTCGACCCCATTTGTGCGTTAATATTGTTTATGTCACCCGAAATGTAATAACATGAAAAAACTCTTGATACTATCTGTGTTTTTTTTCGCCTTCTCGGCGCAGGCGCAAAACCGACCCACAGTTCCATCTTACGACGAATTAAAGAAAACAGGGTATGAGGCGTACCAAAACCAAGACTACAAAACGGCTTACCAGAAGTTCCATACGATGGATTCGGTGTTTGGGATAACCGATTTTCTCGATCTTGTTTATTATAATGTTTTAACAAATCATCTCAATTCGAACAGCGAGGAGTCAAAAGCTCTGATGTTCCGTATAGCCCGTAACAAATGTTGCGACATGAAGTTCTTGGAAGAGATGGTCGAGAAGCAGAAGGCGGACACGCTTGACCACTGGGGTGAGATTGTCGCCATTGTCTCCCGTCGCGGGGTTCAGGACTCCATCTATCAAGACCGGCTTCTGACTCTAAAAAGAAGTTATATGGCCGCACTGGATTTGCTGAACAACCGAGGTAACGATTCGGCTTGGAGTGCCTTCAACGAGGTGAATGTTTCCAATGCCGCTGAACTCCAGCAACTGATTGCGGAGCGCGGTTTCCCTACATACACCAAGGTGGGCTACTACTGCAACGACTATGCCTCGGTGCTTGCGTATTTCTTGCCGACAGAGTCCCTTCAATGGTATTTGGAGCAAGCCAAGGCCGCCGCCGACACCGGAGACTACAACCCGGACTGGATTCCCACTTTGTCCGACCGATACATGAGACAGCAAGTCCCTGATCCAGTCTATCTGGAGCGATTGCAGGCGATGTCGGACGCTGACCAAGATGCAAGGAGAATGTTGGACAGTGAACTGGGCAAAGATTCGGTATGGCGGGTTATCCATGAGGTGGACGCCGCCAATCTCATTGGACTCAAGCAATTGATAGCCGAACGCGGGTTTCCGACGTTGTCCAAGGTCGGTTACAAATGCTGCGACCTCGCCTCGCTTATCGCGCAGCACCAGCCGCCGGAGTTCCTCCACTGGTTCCTGGAACAGGCAAAAGCTGCTGCCGACACTGGGGATTTTGACCTTACGTGGATTGCCTACATGTCCGACCGCGACTTGAACTATCAAGGGAAACCGCAACTTTACGGCACCCAACTTCATGGTCAGGACAGTATCACAGCACTCTATCCCATTGCAGACATCGAACATCTGGCCGAGCGGCGTGAGCGTGCCCATCTGGGACCTATTGAGAACTATCTCGCAAGCTATGATCTGCCCGAAATCCTCATCCACCCAGCGCTTGTGAACTACAACCAATACAGCCTGACTTGCCATATCGACGGTGACACCATGCGGGTGTCGGGGACCTGTTACTTCTCCCACGAGAACAACTATCGAAA
>JAEEGF010281404.1_pt1 | contig 17718 bp, 14 predicted proteins | sample 9134171 | NCBI WGS metagenome assembly JAEEGF01 (sample SAMN16246542, study PRJNA631951) | gut metagenome | biome: gut microbiome; feature: rumen; material: AP-attached | host: Bos | place: Iran: Karaj | collected 2018-10 | reverse complement strand
CGTGGCAGCCTGCTTTCTCAAGCATCTTTGCCCATACGATATTGTTCTCCTCGTCAAAACGAGCCTTCAGCTCAACCAGTACGGAAACCTGCTTACCATTGTCGGCTGCCTTTGCAAGGGCTGCGATTATGGGTGAGTTACCACTTACACGGTAGAGGGTCTGCTTGATGGCAAGAACAGCAGGGTCGGAAGCTGCAGTCTCTACAAATCTGACAACCGGATCAAAGCTCTCATAGGGGTGATGCATTAAAATATCACCCTCTCTTATACATGCAAAAATGTCGCGGTCCAGAGGAAGCTCCGGAACGGGAGCGGGCGGATTATATCCATGCTCCTTAAGATAATCGAAGCCCTCGATTCCATACAGCTTCATAAGGAAGGTCAGATCAAGCGGACCGTCAACGGTATAAATCTCGCTCTGTTCAACCTTGAGCTCATCAACCAGAATCTTAAGAAGCCTCTTATCAAAGCCCTTCTCAACCTCAAGTCTTATAGCCTGGCCCCACTGCCTTCTCTTAAGCTGTTTCTCTATTTCCTTAAGAAGATCTTCTGCCTCATCCTCATCGATTGACAAGTCGGCATTTCGCCCAACTCTAAACGGATAACAGCACACAATATCATAGTTAAGGAAAAGCTTGCGAATGTTTCTCTGGATGATCTGCTCGAGGAGCATGATCTTCCTTACACCGCTCTGCTCAGGAATCTCCATGATTCTCGGAAGAACCGAAGGCACCTGAACCATGGCAAATTCCATTTCATCATTGTCCTTAGCCTTAACAAGAGCTCCTATATTAAGAGTCTTGTTCCTGATAAGAGGAAAAGGTCTGGAGGAATCCACCGCCATTGGAGTAAGAACAGGATAAACGAAATCATCAAAATATCTGTCGATATAGTCCGCTTCCTCAGCATTAAGATTCTTATAATCTCTTACAACCTCCACTCCGTTCTCACCAAGCTCAGGCAATAACAGACGATTGTAAACCTTGTACTGTTCATTTTCAAAATCATGGACAACAGCGGTTACTCTTTCTAGCTGTTCCTTAGGAGACAGTCCTGCAATATCAGGCTTTTTATATCCGGCATTTATCATATCCTTAAGGGATGCGACACGAACCATGAAGAATTCATCAAGGTTGCTGGCCGTGATACTTAAGAACTTAAGCTTCTCAAACAGAGGTGTAGATTTGTCCTTTGCCTCTGACAAACATCTGCTATTGAATTGAAGCCAGCTCAGCTCTCGGTTAATATAATAGCCGTCATAATAGAAATTTATAGCTTTTGATTCTATCTGTTTATTCTTTTTTGTTGACATATATTGTTCACCCTAATCGCCCCTTGGGCACCTTCCACACTATAATCTCTTTTGTCTGATAACAGGTTGTATTCCATACACCTGCTCAAAGAAGCTGCCTCTCGAACTGAACAAACCTTTTTCAAGTGAAATATCAGCCATGGTATCAACTGTTATCTCCAGCTCCTTGTCCTTGACTGAAACCTTGACATTCTTAAATTTCTGCCTGTGGGTTCTGTCGAGTCCATTCGCTATTCTGAGAATCGCAGTAAGCTTGGCAATTATGAGGTAGGCATCGTGATCAATTCCGTGGAATCTGTAGCCACCTGCTTTGTAATATTCGAAGTCATCATGGTTGAACCTTACCACGTTGGCAACGATAGACCTCTCCAGATGTGAAAGACCAATTATCTCCGTTGACATTATGATGTTATAGGAGCAGTCTCCCAGGTTGACCATGCTTATGTATTTTCCACAGTCATGAAGTATGGTACAGATTTGCAATAGCAATCGTTCTCTTTTACCAAGTCCATGAACCTTTTTCATGCTGTCAAAAATATTAAGTGCTATCGTTTGAAGTGTCTCACTGCGCTGTCTGCTTCCCATATATCTTCTGGAAATATTCTGAGCGCAGGCCACGATATCCTGCTCGAAATCGTGGGAGCTTCTGATGTATTTCTTCCTCTCCGCATACTCGAAGGCTATACCATCGCAGAGGGTTCCTCCGGGAGCCCAGATAGTCTCAGCCTTAAGTACTGAGAGGATATTGGAAACCAGAAGTCCTGAAACATACATCAGCATTATGTTATCCTGAGCAAGCCCCAGCTTCTTGGAGGTATCCTGGAGAGATTTACCTGCAAGACCGCCAATGTAGTTCTGGAACTCTCTTGCGGATGCATATCCCTTCTCATCCATTCCGAGATTAATTCTTTGAAGAACAGGTGATACGTAATCATCAAGAAGGATTACATTCTCAACCTTCCTGTCCTTAAGATGCATTTTGGCAAATACATTCAGCTGTGATTCCACCAGCTCCTGAACCAGCATGGGATATTTACTATGTCCCGGCTGAATGAGTTGCATTGTGGAATAAAGTCTCAGTACGCCAAGGCGCAGCTGCTGAGTCGTAACAAGAGTATCATTCTCGAAAAGAGATATCTGGATACTTCCTCCTCCGACATCAACAATAGCAGTTGGTTTTTCCAAAAACTTAAAAAATCGTTCGTTATTAAGGGCTACAGATTTGTAGTCAAGGAAGCGTTGCTCAGAGTTACTAAGGATATCAATCTCAAGCCCGGTCCTCTGCCTCAAAAGCTCAAGCACAGTATCAATGTCTCTGGTCTCACGCATGGCACTGGTACCATAGGCCTGATAACGCGAAACACGATACCCCTCCATGATCTTGCTGTAATCAGTGAGAATTCTGATAAGCTCATCCATATGCGTAGCTGAAATCTGCCCGGTCGCATAGGTCTCCGTTCCAAGATCAATCTTGTGGCTTACATGATCAATCTCCTTAACACCCTTTTTCTGCGACATCTCGTAGATTTTCATCTCCAAAGCATAAGATCCAAGGTCAACTGCGGCAAAAACATCTATTGCCATATGCGCCCCTCCTACATAAGTCTGTTATTTTCCAAGAAGATAGTCGATAAACTGCTGAGCGGTACGTCCTGAAAGGCCGCCGTGATTCATCTCCCATTTTCTTGCTTCTGCTACAAGTTCCTCCTCCGGCATATCGATGCCTTCGCGCTTAGCTAAAACACGTACTATTTCATCATATTCCTTCATCTCGGGAGCTCCGAAATAGATTGTCACGCCGAAGCGGTTAGCCAATGAAAGCTTCTCCTGAACGGTATCGTTCCTGTGAAGGTCATCATCAAGCACAGCGGGCTTATCCTTAAAGCTCTCTCTGATGAGATGTCTCCTGTTGGAGGTCGCATAGATAAGCACATTCTCCGGCTTCTTCTCAAGACCGCCCTCGATGACAGCCTTAAGATACTTGTAATCTGTCTCAAACTCCTCGAAGCTGAGGTCATCCATGTATATGATGAATTTATAATTCCTGCCCTTTATCTGGGCTATAACATCGTTGAGATCCTTAAACTGATGCTTGTAAACTTCAATAATTCTAAGTCCCTTATCGAAGTATTCATTGGCAATAGCCTTGATACAGGAGGATTTACCTGTTCCCGCATCTCCGTACAAAAGGCAGTTATTAGCCTTTTTTCCAGCCACAAATGCATCTGTATTTTCAACAAGCTTCTGCTTTGCTATCTCATAGCCTACAAGATCAGCAAGCTGCACATGTCTGATATTCCTTATGGGTTCGATCACTGCAGAGGGCTCTGCATGTCTTACTCTGAAGGCCTTATGAAGTCCGAATTTACCAACTCCATACTGCTTATAGAAAAGAGCAAGTTCACTAAGCATATCCTCAGCGTTCTCACACTTCGATAACGTTACTGCAAGCTCGCAGATTCTATCCCTTACTCTTGTATTGAAGACCTTGCTGTCAGAGGATCCGGCCTTAAAATCAAAAAGTGCCGAAAGCTCAGGTGTTCCAAGGCGCTTGATCATCTCGGAAAAGTCTAAGTCAAACCAGGTCTTAAAACGTGTAAGATCGTGGAGAGCTATCTCCCTTATGGAGCCATCCGTATCTCCGCGCATCTCGTCTGCCATACTGTAGGCATTTTCATCAGACACCAGTAAAAGTGCAAGAAAAGCATGCCAGAGATTGCCATAAAAGCCGCGCCTTGCAGACTCATCTATAAGGATGTTCATACAGGTATGAACCAGTTCCTCCTGCTCACCGCGTGTGTAATGAGCCTCTGCCTCTTTTTTGTCTGCAAGGATAACAAGTGTATCCCTGAGCCAGGCCTGCTCCTTTGTGGCATTCCTGTAGAGAATAAGTGAGTTATCCTTTATTTCCTCTGAAAATACCGGGTCATAATCTTTTCCGTTATCAAGAGCTCCGCTCTCTGAAAGCTTCTCGTACTGACGCTTACGGCTTATCTCCATTATCTTCTCGATAAATTCACCGGCAGCATCTCTGTTCTCATCATCATTGGCAAGTGCCTTAAAAGCTTCGATCTTCTGAATTTCACGTTCCTTATCAAAAACGCTTTTTCCCGAATGTATCTTGTAATCAGCCACCTTCTCGCTGATCTTCATTCTCTGTTCAAACAGCTTCAAAAGCTCCGCATCAATTTCGTCAATATCCAAGCGAAGTTCGTTCAAGTCCATACGTACGTCTCTCCTCAAAAAATGCCTGTTCGGCTTAGAATAATATTAATATAAATTGTACCATAAAATTGAAATAAAACTCCGATAATTTCACGGAAAGTTAATAGTTTTGTAGCCAAAAACCGTGATATACTTAATAAAATAAAGTTTATAAATAATTGTTTTCGAGCATTTTCCGAATCAGGATGGTAAATTATGGAAAACAAAAGAGTTATTATAGGCTTTTCAGCCGCTATTACCTTCATCACAATATTTATTTTAATATATGCTCTGCGTAACCGTGTGCCGCTTAATGATGAATCAGCCATCGGTAACACCGCAGGAAATCTATATAATGGCGGAATTTTCCTTGAGATGGATGGAAAGGTGTACTTTTCAAATCCTCTTGATAGTGATGCCATGTATTCCATGAATCCCGATGAAACAGACCTTAAGGACCTGACCATGATGTCCGTTAGAAATATAGTAGGTCATGGCAAGTACGTCTACTACTATATGGATACCACCAAAAGTAACGCTACCAGTGACTTAAAGGGTCTTGGCCGCGTGTCTACTTTTTATGGTCTTTACAGAAGTGAAATAGATGGTGATAAGCAAAAGATGCTGGACAGAGAGATAATCTCTTCTATCCAGCTTGTTGGCAGTGATCTGTATTATACGGTTGATACAGGAAAAAAGATCGGCCTTAATAAGATCAGAATCGACGGTCAGAATCCTTCAATAATCACCACAGAGCTCCTAGACCCGTCCTGCGCACTTAATAGCAAAATCTATTACAGCGGAGTTGATCTTGATCACGATCTGCATGTAATCGATACGCTTTCAAATGATACCTCTTCCACCGTTCTTGTCGGCAATATCTGGCAGCCCATCGTTCAGGGCGACTATGTCTACTATATCGATGCTGCTCATCACTACAGACTTTGCCGCTCCAGTCTCATAAATGGAAGCACCGAGGTTTTGACCAATTCCCGCGTGGATTATTACAACATGAATGAATACAATATCTTTTATGCTACTTCAGAGGCAGGAAACCAGACCCTCAGAGTTATGAAGCTCGATGGTTCCGGAAACACCGTTATCGCTGAGGGTGTTTTCCATGGTCTTAGCCTCACTTCAAAGTATCTTTATTTCAAGCCCTTTGGCGTAGAAAATGTCATGTATCACATTCCGATTGACGGCTCTGCATCTGTCACAACTTTCAATCCAAATAGATGATTTTTTTACTAGACAAAGAGCCTCAAACATATATAATTGATTAAGAAAAAAAAGTTAATCAGTATATATGGGAGTGCAGAATCTATGATGAATAATCTAAGACACATGATGCGTCCGCTTGACTTCTCAGTTGAAGAGCTCGATCAGCTTTTTGACACCGCAAGAGACATTGAACGGAACATGAGCAGCTATGCTCACAAATGCGACGGTAATATCCTCGCTACCTGTTTCTATGAACCCAGTACACGAACAAGACTCAGCTTTGAAACAGCAATGCTCAGACTTGGCGGTCAGATTATCGGTTTTGCCGATGCTTCCAGTTCATCCGTTTCTAAAGGCGAAAGTGTCGCCGATACTATCCGTGTTATTTCCAGCTTCGCTGATATCTGTGCGATGCGCCATCCCAAGGAAGGTGCTCCTATGGTAGCGGCAGCGAATTCTATTATTCCAGTTATCAATGCCGGTGATGGCGGTCATCACCACCCCACTCAGACTCTTACAGATCTTCTCACTATTCGTTCTTTATATGGCTCACTTGGTGGCTTTACTATTGGTCTCTGCGGCGATCTTAAGTTTGGCAGAACCGTTCATTCTCTTATAAATGCATTAGTTCGTTATAAGGACATCCATTTTATTTTTATATCACCTAATGAACTCCGTGTTCCTGATTACATCACGGATCTTCTGAATGAAAACAACATATCCTATGAGGAAGTAATAAAGCTCGAGGACGTAATGCCAAGACTGGATCTGCTCTACATGACAAGAGTTCAGAAGGAACGTTTCTTCAACGAAGAGGATTACATCCGTCTGCGTGATTTCTATATTCTGAATGAGGAAAAGATGGAGATGGCTAAAAAGGATATGCATATCCTCCACCCGCTTCCCAGAGTTAATGAGATTTCCGTAGAAGTGGACAATGATCCCAGAGCCGCTTATTTCAAGCAGGTTCAGTATGGTCTGTATGTAAGAATGGCACTGATACTGACACTTCTTGATAAGACAGACGCTCATATGAATCATGGGTTGTTAAGAACCTTTTAAACCCACAGCGTCATCTCCCCTCGAGGGAAGGAACATAGTAGAAAGGAAACAATATGCTTAACGTTGGAAAAATCGAAGAAGGCTTCGTTTTAGATCATATAAAGGCCGGACGCAGCATGCAGATCTATCACCACTTAGGTCTCGATAAGCTGGACTGCACCGTTGCTATTATCAAAAATGCAAAGAGTAACGTCATGGGAAAAAAGGATATCCTGAAGGTGGAGTGCGACATTGACACCCTTGACCTGGACGTCCTGGCATTCATCGACCACAACATCACTGTTAACGTCATAAAGGCCGGTGAAATCGTAGAAAAAAGAGCACTTTTCCTGCCTCATGAGATAAAGAACGTAATAAAGTGCCACAATCCCCGCTGCATAACATCAATCGAGCAGGGACTGCCCCACATCTTCTATCTAGCAGATGAGGACAAGGAAGTTTACCGCTGCAAATATTGCGATGAAAAATACGGCGAAAGCGCAAAATAAATAATGCTGTAAAACAAGCATTACTAATACAAACATTAAAAACAGCCATTAAAAAACCACCCTTCCGGTTTATTCCGGAAAGGTGGTTCTTTTTATCAGTGATTCATTTCAGAATCAGTCTTTAAGCCATCCATAGCAGTATCAACAATATTAAACCATACGCTTGTTCTTGTTACAACCTGGCTCGTATAGTATGATTAATAGGAAACTTTTGTAAAAAAGGACGCGAATAATCATGAAGCTTAAAATAAACTGCGATGTATGTGATGCAAGAAGAATAAACGAAAGCAACTACAGAGGCTACGAGGAAATTCTTATAAAAGCAGATACCATGATAGTTGATGACAGAAGCAGACAGGTTATGAGCATGCTTCCTTTTACTATCGAGGCAGATTCTCTGCGAAGCGAGTCACTGATATCCTCAGGAAAAGAAATCCAGCGCGTAAACGGAATATACGACATAACACCTGGAACTCAGGTAAATGCCGGGACCATCCTCACAGTCAACGGCTTTCTCAAGCTTGCTCCCGGCTCATTGGATACACTTAATCTATATGAAAAGATTGAAGTAAACGGCATTATTATGTGCCCTCAAAGCATCTCCGGGCGCCTTCCCATGCAAAAAATATCATTAAACGGATTGACGAAGGTTTATCCGGATGACTACGTAATTCTCGATAACAAGTATAAGCTTGATAAGTACTTTCCTCTTAGAGCTCAGGAAAACACAGGATATTTTGCACTCTCCTCAATCTATGATATGGACTGCGAAACTGACTTTGATAAGCTCTCTGAGAAAAACGTAAAGCTCCAGACAAGTAAGATATATCTTAGGAAAAGCCACCTTGAGAAGGCTCTTCCACTTATTAACATAGAGGCAGAAATTGTTGAGATTCCTGATAGCTGCAGGATTGTTGACATGGATGATATTTGTCTTGATGATTCTCTCATCGCATCCATGGGAAATGACCTGTATGTTATCGGAGACCTTATGATCAAAAAGGAAAGTCTTCCTGCCCTTGAAAAACTAAAGTTTCTCTCAGTTGATGGCACCGTACGTCTTGATAAATGCTGTGCCCAAAAATATAACGAGTTAAACGTGTCCTGTAAAAACGTCATCATTATGGAAGGTCTTGTAATCTCAGACAAAGCGACGTTTTCCTTAGACAGCGAGACACTGAAAAACCATCCTGAAGGAGTGGTTGTGGAGGACTGTGCAGTTGTAACCATCGCTGATGATATTCCCACGGAATTCATCCGCGATCGTCTAAAAATACGAAACTGTGCCAAGGTCAACTGCGCCGATCAGCATAAGCCGGTCATCTCAGAGGTCTCAACAGATGTAGCGTTCATCGGACCTTTTAGTGTAATGGGTGTCTCCGGCTCCATTTTCGGAAGATCAAATAAAAACAGCTCAAAATCAGACGTTGAAATCAGTCACATAACCGCAGAATATTTCGAGCTGTAAAACATATTGGAGGGGTTGTTTTAAAGCCTGAAAAATATTACTTAAAGAAAAGAGACTAAACTAATGAGACTTATATTTGTCAGACACGGCGAACCAGATTATGCAAACGACTGCCTTACTGAAAACGGTAAGAAGCAGGCAATAAATGTGGCCATGAGGCTAAAGGATGAGGACATTAGCGCTATCTTCTCCTCTCCCATGGGAAGGGCAAGAGAAACCGCTTCATACACAGCCAAAAGCCATAACCTTGAAATACAGAATCTCGATTTCATGCACGAGATAGATTGGGGAAACAAAGAAGAAAACATCGAGAAGGTTCCCTACAACGGACATCCCTGGACTCTTGCCTACGCGCTTCTCACAGAAAAGCCTGAATATGTTGGCAGCTCCGATTGGGATAAGCATCACTATTTTAAAGATAATATCTGCTTTGACTATTACCAGAAGATATCCAGGGGCTTCGATGCATTTTTAGAACAGTTTGGACTTTTCAGGAAAAATGGTATCTACGAATGCAAAGAGAACAATGATAAAAACATCGCCCTCTTTGCCCATGGAGGATCAGGCTCCATCATGTTTTCACATGTGCTAAGCCTCCCCTTCCCCTTCGTATTAACCTCAATGCCCTATGGAGTGTGCTCCATTTCAATTATCGATTTCACAGCCCAGAATGGAGAAATGATAATTCCAAGGCTCGAACTCTTCAACGATATGGATCATATCGAATCCTACAAAAGAGAAACTCTTCATTTTGAAAAATGAAGATATGCCCCCTTCATGGGGCTTGCTGCAAGCTCGCTGAAAAGTCTGAGAACACCGCTCTTATATTTCATCGGCTTAGGTTTCCAGGCTTTTCGCCTCTTTTCGAGCTCAGCTTCTATCTCATTAGGAGTCTTTCTCTCTCCCTTAATTCCTATAATATTCAGCTTCCTTTCAAATACATCAAGCTCTATAAGGTCGCCCTCTTCAACAAGAGCGATAGGGCCTCCTGCCTGTGCTTCGGGACTGCAGTGTCCAATAACCGGGCCAGTAGATGCTCCCGAAAATCTGCCATCCGTTATAAGTGCTATACTTCTTCCAAGCTCAGCGTCGGAGCTGATGGCTTCTGAAGTATAGAACATCTCAGGCATACCGCTGCCCTTTGGTCCCTCGTAGCGAATGAAAACTGCATCCCCCTTATTTACCTTGTGATGAAGAACCGCATCAAGGCACTCCTCCTCACTGTCAAAGGGACGTGCATTTAGTACAGCCTTAAACATCTCCTTAGGACATGCTGTGTGCTTAATTACCGCACCCTCGGGAGCAAGATTCCCCTTTAACACCGCTACGCTTCCATCTGTTCCGATGGCCTTATCGTAGGGCTTAATGATATCTTCCTTTGTGACGCTGATTTTATATTTCTTATTAGCCTCTTCCAGCCATTTATTGCACCTCTCATAGAAGCCGTTAGCCTTAAGCTCCTCAAGGTTCTCACCAAGAGTTTTTCCTGTAACAGTCATAACATCAAGGTGGAGGCTGTCCTTTATCTCTTCCATTATCGCCGGAACGCCGCCTGCGTAGTAGAAGAACTCTGCCGGCCATTTTCCTGCGGGTCTGAGATTTAAGATATAATGAGCTCCTCTGTGAAGCCTGTCAAAGGTATCTCCGTCTATCTCAAGGCCATATTCGTGAGCAATAGCCGGAAGATGAAGAAGCGTGTTCGTACTTCCGGAGATAGCTGCATGGACCATGATCGCATTTTCAAGTGAGTCCATGGTGACTATGTCGGAGGGCTTAACTCCTTCCTTTGCAAGCTCTACTACTCTCTGCCCTGACTTATAAGCATATTCCTTAAGGTCAGGACTTGTGGCAGGAAGAAGCGCACTTCCGGGAAGGCTGAGTCCCATAGCCTCAGCCATGATCTGCATGGTAGAAGCTGTTCCTATGAAGCTGCAGGCGCCGCAGGTGGGGCATGCATTTTCCTTAGCCCAGGAAAGCTTCTCTTCATCAATCTCACCGCGCTCGTATTTCGCACTGTACATTCCAAGCTGCTCCAGAGTAAGAAGCTCAGGGCCTGCGCTCATGGTACCACCAGGCACTACGATACCCGGGATACCAGCTCTTGCCATTCCCATAAGATTAGCAGGCATACCCTTATCACAGCTTGCTATGTAAACGCCACCGTCAAAGGGCGTAGCGCCCGCGTGAATCTCTATCATATTGGCGATCATCTCTCTGCTTGCGAGAGAATAATTTATTCCGTCAGTTCCCTGACTCTCGCCATCACATATATCGGTGCAGGTATATCTTGCACCAAAGCCACCGGCATCATAGATGCCTCTCCGCACCTCTTCTACCAGGACAGATAAATGTCCGCTTCCGGGATGACTATCCCCGGCAGTGCTTTCTATAATGATCTGCGGCTTTCCAAGGTCTTCCTTTTTCCAACCACAGCCTATGCGCAGAGGATCCATCTCCGGTGCAAGTTTTCTCATCTTTTGGCTAATCAGTTCCATCATAATGCCTCCCAATATGATGTATTATACCAATCATCCCTTGACGCTACCAGCGATAACACCCTCGATAATGTACTTCTGTCCGATGAGATAGAAAACCAGAACAGGCAGTACGCTGAGAAGAAGTCCCGCCATCATGGGAGCGTACTCCGCAGAGTGGTTGGTCAGGAAGGTCTTGATTGAAATAGCCAGTGTCTTGGTCTCAGTCTTTGTAAGGAAAAGACTGGACATCAAAAAGTCATTCCAAACGCCCATGGCAACGAATACCGTTACAGTGATGATGATGGGCTTAAGAAGCGGCATTATGATATGGAAAAATGTCCTTGTAAAGCTGCATCCATCAATAAGTGCTGCCTCATCAAGCTCAGTAGGAATTCCCTCAACAAATCCGGAGTAAAGGAAAACTGCGAAGGGAACGTTAAGTCCCACTGCAATGTAGGCAACCATCAAAAGGTTATTGGAAAATCCAAGGATACCTGCATAGATTCTTACAAGAGGAATCATGTAAACCTGGAAGGGCGCAACCATTGATGCAAGGAACGCCATGAAGATGATCTTGTTGATCTTCCACTTTTTTCTTGCAAACAGATAGCCTGTCATTGAGGACACTATCATGTTTACTACCACTGCTGTCACGGTGATAAATGCAGTGTTGAACAGTGATTTTGAGAAGTTCATTCTCTCAATTGCTGTTGCGAAATTCTCCAGATTAAAGCTCTGGGGAAGCGCAAAGGGGTTCTTTAAAAACTCCGCTGTCGGCTTAAATGAATTAACCACAAGCATGTAGAAGGGCACCATAAAGAATATGAGGACTATGAGTGTCACTACAAACAGGGTATTCTTTTTTCTATTCAGTGATCTCATGCGTCAACCCTTCCTTTCCTTGTAAAGTAAACCTGAAGCAGTGATATTATGGAAACTATCACAAACAGAACAATGGCCTGAGCCTGTCCTTCACCAAAATCCATGCTGGTAAAGGCTGTCTGATAAATCTTGTAAGCGATGAGCTCTGTTGATTTGTAGGGACCACCTGCTGTAAGGGACAGGTTGGTGTCAAAGGACATGAAGCATCTGGAAATGGAAAGGAAAACGCAGATAGCAATCGTGCCTCTGATCATGGGAAGCTTAACCTGTGTTACAGTCTGCCAGGTGGTTGCTCCGTCAACTCTCGCTGCCTCCATAAGCTCTGCGGGAACTGCGGTAAGTCCTGCAATATAGATAACCATAAGGTATCCACTCATCTGCCATGCACTTACGATAATGAGAGCCATAAGTGCTCTTGTGGGATTGGTGAGCCAGGAGGTCTGCATCCATGAGATACCTGTGATCTCTCCGAGCTTAGTAAGTCCAAATGAAAAGATGAAGTTCCAGATATAACCGAGGATGATTCCACCGATGATGTTAGGTGTAAAGAAGCCTGTTCTGAAAAGATTCTGACCCTTTATTCCGCTTGTGACAACAAGGGCAAGGATAAATCCCAAAAAGTTACTGAGTAATACTGTAAAGAGGGCATATATTACCGTCTTGGCAAAGGCCCCTAAAAAGGCTGCATCTGTAAGGATGTGCCTGTAATTTTCAATTCCAATAAAGTTGATCTCTAATGCCAGTCCGTTCCAATCTGTGAAGGTAATCCATAATCCATAGATAAATGGAATGATTACAACAGAAAACCAGATCACAAAGGACGGCAACCCAAATAATGTAAATTCAAGCGCGTTTGATAAAGCTTTTTTCCTGCCGTGCATAACTCTCTCCTCTTAAGTAAAATGCTCCGTAAAAAAGGAGCAATGTTAGTCTGAAACTAACTTGAGGGAGGGCATATACCCTCCCTCATGAAGTGTATCTTAATATTCTCTCTTCTCCTGGTTAGCCCAGTAAGCATCTATATCTGCTGCAAGCTTTTCTCTGTCGCAGGCACCTGTGATGTAAGCACACATATATGCACCACACTCATACCAGATGTCTGAAGGGCAAAGGCTGGGTGTTCCGTAGAAGTCTACTGTCTTACCAGATGAAATGTAAGAAGCTGTAGACTTTCCAAGAGGGCTGTCGATTGTAGCTGCGAAGTTCTTGAAAGGAAGTGCCTGTCCTGCTCTCTTAGCCTGAGCCTCCTGTGAGTAGCCATCAGATGTGATGTACTCGATGAACTTAAGACCTGCAAGCTGCTGCTCTTCTGTGTTCTGGCTGGCATCTACGCAGTAGCCCTTAGCATAGGATGTAGGAAGATACTGGTTTGTGATGTCATCGGGATCGTCGTTGTGAGGAACGGGCATAAGTCCGAACTCATCGCCATCCTGTACAAGCTCAGCCATGTATGTCCAAGCCCAGTCACCCATGAACCATGTTCCGCACTTGCCCTCTGCAAGAGCCATAGCGTCAAGGTTAACGTCACCTACAAGCGGGTCATTCTTGTTGTAGTTATACTCTACCATCATGTCCAGTGTGTCCATGAAGCCGTTGAATACGTCGTTGTCGATTTCCTTTGTCTCGCCGCCGATGATTGAATTTACATAGTCAACACGAGCCTTTGTATCACCGATTGCTGCGCCGTAGGTCTGGCAAAGATAGTGAGCACCAAGTGACCAGTTAACGCCTGTGATACAGGTTCCTGCTACGCCTGTAGCCTCGATCTTATCAAAGAGATCCTTGAGGTCTGATCTTGTCTTGATCGTGCTGGGATCAAAGTCTCCGCCTACTGCTGCATCACAAACCTTCTTGTTGTAAAGAAGACCGATTCCTGCTGCTGACATAGGAACTGCATAAACTGTTCCGTTGAAGGTCATTGTTGAAAGAGATGCCTCTTCAACGTTATCAAGCATTGCCTCTCCTGTAAGAGGACGCATTCTCTCCTGGTTCTCCCAGATGTTAATGGGATCCATAAGTGAAACTGTAGGTCCCTCGTTACTAGCATAAAGTGCCATCCACTGCTGAAGCTGATCATCACCTGCTGCGATGTACTCAACTGTTATTCCGGGATTCTTTTCCTGGAAGTCCTCGATAAGTGCCTGATACATATCATCCTTACCTGTCTCTGTTGTATAGAATGAAATGTTAACCGGCTCTCCTGAAGCCTCTGCCTTCTCCTCTGATCCGGCATCTGCCTTTTCCTCGGAAGCCTCTGCAGTCGCCTCACTTGTCTCAGTAGAAGCTGCTGCCCCATCCCCTGATGCATTATTAGCGCCACCGTTACCACAGCCTGCAAGGAGTGAAGCGGAAAGCACACCTGTCATAAGTAAACTAATCATTTTTCTTTTCATAAAAAAATACCTCCCTTCTGGTGATTTTAGGATACTGCAATCACCTTCAGGAGGCTTTTCTATTTTTGTCTGTGTAATTGTCAATTTTTACTATGCCAAAATGGCCGTTTTTTTCCCTTGTTTTATCCACTCTGAGGGCGTACATCCAAAGGTCTTTTTAAAGGTTGAAATGAATGATTTTGCATTAGGAAAACCGTGGTTCAGGGCACATTCCATAAGCCTTATATTTTCCTCGTCCTTCATCTCCTCGACACAGTTCATGAGACGCACATTCTGCAGGTACTGATAAAAATTCCTGCCCACATGCTCCTTGAACATTCTTGAAAGATATGTAGGAGTGTAGTTAAAATGCGCAGCAACTGAAGCAAGGTCCATCTGCTCCATGTAATTCGCGTCGATGTAGTTGATTATAGCCTTTATATTGGCATCCCCGTTTTCACTGTGTCTCTCCACAACTCCTCCTTCCCTGATGCAGTTATCGGAGAGCATATTTAAAAGCGTAAAAACCAGCTGCATTTTTCTAAGGTCATCCTTGCCCGTCCGCTGGTATTCTCCAAACTCTATCAGTATATCCTTAATTCTGTCATAGGCAGCCTGACTGCCCGGAAGTTCAAAGTGTTTGCCCTCTCCTACCCATCTGTCCATGAAGCTCTTGGATATCTGCACGCAGATTCCCTCGAAATGGTCAGTGGGCTCAATCCAGTGATTGGAGTGGAGCTCGCCGCTGTTAACTATGCACCACGATCCGGCAGGAAGGTGCACGGTCTCGCCGTCAATGTTCATCTTTATCCTGCCGCTGGTCGTAAGATTAAACTCAATGTTCCTGTGCCAGTGAAGGCCTGTAAAAATCTCTGTTCCGTCATAGCAATGATTAAATATACGTACAGGAACCTGATTATAAATAAACGCTTCGCTTTCGTAGTGCTCTGCCATTTTATCCCCTCATCCGACAATAGCCTTTATATCTACCAGATCAGCCATCCTCCTGCCACCTTCGGTATTAGGATGAAGTCCGTCACCGATGTTACAGTCATCCTTCATATATCCGGGCTTATTGTCGTTCCTAAGTTCCTTGTCGAAATCGAAAAATCCATCAATAAACTCGCCGCTTCTTATCCATTCGTTGGCCTTATTTCTTGAAGCCTCGAACTTTGGAAGCCACCAGTCAGGATACTCGTCATTTCCGCAAGGTGTTATTGTTCCAAAGTAAATCTCTGCGCCATTATCATGGGCAAGAGCTGCTATCTTTTTATATCCGTTTACAATGTCCTCTCCGCTGGTGGTCTCTTCCTTGTCTTCTAAGAAAAGCGGATGCATTATGTCATTTATTCCTATAAGAGTAAGAACAGTGTCCACCTCATCGATTCCGAACACATCCTCCTCGAATCTGTCTACTCCTGCTTTTCCGAAAAGCACAAGCTGTTTTCCCGCTGCCTTAACATAGGTCGCATCATCCACCAGTCTGTTGCCGCCTATACCGCAGTTGATAAGGGACAGCTTTCCGGGATATGCTTTATACAGTCTCTTCTGAAGTGCATTGGTGTAAAAGGACATGTGAGTTATGGAATCCCCGAAGGCTGCGATAACCTTGGTGTCATCATCTGCGAGAGCCTGCACGATATCAAAGCCTGAGAAAATCTTCATCATACCGATATTGGCATCATCTCTTAAAATGTCAGAGGTTATCTCCGGAAGTGTTCCCTTTGAAGCTCCAAGACTGTCTGCACCTACCTCTGTAACATCGCCATCATAGTAATTAACCTCGGCTCCGCCGTCAGACCAGAAGCAGCAGATGGAATCCATTTCCTGTCTGTCCTTGTAGTAAATACTTATAACAAGTCTGTCACCGGCGCTGATCCTATAATCCACCTCATCACTAAATACCACTTCATCAGGACCAAGGCTTATCTCCTCTTTTCCATCCAGAGTGATGCTGCTTATTTTGGAAGCGCCTTCCTTTGTTATGGTTGCCTTCGCAATCCTGAGTTCATTTTTGCTGTAGCGGTTGGTGAATCTGACTCTTACCCTGTCTGCCTCGACATTGTTATCAAAGGACACTCTCTGAGTAAGATTGTCAGCCAGTGCTATATTTTCTCCATATCCGATTTTCAGATATTTAAAAGTACTAAGCCATTTCATACTGCATATACCTCCATTTACGAACTCTATTATAGGAAAGATGTATGCGCATTACTTTGCAATTCTTACCCAGCTAATTGTCAATTTTTTATTCCATGGGAGGAATAGAGAGTGAGTTTCTGCTTCCCTCCGGAATCCCTGCAAGGAATGAAAATGCAGGATCAAGCATCTTATCCCAGGTATCAAAATCATGGTTACCTTCAGTTCCGAAATACCTGTAGGGAACCTCTGCCTTATCAAGAGTCTCTCTGAATTCCTTAACCTGTGAATCAACCGCTATATCGTGATCTCCGCAGCCGATAAACAGCTCGGGAATTATGGACTTATCGGCTTCTGAATAGGCCTTCAAAATGTTCCAGGGACCATTCTCATACTCTTCCTTGGTTCCAAACATGTTGGCAAATTCAGCAGCCCCAAAGCCGCCCTTTTCAGGCTCTGAAAGCAGTGTCCAGGGGTTTGTTGCCGGTGAAAATGCAGCTACCTTGGAGAACACGTCATGGTATCTGATACCGTTTAAAAGAGCTCCGTAGCCGCCCATGGATATTCCTGCAATATAGGTGTCCTCTCTTTTATCAGAGAGTCTGAACATATCCCTTGTCCTCTCGATAAGCTCCTCACCTATGAACTTACTGTAATTGGCATTTCTCTCCGGGTGATCTATATAAAATGCATTCTGGCCGTTTGGCATTACAACCGTAAGACCCTTAAGCTCAGCCTGCTTGCGGATACCCAGCATGGTGATGATGCTTGCGTAATCTCCGCTGTAGCCGGGGAGAAAATAAACTGTTTTATAGGGAGGCTCAGCGTCAGAGCCAAAGGGTCCTCTCTCAGGCATGAACACACAAACCGACACTCCCTGCTTTAAACTATCCGATAAAAAATGTACCTCTGAAAAAGACATTCCGTTTAGCTCCTTTTAGATTTTTCCAAGAACCCAGTCAAGCCCCTTGAAGATATACTCGTTCCAGAAATTCCAGTCATGGATTCCGGGTCCCTCTTCGTAGGTGAAATCAGCCTTGTTCTCTTCAAAGAATCTTCTCATGATCTGATTGTTCTCATAGAGGAAGTCCTC
>JAEEGF012523832.1_pt1 | contig 17719 bp, 6 predicted proteins | sample 9134171 | NCBI WGS metagenome assembly JAEEGF01 (sample SAMN16246542, study PRJNA631951) | gut metagenome | biome: gut microbiome; feature: rumen; material: AP-attached | host: Bos | place: Iran: Karaj | collected 2018-10 | reverse complement strand
CAGAAGCGGATTCGCGATATCATTTGCGTCAAAACGCCAAACAACATCCATTAGGCTGGAGATCAAGACATGACGAAAGTAGCAGTAGTTGACGACCACAGCGTAGTCCTCGCAGGCCTCAAGTTCGTCCTCTCGCGCGCCGAGGGCATGGAGGTCGTAGCGACGGCTGAAAGCGCGGAGGACATTCTCGGCTTCTACGAAAAAACCAAGCCGGACGTCCTTCTGCTCGACATCAGGATGCCGTCCGTCAGCGGACTCGACGCGCTTGAGACGCTGCGAAAGGCTCATCCCGACGCAAAGGTCGCCATGCTCACGACCAGCGAGCTGGAGGAGGATATCTTCCGCGCGCTGAAGCTCGGCGCGAACGGCTACATCCCGAAAGACTCGCGTCCGGCCGAGATTGCGAAGGCCGTCAGGGAAATCGCCTCGGGCGGACGATACATACCCGACGACATCCAGAGGATATTCGAAATGCGGCAGGGCGTCAAGAGCCTTTCCGCACGCGAGCTTTCCATCCTCCAGCTCGCCGCGAAGGGTTTTTCAAACCCCGAGGTCGGCGAGATGCTCGGCATAAGCGTCAACTCGGTGAAGACGCACTTCCGCCACATATTCGAGAAGATGGACGTGAACGACCGCATGGAGGCCGTGACCCTCGCCATCTCGCGCGGCATCATCGAGCAATAGCCGCCCCGCGATTCGGCCTAATAGATACGCGGCGCATGCGCCGTTTTCGCCGGAGAATATCAGGAGATAAGTCCGCGTCGGATGCCGATCGCGACCGCTTCGGCTCGGTCCGCGGCTCCAAGCGACTCGAAAAGGTTCTTGAGGTGGTTCTTCACCGTGTTGGGGCTGAGATGCAGCATGTCGCCGATCTCGACATTCGAGCATCCCTTGCTGACAAGAATAAGAATCTCCTTCTCGCGGTCGGTGAGCCCGCGCTCGGACTTCCTCGCCTCGTACACGCTGCGCACGGCTTCGGACACCGCGAGCTCGCCGGACATCACGGTCTTCAGCGCGCTGATGATGTTCACGGGCGAATTGTCCTTGATCACATAGCCGCGCGCCCCAAGCGAAAGCGCCTGGTAGACGTCTTCCTCGGCGTCGGACATCGTGAGCATAACCACCTTCTGTTCCGGAAACTTCGCCAGCACCGCCTGAAGCGTGGAGATACCGTCGGTACCCGGCATCCTGACGTCCAGCAGCAGAATGTCGGGATGCACGCGCTCCACCAGCGGCACGGCGTCCGCTCCGTCGTCCGCTTCGCCGACGAACTTGAATTCCGAATCGGTCATCAGCACGTACTTGATGCCGATTCTGACGACGCTGTGGTCGTCCACTATGGCAACGGTTGTCATATCGCCGAGACCTCCACTTTTACAGATGTCCACTTGTCTTTTGTTTCCCACGAAATCCTCATTCCGTTCCTCTTGGCGCGCTCCCGCATCCCCGCGAGCCCGAAATGGCCCGACTCTGGACCTAGCGCCGCCGCCGCGTCGAACGGCTCGCCGTCGTTCAGCACCCTCAGCACAAAACCGCGCACGCCGTCCCCCGTCAGCGGATCGCTTACAAGCACGATGTTCTTCGCCCTGCCGTGCTTTATCGCGTTCGTCGTCGCCTCCTGCACGATGCCGAGAAGGTCGGAGAAGCGCGCGCCCGGCAGGTGGTCCGGCAGCCCCCTGAGGCGGCACCGCGCGTTGACCTTGCCGCGGTCGAGGTGCCGCATCATCTCGCGGAAAACATCCTCGGGTCTGCGGTCGAACATCTCGTCGCAGCGCAGGTTGAAGATCGTCGCCCTGATCTCGGACTTCGCGTGCGCCAGGATGGCCGCCGCGCCCTTCACCGCCTCCTCGACGGCCGGAGGGACTTCCGGAGCGATCGAGAGCGAGCTTTCCATGAGCATCTTCGCCCCCGCGAGGTTCTGCTCTATCGTGTCGTGCAGGTCCGCGGCCATTCGCTTGCGCTCGGAGGTTATCGCGGCGATTCTGCCGCGCTCGCGCTTGTCGCGTACGATGCGGACGATGCCAATGGCGATGAGCACCGCAAGGAGCGTTCCGACGGCCAGCGCAGCGGCGTTGAGGACGCGCGCGTTCATGCGCCTGCGCCATTCCCCGTCCGGAATGAACTCGATGTCGCCAGGAGACGCCGCCGCGAACGAAATGGACTTCATCAACGGCTGGCGGTCGTCGGTGAGGGCATCGGAAACCGACGGCTCGGCAACGGCCGTTATCCGCGCGAGGGGGCGCATCTCCTGCGCGTTCTCGAAGATGTCCGGCAGTGGCCCCTCGAGGTGCACCCTACACGTCACGTTGCTCACGGCGACCACCAGCTCGGTGCTCTCGCCGTCGCCTTCGGCCCGTATCACGCGCGCGACAAACGACATCCGCCTCCACACGATGTCGTTCATGCTTCCGTCGTCGCTGTAGTACTGCCATCGCAGATAGTCGTCGAGATCGACGTACTGCGGCTCGGGAAGCCCCGCCCATTCCCCGATCCTCGCCGCCATTCCGCGCAGCTCGCCGCATCCGTCGACCTTGACGGGAAAACCTACGACGTCGACCTTGAAGCCGGGCGAAATGCCATCCGGTACGTCCATCTCGACCTTGAGCCCGTACGCACCGTCCTGAAGATAGAAGAACCGCTTCCCAGCGCATACAAACGTGACGACGCCTCTGACGAGCTTTGCATGGCAGTCGCCCGGACGCGGCGAAAAGGACATGAGTTCGGCCACGGGTGTCGGCACAAGGGCGAACGGCGAGGCATGCGGGGGCTTCTTCACGGATATGTCGAACGGAGACGAGACCTCCATCTGCACGCCGCGGAACTCGGCTCGCATGTTGTAGGCGGACATCGCGCAGCCGCAGACCTCAAGCTCCGCGTCGAGGAGCGGGCTCCACTCGGCTTCAGTTCCAGGCACGTGCGCCACGAACCTTCCCTCGTCCGTGTTGAGCGTAAGCTGGACTATTCTTGCGTTGGGGTCGAGCCTAGTCGACACAACGGACCTTACGCCCGAAAGAACCCCCGACATCCTGACGCGTGCGTTGTCTAGGCGTCCGCCGCGCATGTCGAACAACGTCTTCTCCGCGAAGGGAGGCAGAAGCATCCTGCCTACTATCTTTATCGAGGACGCCTTTATGCCAGGCGCAAACGCAAACGGAGTCGCGGTGCCCTTTACCTCGACGACGTCTCCGCGGCAGAACGCGTCCGCACCGTCGATGTGCGCGGTCGGCGTGCGCTGCGTCTCGCCGGAGAAGTATATGCCCCTGCCGTTGGGATCGGCGACGTCCGCGAAAACGCCCGACGCCGAACGCCACCCCACGACCTGCGTGACGACGCCGGTTGCGCAGACGTCGCCGCCATTGGCGGCTTCCGTCCTCGTCAGTGCGGCTACATCCGAAAAGGACATGGCCGCCAGCAGTATACATGTAGCAGTCATGTCCTTATTTTACCAAATATCCTGCGATTTTTGGGGACGCGGCTTCCAGCCGCGTTGCTTCGCTACCTTATGTTCACGGAGAACCCGCTCTTGACGTAGGGGCAGAACTCGACCACATTGTCCGCCGAGCGGCTCAGGCGCGCGATCCAAGCCCCGTGCTTCTCGCTTCCATCCGGCGCATATCCGCCGTCCTCCGTCGACACCGTCCCCGCAAGCGAGTTCGCGGCGAACATCGTGAATCGCTGCGTCCTGTCCCGCGTCAGCTCCTTCGTCACCGCAGGAAGCGCTTCGGGATTCGTCACGCCGAACACGACGTTCGCGAGATCGACGTCATCCGCAATCGTCAGCCTGCGCATGGAGTAGGTCGTCGTTTCCTCCTGCGTCTGTTCGTCCGTAGTCGTCGTCGCGATGTACTCCTGCTTGATCGCGCCGCCGGGCTCGAACGTGAACTGATGGCGCACCGTGACGTCGCCGCCAAGAGTCCAGTTCGGATCCACATGCGAAAACGCCTCCGGTGTGCCTATGCTGGCTCCGGCCTTGACGGTCACTTTGACATCGGCATCGTCGCCGGCGTTGTTCTCGCCGGTGAACTCGACGCGCCCTTCCGCAACGACGAGGTTGTGCGCCTTGGTGAGTCCATAGACGAGCGTGTCCTCGCCAACCTTCTTGATGGTAAGTCCTGCGCAGCCCTTTGTGTAGCCGGTTCCAGGGTCTACAGCTGTCACGCGAAGATAGTCGTCAGCGCCCTCGTCACGGGTCCACACCTCGAATCCATCGCCGTTGTGCGAATCGTTTATCTTGCCGCCCGCGACCTCGAGCGTAACGTTCGCGCCGTGCTTCATGACGAGTGAAGCGCCGTAGCTCTCACCGACGTTCACATTGCCTAGTTTCGCCGTTCCGCTTGTGAAGTTGGCGAAAATCCTGCCCATGAACTCAAACTTGCTCGAATTCGGGAAGAATGACTCCGGCGTGTCAAAATACCTGTCGGCATTGCCAAATCCATTATATGTTACCGGCGCGATGAAATACCCTGCGAAACCGCTGTTGTTGCCGGCGAACGCAACTCGGGAATACGTCTTCAGGCATCCCTGGCCCGAGATGTCAGACCTGACGATCATCGGCAGTTCATTGTCGGGACCGATAAACACAGACGAACGTCCCGCGTCGTTGTTGGCGTGCGAGAGAATCTCGATTCTTGCGCAATCGGCAACCGCGCTTACGCCTGCCGGCGCAGAGGCGCGTATCTGCGCGTGCTTGAGCGCCAGCGTACCTGCGCCGGTGATGCGCGCGAAGGGGATAACAGGTCCGTTGTCCCAACCCCATTCGTCGGTTGTCTCGATTCTGACCGTTGCGCCGTCCGCAATCGTCATCGTCGATACTGTGGCGACAGTCGTGCCCTTCTCGATGTAGATGTGGGCGCTTTGTTCGAAAACCACAGACTGCCCTTCCGTCGGGACTGCTCCGTATATCCAGTTGCCAGCCGTCTCCCAGTGTTCATCCACGCCACCGATCCACTTCACGGTGTCGGTAGGTACAACTACTGCGAAGGAATAGACATCGCCTGTTTTCGTGATTGCGTACGTTTTCTGTGCATCGCCGGAGGTGTTCTTCACGATGGCGAATACGTTCGAGAGGTCGGCGTCTGCGGCGAATGTAAGCCTCGCGGGGAAGCCAGGCACGCCGGTCTCGGGGATATCCGAAACCGTATAGCGCAGGTATCCGCCGGAAAGAACGCCAAGCTCCAGACCGTCGCTACCGATTGAAGAGCCGTCACCAATGTTCACTGTGCCGCCATCGAGATATAGCGGCCATTCCTTGTCCGAATAGTCGGCATAATCGTAGGTGCCGGAATGGAATACCAATTTCTCGATTTCACCGAGGTTTTCAGCAGACACCCAGCCGCCGTCAAGGATTACGGTTTTCGCAGAAGCATTTTCCGAATGCATCTTGAACTCGCGCGAAACCGCGACATCGCCTTTCAGCGTCACGTTGCCATAAGTGTAGAACCTGCCAGTGCCTTTCACCGTCGAATTGACAACCATAAACTTGCCTTCGTTTGATTCGCCATGCAGCCAACTGTCGATTTCACTGTTCCACCGCGTCACAGGAAGCATTTCGATCTCGGCCACATTGACCGTGCATTCCGTGCTGTCGCCGACGTAGTTGGCCTTGATTCCGACCTTGGCGAGCTGTATCCTGCCGGCTCCGTTGATCTCCTGCACAATAAGTTCCGGTCCATCCCAGTACTCAGGTGCCACGGGGCGAAGCGTCACGACCGCGCCGGCGTTTACAACGACGTTGGACACGGTCACTTTCTCTGGGAGCGCCGGGCCGGTGTACTCCTCGTCGCGTGAATCCCACTGCCCGATGCGAACCGTAACGCTTTCGTCGAATACTGCAGTTGCGCCGGCGGCGGGGACGCCGAACTCCCAGTTTGCCGGAGTTGCCCAGAAGTCATCCGCGCCTTTGCCGGTCCAGTGGTTGGTTCCGTCCGCAGACCGTGTCACAGGCGCGGCGTCGCCCTTCATGACTATCGTCGGGTTGACCCAGTCGCAATGCTGCCAGCCGCCGTAGTAGCCCGGCTCGGGATATACAGCAAGGTCAATAAGCTCCACGCCCGAGAGATCGGCCGCAATCATTGCTGCTGGCGACTGCGTGCCCATAAGACCTGACTCAACGATGTTGGTACCGCCAATGACGTCGTAGACCACAAAGTTGACCTTGTGCTCGCCGCAGCGGCCGCCATCCATCTCGTCGCCGTCGCCGAAAGCCGACTTGTCAAGACCGACCGTAGCCGAGAAACTGACGCCCTGCCCGCCTAGATTAATGACCCAGTGGCTCTCGGCTTGAGTGCTAATTCCCCTACTGTACTCAGTCCATGCGCTACCGTCCCAGAGTCGGATCGGCGAACTTCTGTTGTAGATTGTTGCATTCTTGCATGGAGTGCTCCATCCGCTGGACATCCACGAGAAGTCCAGATCCTCGAGGTAGTATGTCGTATCCGCCGAGGCGCGGAATGCGGTGCCTACGGAAGTCGCAATAACTGCGGCAATAATGCTGACTTTCATGCAGAACTCCTTGTATGATTATCCAGTTCGAGGATATTATACAAAAATTCGCCGAAATCTAGCATGACCCAAATGGACTATTTACGAGCACAAGCTATGCGGAACGCCATTAAGCTAAAACCTATGCGCCTGAAACGGCGACTAGCGGTCCAGCGCAGGCAGGACCTTCGCGCGGAAGAACGACTGCGAGCCGCCGCCAGTCGTCTCTAGGACGAGGCTGCCGTCTTCAGCCGCGCGAACATACGAATTGTCGTCGTCCGCAAACGGCTGCATAAGGTCGTCCGTGGACTCTATGCCGTACCACAGCCCCTTGAACGCGTTCTCGATTCGTATCGACATGCGTCGACCGCCCGCCCCGTTCTGGTTTTGGAGCAGGACGCCTGGCCTCAGCGCTGCGACATGAGGAGCGCGAACGGACGCAGGGTTGAGGTCCACGCCAAGCGCATAGCGTCCGGACGCCTGGCGCACCCCGATTTCGAAGTACTCGCCCTTCAGTCCGGCGGACACATCCTCATCGGAAAGGAAGACTTCATATCCAACCGCAGCCAGGTGCCGCGCCTCGTCCAGCGTCTGCGCTTCAAGCGTCACAGGCGTGTCGCCAGGGCGCATCCGGACCTTCTGTGACGGGCCGCCTGCAGGCGTGACGATCCACTGTCGAGAAAGCTCGCCGCCAAACCGACTTATGCTCTGGAGCGCGCGCGCCCCGATCCCGCCTTCCGCAACGGAAAAGTCATGCCCGTCGTCCGCGCACGCAAGGCGCAGATACATGCCGTCGTCGGCTGGACGCAGTATCCAGCGCTGATTGGCCTCTGGGTAATCCCACCCCCACCAGACGAACGCCGCGCTGTCGCCAGAAGACCAGTTGCGCTGAAGAACGCCTCCCGCCTTCGACGTTATGCGGTACTGTCCCGCGCCCAGGTTCTTGAGCTCAAGGACGCCGACATTCTCCGTGGTCGCCTCGCCCTGGACAAGCCCTCCATTGCCATTGACGAGCTGGAGGCCCGTCTCGCGGTTCACGAACAGATAGTCGCCGTCTGGAACTATCCCAGACGTAACGGGCGAAAAGCGCACCCAGTCAACAGCCGCCGAACCAGACGCCATCTTGACGCGCAGCTTCTGGCGTCCGACCGGCAGGAAGCAGTCGACGCTGAACTCCTCGGGATTGTCGCCCTGCGGCAACGCCATTTTCCCAATCTCAGCGAATCCCATCGTCATGTCGATGACAGAGCCAGCGACGCGCGATCCTGTCCGCAGCGTGACATTGTAGTAGCCAGCCTCCTGGACGAGGAAGGTGTACTCCACCCACTCGCCCTCCGAGAGATCGACCCAGATCGTGCCGCCGACGTTCCGGATGTCCGCATCGGTCTCGGTCCTCGCGCCGCCTCCGGCGTTGCCGCGCGTCGTGTCGAAATACGTCACTCCGTTCGCTCCGACGTCGAACTCCTCCGCCCATATCGTCATGGAATCGGATATCCTGCCGTCCTTGAAAAGGCCGATCTCGCGCGACTCACCGCTGAACGGAGCGCGCGGCCTCGGCCACTCGCCGTAGTCGGGGAGCCAGCCGATTCCGCCGGCGTCGATGTGGTTAGCGAATCTTTCCGGATCGGTGACGTCGTGCCCCCACGGAGCAGGCGGCGTAAAGAAGAACGTCATCCACGAAATGCCGTTGTCCTCGCAAAAGCCCGTGAGGACGCTGTTGTCGACTTCGTTGCTGTTTTCGCCCCAGACGCTGCTGTAGTACTCCGTCATGAACAGCGGATAGCCGCGTTCCTTTAGGTAGCGCACTGGCTCCCGCGTCCCGAGCGCCCCGCCGTAGCCGTGGAACGCGATGCAGGCATTGGACCAGATGTCCGCTGGACCCCCACCGACGGCCTGTTCGAAGCCCGCGATGTCCGACTCGATGTCCCTCCCCAATTCACCGTAGATGACGGAATAGGAAAAGAGCAGGATTGGAGTGTCTGGCGCGACGGAGCGGATGTACTTGAACAAGTCAACGTTCATCTGCAGCGCATCGGGCTGTCCGTCTATCGTGCGCTTGCCAGCATACGGCGGAGACCAAGAGACGGGCTCGTTGTGGATTTCGTAGATGACGTGCGTCTCGTCCTTGTAGCGCGCCGCGTAGAATTTCCAGAAGTCCATTGTCCAGTCGTAGTTGTACGTCCCCGGCGGCTCGTAGAGGTTGAGGACGAGATAAAGACCGAGTTCCCTCGTGAGGGCGACGGCGCGGTCCAGTTCCTTGACGCTGTATCCCGGCGCCACGCCGCCGCTTCCTGAGACATAGCCCTCGGGCGAACATTCGGCGTAGTAGTGGACAACGTTCAGTCCGACGTCGCGGACAGTTGCAAGGCCTGCGCGAGTAGGGGGATTTCCGTCGTTTGTCGTCGTGATGCAGCATCCGCGCATCGGACGTCCGCTTTCCGTCAGCATCGTGCCGTTGGCGACCACAGGGCGGCCGCGCTGCGGACAAAGCGCGACGTAGGGCTCGGGCTCGGGGCGGTATTCCTCGCCGCCGGGGTTGTTGGCGGTAAAGACATCAGGATTCGACATCGGATCGTAGTTCCACGGAATCCAGTAGTTGTCGTCTCCATTCCAGTTCACGGCAAAACCGAGGCCGGGGCAGCCCCACCATCCCTGCCAGCTTACCATAGAGGGACCTCCGTTGTCGCCGTAGCTCGCGAAGCGCGCCTCGAAGCTATGAGGACCGGGCGAAAGCGTAACCGTCGCCTTCGTGGTGTTCTCGTAGCGTCCGTCGTTCTGGACAATCTTGCCGTCGATCTTCAGCATCGCGGCGCTGTCGAAGCTCTCGAAGAACACCCACTTGACGTCCGAATCGCCCTTGTTCCAGATGTATCCCCTGTAGGCGACCATCATTCCCTTCTTCCATCCGTTGGTCGTGTTGACCGTTTCAAACCCGGAGACAACGCTCGCGCCGCTCCAGTCGAGGTTCCGCTCGATGAAGTTCGCGGCGCAGACGCCTCCGTCGCCGAATTCAAAGACCTTCATGAGAAGCCCCTTTTCCGGTGGCAGATCCGGCAGGTCGTCCTGCTCGCCGTCATCGGACCCGTCCGCAGGCTGCAGCGCGGACTCGGGCCCCCAGACGGCAAGTGCGCTGAACACAGGCTCCTTCGCGCCCCTCTCGGCGCGAACCGTTATCTTCCCCTCGGCATCTGCCGTGGCCTTCGACCAGAAGCAGTATGGACGCCCTGGGATGATCTTTCCGTCGGAAAACTCTACGCCCTCGGCAACCGCCTTGGCGAACATGTCCTCGGACGCCCCTGAACCGGCGTACACGCTGAATGCGCGCACAGCACCGGCTCCTGCGTCCCCGCCCTGGACGCCAAAGTACGCCTCGGCGCAGTGCCATTCCACGACATACTCAACGCCAGGCTTAAGGTTGTCGATTGTAACCGACAGCCGATTCCAGCTCCACAACGCCTTTTTGTATACCGCGTCGTCCGCCCATGCGTCGAGGTTGTAGTCGCGCCTGTTGAGCACGCCCTCGTTCGTGTTAACGCCGTCCCAACCCGAAACGCAGTCTCCGGCTGAGCGGAAAGGACCGATCTTCGCCTCGCCTGCGGCCGCCGCCACTGCGTCGACCAGCACGAGCCCCTTCCTGTACCAGCTCACGCCATGCTTCGGCGTCGCGTCGTCGATGGCGGGGGTGTCGCCGAAATCAGCCTCCGCGCCGCCCGTCGTGAACATGTAGTCCGCGAACTCTATGCCGCGCGCCGCGCCCTTGAAGACGAAATACAAATCGCAGTCGACTGCGCCGAAGGCGCGCACCGGAGCTGTGAAGCGCCTGAACGAGCGGTCGGTGTCGGAAATCGCGACAGATGCGATGAGTTCTCCGTCCACGGCGAACTTGCGGATTTCGAGCGTGGCGCTGTCGTACGCGCGGCAGCGCACCGTGACGCGCTCCGGCACCGCGTCGGCGTGGAAGCCGGCGTAGCGCAGCCAGGAGCCGTCGCCCAGCACCGTGACGACGCTCTGCTTCGACGTTTCGTTGCCGGCCATCGTGACTTCGACTCCGCTGTCCTCGCATATCGTGGCCGCCAGGTTGCGCCTGAAAGGATCGAGCGGCTTGAGCTGCTTCGGACCCTCGTGCGTCGGCACGACGGGCACAATCGTGCCGTCGTCGTTGTACCTGAGCTCGTCGATGCTCACGGAGCGTTCGTTCACAAGCCCGTGTCCAATGCGCCCCGTCAGCAGGCGCGAGTGGTAGAGGATGTACGACTTGCCGCGGAACTCGACGACGGAGGCATGGTTGTTGTTCCACCAGTTGTCGTTGAAGTTAGGCAGCATCGCGCCCTTCCACTCGAACGGACCGAGCGGCGAGTCGCCGATCGCGTAGTCGATGGACGCGCCGCGGTCCGGGAAGTTCGCCGAATACGAGAAGTAGTACTTTCCGTTGTGCTTGTGCATATACGACGCCTCGAAGAAGCTCGGCATGCCCGTAGCCTCGTTGCCGTCCTTGGAGGCCTTCAGCGTAACGGCCGGAAACTGCGCGCTGATCATGTCGGCGTTGAGCCGCACCGCGCGGGCCATTTGCTCGCCGTTGCCGCCGAAGTAGAGATAGGCCGCTCCGTCGTCGTCCACGAAAGCGGCGGGGTCGAACACCCATGCGCTGTCGCAGCCGGGCATTTCCCATCCGATGAGGTGCGTGCCGAGCGGGTCGGTGTAGGGACCTTCAGGACGGTCCGCCACCGCAACACCGATGGGGCCTCCGGCGTTAGGATAGTAGAGGTAGAACTTACCGTTTTTCATCGCCAGTCCAGGCGCATACAGGTTCCAGCACCAGCTGACGTCCTTTCCTCCCTTGAAGACATCGCCGTGGTCTGTCCAGTTGACGAGGTCATCCGTCGACAGCAGGATGTAGTCGTGCATGTCGAACCCTTCCTGGTTGTCCGTGTCGTGGCTGCACATGACGTATAGTCTATCGTTCCAGACGAAGGCGTTCGGGTCTGCGGAATACTTATGCGTTATGATTGGATTGACCGCCAGCGCCGTCAGCGCCTGCATGACCAATGCCATTGCCGCAAATAGTCTATTCATTTTTATGTCTGTTTTGTTATCGATTTTGTAGGCGCATTTGCGCCGTTTTATATCGCCAAAAATGATACCGAAATACATCGCGCGGCACAATGACCCAAAAGGGCCAACTGGAAAATTGCGGAAATGTGGAAACATCCATTTTGCGCCATGCCGCCTAGGCCTTGCTGTCATTAGACAAAAACAGACCGCCAGGGAAGAAGGAGGGACCCCTGGCGGCCTGCGCAGGAAACTAGAGCGGATTCGTAGATATCGCACTAGAACCTATGCGTTCCGATGACCTTGAACATGCTGCCGACTTCAGTCCTGGGGAAAGTGAACGCTCCGTTCTCCAGCTTAGCGTCGACGACCGGTGCCGCTTCGCCCTGCTGCGCCGCGGGAACAATGAAATACTCTGCCGCCGGGCTCATCCCCTCGACCTCCAGCGTCACGACAGCGCCCTCTACGCGTATCGCCGTGATCCTCGGCGAGGCTATCTGCGTATGTACGCCAACCGTGCCGAGAGAGACGGGTGTCGCAGCGCAAATTTCGTTGCCGACGAAATCCGCGGGGCTCGCGCCCGCCTCTGAGGCCGCACCGATGGAATTCACGGTTTCGGGGACGCCGCCCTTCTGCGCCGCAAGGGAGATTGATCCGTCCTCGCCGCGGACGCGGGTGTCCAGGAGATACAGTCCGAAGCTGCCGCCCTCGTAGGACGACATCATGTCAGCAGAGATCTCCAGCATGGTCTGCGGACACTTCCCGCCGCGCGCGATCGGCGCGACGAGCACAAGTCGGTCGTCATCGGAGACCGTCTCCGCCTTGTCCGTCAGCCCTCCAAAGGCCGCGCCATCCCGCGTCCAGACAACGGCATAGCATTCGCCGTCGAGGACGGCCGTCCCGTCCGGATACCTGTCGGTCCCGGCAGTACCGAAAGACAGCAGCGTGTCGTTGGGCATCGCCGTCGCGGCAATCCCGACCGCAGCGGCCGCGATGCAGGCGCAGGCGCGGCGCCGGCGCAGGGACAGCATGGCGAATCCAAGCAGCATGAGCAGCGCGTTGGAAGGTTCCGGCACTGCGCTGAACGAGTTAAAGACAAACGGCATTCTGCTCTGGTTCATGTCGGTGTAGTCCGCGAACTTCAGCATGTCGTAGGCTATTGTAGGACTCACTCCGACGAGATGGTCACCTCCATCCGTCAGCGAATAGAGCTCCGCGACGAAGCTCAGCACCGACGCGTCCGTCAGCCCGTAGCGCGACAGGTTGGAATACGTCTCGAGAGTGGAATATCCGGGCGCGGGCGATTCGAAGTCGAAACTCGAATGGAGCACGTCCGTCTCGCCATCAGTCCCAGACAGCGTCAGATATGTGCCGTCTGCGATCCCCTCGCCCTTCACGGCAATCTTCGCATAGGTGAACGGCACCGATTCTTCAGAGACGGGATCCTGGAGAATCTGCCAGTACAGGTAGTCTGCGTGAGCGGAGAACGCTACGGCGACGACAAGAGCGTTAAGAATTATCTTCATTTTCATTTTTCCTGTTTTCAAGTTTTACTTCACCCAGTCTATCGTCGCCGTTCCTGCGGCGTCCTCGGAGCGGATGTACCAGAAGCCCACGCCTGCGGGGATGACGCTGTCGTCTGTGACTCGCACAGGCTTCACGAACTTGCGCCCGGCGAACTCCACGACGGTGTTTTTGATGTAGCCCCACTTGCCGTCGGCATACGTCATGTTCCTGGGCTCGGCGGCCGTCGATACGACGATGCCGTCGCCTTCCTGCGGAACAATATCGGCAAGATTGAACGCGGACGTCGTCGGGCTGCCGACGAGGTTCCAGCCGCCGGAGAGCTGCGTCTCGACCTCGGACGCGTCGTACTGTCCGACAAGGTACACGTGCGGCTCTGCGTTCTGCCGCTCGAGCCATGCGCCGGAACCGCGCGTGACGGTCGTCGCCTCCGGCTTGCCGGCGCTCTCCCAGCTCACCTGCCCGTCGGAGAGAAGATACGTTCCGAGCGCCTCCCACTGTCCGTTGTCCCTCAGCTGCCATGAGCGGTAGCGCGCGTTAGCCTTGTCGTAGACATGCAGCTTGTCGCCCGTCGTGAGGTTCATCGTGCGGACGAGGTTTCCGGCGGCGATCGGATTCTGCCCCGACGGCGATAGCGCCGTCCATGGCACTGCGACGATTGCGCACGGATCGTCCGTCGCCACCCTCAGCGCGCCTGCCGTGTTGACTGTCGTGACATACTCCTCGCTCGTGAGGTAGCCGTCGGGGATGAACAGAAGGTCGATGACGTACAGCCCGCTCGGATCCTCCGCCGTGGCGACGTCGAACACTCCGCTGTCGTTCGTCTCGCCGCGCGCAAACGACTCTGCGCCGAAGGACTTTGCGTCAAGGCGGTAGCGGATCTGGAATCCGGATCCATCCACGGGGGTGAGTTCGTTCATCTTGAACCGGATCACCTCGCGCCCGACGGCCCTGTACTGCGGCGAGTCGATCCAGAGCTTCGCGTTCGGATCGCCCGGTTCGACGCCGAGGATGTAGTCCTGCCACATCGTCCAGCCCGTCGTGTCGTCCCTTTGGCCGAGAAGATCCTTGATCTTGGCCTCCTTCGCCTCAACCGAGCCCAGCGCTTCGATGGTCGCAATGAAGTCCTCGTAGTGCGCCGTCATCCACGCGAGCGTCACGTTTATCGGGAAGTCCTCCGTCGCGTCCGAGCTCGCCTGATGCACCGCAACGCGCGCCGTTATGACCTCTGACGGCTCCGAGAAGCGCGGCTGCAGGACACGGTCCGCCAGCACCTGGAAGGTCCAGACGCTCGCAGTCGAGACAGGCGTTTCGGAGTCGCCCTCGAACCAGCCGATGAAGCTGCGCGCGTATCCCGGAGTAGCCGTGAGCGTGATTTCGGTGCCGCTTTCGTAGCTGTCCCCGAACAGAGTTATGCCGGTCACCTTGCCGCCCGTCACCTCGCCCGCGAGCTTGACAGTGTAGTAGACCTTCTCCTCCTCGATCCATCCCGAGGCTCCGGCGATGCCGAAGGAGCGTCCGGATGCGCTTTCGTAGAAGTTCGTCACCATGCAGTCCGCCCCGGCGGAGGGAAGGTTCGCAAACGAAACCATCTCGCCCGCTGCGCTGAGGCTGCCGATCTCTGCTTCGCCGGCGACCGGCGCGTAGGACATCCGCACCACTCCCGACTTCCATTCCGACGCGTCGAAATACGTGTAGACGCCGTCATGTCCGAGAACGGCCCTGTTCGACGCGGCGTTCTTGATCGGCGCGTAGCGCGCGAGCTCCGACGCGTAGGATCCGTCATCCTTTGCCACGAGAAGCGCACCCTTTACGTCCATTGCGGTCGTCTTCGCGTTCTGGTAGACGCGCGGAGAGGCGTAGTATCCGTGGAAGACACCCAACGCATCTTCGGACGAGAGAGCCACGGCGTGTTCATTGACGTAGACGCTCTTGTCGACGGTGCCGGGCTCGCGGATTATCCCGCCGTCGTCGAAAACCGTGTAGTAGAGCTTGTTTGTCATGCCGTCCTCGAGAATGGCGTTCTCAAGTATTGCGACGTCCGACAGGCCTATCGTGTCGTCCATTAGCTCCACGCGGTAGTTGCAGCAGATGAGGTTGTTCAGCGAGTAGAACGTGCCTGGCTGGTTGAAGGCGCGCACGCCGATTCCGCCGCCGTTGTGGTACCCGATGCTCGTCGCGCAGAAGTTGCCCGAAACAGTCGTGTTCATCATGTAGAGGCGCGGATGCCCCGCGAGGGTGCTGAAGTTGTTGATCGCGCCGCCGATCTCCGTGGAGGAGTTGTTGCATATGACGCAGTTGTTGACGTAGAGTTCGCCGCCGTTCTCGCAGGCTCCGCCGCCGCCGTAGTCGTTCAGAGAGCGGTTCTCGGAGAGGCTCGTCCGGTTCATCACCGCGAAGCCGTGGTTGTAGAACCCGCCCGCGCTGTGGCGGCAGTTGCGCACGATGCGGCAGTCCTCCATGCGCATGCGTCCGCCGACTCTGTTGTAGACCGCCCCGTTCGAACGCGTCACGGTTACGTCGTCGAGCAGGAGGACACCGTCGTTGACGATGCCGTACCTGCCGGCGTTGTCGTAGTCGCCGCGTATCACTCCTCCGCCCATCACGTGCAGGTTGCGGATAGTGACGTCGCTATCTGGGCTGACGTAAACAACGGAGTCGAACTCCTGGGTAAAGTCCGCCGTGACATAGCCGGAACCGTCGACGTACGGACTGCGCACCTTGACGAGATGTGCGTCGCCCTCGATTGTCAGGTTCTTGTAGATGGCTATCTGCTCGGGAAGGATCGTCACGTCAGCGACCATGGTTACCGTATCGCCTGCCGAAGCTGCGCGGACCGCGTCGGAAACGGTAGTGAAGACGCGCTCTCCGACCTTGGCTACGACTGCACCCATGGCAGTCTGCTCGTCTGCATAGCTGAACATCCAGCCATCCTGGGTATAGAGGGCCGAGGAAGCAGGAACGACCTGGTACGGAAGTTCAACATCGGCCGGGACGTGCATGACCACGCACCCTTCCTTGACGTCGCCCCTCCTCGGTGCGAGCGAGAAGCGTCCGCCCGAAATCGAGATGGTCCCGCCCTTTTCCCAGTCTCGCTGCCATGCGCGGATGAAGAAGCGTCCATCCTTGATCTCAAGGTGTCCGTTGTTGTTGGTTGACGCAAAAAGCGTCGCCGCGCGCCAAGTTCCGCCGTCAATCTCAAACGTTGCTCCGTCGACTGCGGAGAGCGCGCAGTACGGCTCGTATCCGCCGAGGTCTCCGACATTGACGTCAGCCATCGACACGCTTACGTTGTTCGATATGGCGAAGAGTGTGTCGCCGCCCTCAGAATACACCACATCCGTGGCGAACGTACCGTTGCTGACAACCGCCCCGCCTTCAAGCTGAAGCGACACGCCGTCGTCTTGGCGCGTAAGCTTAAATCCTTTCATGTCGAAGACGGTCCCTGCGCGAGCGACTGCATCCTCATTAAGCACAGCATCGCGGAGCAGGCGGACAGTCTTACCGGAACCTGCGGCAGCGAGCGCGCCCGAGACGGACGTGCGGTACTCGTCTTCAGCCCCGTCTGCAACGATGACGGCAACCGCCGCTTCGGGCTTGACGGACAGCGAGACGTGGACGTTCCCGCCCTCGTCGCCCTGGGTGATGGCCACATTGAACGCCTCGCCGTTGATCGCGTATACATAGTCCTTGAAGACGGCCGACTCTGGCAGATGGACGCCCGCTCCATCCGTGAACAGGTCGTACTCCATCTTGTCGGCGTTGGCAAGGTCGATCACAAGCGCGCCGCCTTCGGAAATTGTGAGATCGGACCCCAGCTGAATCCCGGCCTTCAAGACGAGCCTGCCCTCGCGGACCTCGGTCGCGCCTGCATGGCTCATCGACCCGGCGAGCCTTAGGTCTGCGGCGCCGGTCTTGACGAGCGTGCCCTTGACGGCTGACGCCGGATCGTCGTCAACGATTTTTTCGCCGAGAATTTCCGTATCGACGTCCGTGCAAATCGTGCCGCCCTTCTCAGTAATGCGGAGGGCGAGGTTGTCGGAGAGGAATCCCGTCCCGTCTGCGAATGCTGCATTGTGCGCAAGCGTTCCGCCGTCAAGGACGAGCCTCGCGTCGGCGCCTGATACGCAGTGCAGATGCTTGGCGGCAACGGTACCGCCCTTCTTCACGATGAGTTGTCCCGTAACGCCTTCTGCGTCTGTCACTTTGATCCATTTTTGAGCATCAGTGGCAATCGAAAGCGTTGCCGCCTCGCCGCCATCCGTACCGCTGCCGACCACCAGGGTGCCATTGTGCGCACGGGAGACGAGAATGTCGCCAGAAGAAATGATTGAACCAGAATGAAGTTCAAGGTATCCAACGCCCTTTTCGCCAATGTTGACACCAAGATTCCAAAATTCTCCAACGTAATGCGTTCCGCCTTCTATGCGAAGCGCGCCGGCAAGACAGCTGTCGTCGAGGCTCGCGACATGGATTCCGCCGATAAGTTCCAGGCCATTCTCCGCAGCGGACTCCTTCTCCCCCTTAACCGAGCGCCAGACAACGCAGTTAGTCGTGCCCTCACCGAAGAACGCATTGACATTGTTGTCGCCGATTCGCGCATATGCCCCCCACTCAAGCCACTCTTCGCCGTAAAATTTTGCCTTTTTGTCGATGACCGCTGTCT
>JAEEGF012434235.1_pt1 | contig 17719 bp, 16 predicted proteins | sample 9134171 | NCBI WGS metagenome assembly JAEEGF01 (sample SAMN16246542, study PRJNA631951) | gut metagenome | biome: gut microbiome; feature: rumen; material: AP-attached | host: Bos | place: Iran: Karaj | collected 2018-10 | reverse complement strand
CCGCCTTGACATGGACACGTCAGGCATACTGCTCGCCGCAAAGACCGACGAAGCCTTCGCCGCCATGCAACGCCTGTTCGCGCAGCACGACGAAGTGCGGAAAACCTACCGGGCAATGCTCAGCCACGGCAGTCCGAGCGATGCCGAGGAGCGGGGCACCATCTCGCTGCCGCTGTCGTCCGACTTCCTGAACCGTCCTCGGCAATGCGTGAACTATGAGCATGGCAAAGAGGCCGTAACCGACTACATAAGACACGGCAACGACATTCTGCTCTGCCCTCGCACTGGCCGCACACACCAACTGCGCATGCACTGCGCCCACCGCGACGGACTGAACAACCCGATACTCGGCGACCCTCTGTACGGCGACACACCGGCCGACCGCATGTACCTGCATGCCGCGAAACTGGAGTTCACGCACCCAATGACTGGACAACACATCGCAATAGAAAGTCCAGCGCCGTGGAAAATCATAAATTAATGGGAAAAAAGCGCATAAATCACTATCTTTGCGTGTTTTAATTCAAAAAAAACAGAAAAACATATATAAAGAGTTATGAACGTATCATACAGCTGGCTCAAGAAATACATCAATGTAAACAAGACAGCGCAGGAAGTGGCAGATGACCTGACTTCCATTGGTCTTGAAGTGGACGGAGTAGAAGAAGTAGAAACCATAAAAGGCGGACTGAAAGGCCTTGTTGTCGGAGAAGTGCTCACATGCGAGGCTCATCCAGACTCAGACCACTTGCACGTGACGACAGTGAACGTCGGCGAGGGCGAGCCTCTGCAGATTGTTTGCGGAGCTCCCAACGTAGCCGCAGGACAGAAAGTCGTAGTCGCTACCATCGGCACAGTGCTGTACGACGGCGACAAGTCATTCACCATAAAGAAGTCTAAACTCCGCGGTGTAGAGTCATACGGTATGCTTTGCGCAGAAGACGAGATTGGCGTAGGCACAAGCCACGACGGAATCATCGTACTCCCAGCCGACACTAAGGTGGGCACTCTTGCTAAAGATTATTACAACATCGAAAGCGAGGCTGTAATAGAAGTTGACATAACTCCAAACAGAAGCGACGCTGTTTCTCACTACGGCTGCGCAAGAGACCTGGCGGCACGCTATGCCCTCAGCAACCCTGAATACAAGCTGAACAAGCCAAGCGTGGACGCATTCAAGGTGGACGACAACAGCTACCAGATAAAAGTCAGCGTGGAAGCGGCAGAGGACGCGCCAAGATATTCGGGCGTCGTAGTGGCTGGAGTAGAGGTCAAGGAGTCGCCAGAATGGTTGAAGAAAGCCATCGAGTCTATAGGACTGAGATCTATAAACAACGTCGTGGATGCATCGAACTACGTGCTGTTCTCGCTCGGACAGCCTATACACACATTCGACGCCGACAAGATTGACGGCAAGCACGTCATCGTCAAGAAGCTCGCTGACGGAACTCCGTTCACAACACTCGACGGCGTGGAGAGAAAACTCTCATCAGAGGACCTCGTCATCTGTAACGAGAACGAGCCAATGTGTCTCGCAGGAGTGTTCGGCGGCGCGAAGTCCGGAATCACAGAAAACACGAAGAACGTGTTCATCGAGAGCGCATACTTCAACCCTGTGACAATAAGAAAGACAGCGAGAAGACACGGACTTTCGACTGACGCGTCATTCAGATACGAAAGAGGATGCGACCCAAATAACACAATATTCGTGTTGAAGTTCGCCGCACTGACCATACAGGAAGTTGCCGGCGGTAAAATCGCTTGCGACATCATAGACGAATACCCTGCTCCGATAAAGCCAGCCGTTGTAGACCTCAAATTCGACTACATCGACAAACTCGTAGGACAGCACATCGACAAGAACGACATCAAGACTATACTCAAAGGTCTTGAAATGGAAATAAAGAACGAGAACGAGGAAGGCTTGACAATTGAGATTCCGACATACAGAGTGGACGTGACACGCCCTGCCGACGTTGTGGAGGACATACTGAGAATCTACGGCTACGACAAGATAAACATCGACTCGACCGTACACTCCTCACTCTCATACTCGCCAAACCCTAACTCGCACAAGCTGCAGAACCTCATCTCCAACCAGCTGACCTCATGCGGTTTCTACGAAATAATGAACAACTCGCTGACAAAGTCGGCTTACTACTCTGCGCTGAACGAGTACAAGGAGGAGAACTGCGTGAGACTGATGAATCCGCTGAGCCAGGACCTGAACGTACTGCGCCAGACACTGCTATTCGGCGGACTCGAGAGCATAGCAAGAAACCGCAACCACAAGAGCCTGAACCTCAAGCTCTATGAGTTCGGCAACTGCTATTACTACCATCCTGAGCGCCACCGCGACGACATCGTGCTGTCATCATACTCCGAGGACTACCACCTCGCCCTGTGGATTGCCGGCAACAAGGGCCCTCAGTCATGGGTTAGAAAAGAGGAGAAGACAAGCATTTTCGAACTCAAGGCTTATGTAGAGAACATAATGAAGAAAGCCGGCGTCACAAAATACGAGTGGGTTGACGCAGAAAGCGAGCTGTTCAACCAGGCCATCGGACTGAAAGCCGGCAACGGCAAGCAGATTGCCATAATCGGAAGCGTGAGCGCAAAACTCACAAAGGCGTTCGACATTGACACAGAAGTATTCTTCGCCGACATCAACTGGAACTGGCTGCTCAAGGCGCTCAAGGGCCACAAAGTCCTGTTCACCGAGATTTCCAAGTTCCCTGAAGTGAAGAGAGACCTCGCACTGCTCGTCAACAACGACGTGAAGTTCGCCGACATCGAGAAGGTGGCAAAACAAAGCGAGACTAAGCTGCTCAAGTCTGTCACTCTCTTCGACGTTTACCAGGGCAAGAACCTCGAGCCGGGCAAGAAGTCATACGCTGCGACATTCATCCTCAAAGACGAGGAAAAGACGCTGAAAGACGCGCAAATCGACGCAATAATGCAGAAGATACAGAAAGCTCTTGAGGACAAGCTCGGCGCTAAGCTGAGATAATCCGAGAGATAGGGATACAAAAACAAAGGCTGCCGTTTGGCAGCCTTTGTTTTTTGTATTCTATCAAAGCTCTGATTTCATCAAGCCATATTTTTTCTTTCTGCGTGTCGCGACGAGCAATCCGAGCAGATGCCCTTTATCACGAAGTTCATGTCCGAGAACACAAACCCTTCAGGGAGCGGCGGCACTCGCAGCGACATTTTCTCCAAACAGTAGGTGTGATGACACTCTGTGCAGTAGAAATGCGCATGGAGATGACATGAATGGTGTCCGTCGCAGTCCGGATGGCAGATGTTGTATTTCAACGCTCCGCTGCCGTCATCTATAGTGTGCAGCAGATGGTGCTCCTTGAACAGAGTCAGCGTGCGGAAGATTGTCGATTTGTCCAGCGTAGGCAGCTGCATCTCTATGTCCGGCACGCTGAACGCGCACCCGAAGTCGCTTATCGTGCGCAAGACCATCAAGCGGTTAGCCGTCGGCTTTATTCCGTGATGCTCCAGTATTTCCTCCGCAGACTCTTCCACCGCCTCCGTTCTTACTTGTAATACTCCTTCTTGCCTGCCGCCAGAGTGTTCTTCATCAGCGAGCAGATAGTCATAGGACCGACTCCGCCTGGCACAGGAGTGATATATGAGCACTTAGGAGCCACGTTCTCGAAATCCACGTCGCCGTTAAGACGGAAGCCGCTCTTTCTCGTAGCGTCAGGAACACGTGTTGTGCCCACGTCCACAATCACCGCTCCGTCCTTCACCATGTCGGCAGTCACGAAGTTCGGCTTGCCTATCGCGGCAATGATTATGTCGGCCTCGCGGCACTCTTCCTTGAGTGTCTGCGAACGGCTATGGCACACAGTTACAGTGGCGTCGCCGTACTGCTTCTGCATCATCAGCTGCGCCATAGGCTTGCCCACGATGTTCGAGCGACCGAGTATCACGCACTTCTTGCCCGAAGTCTCTATGCCGTAACGCTTCAGCAGAGTGATGATTCCCAGCGGTGTCGCTGATATGAAGCATGGCAGACCTATCGCCATACGTCCCACGTTTATAGGGTGGAAACCGTCAACGTCCTTGCGGTAGTCTATCGCCTCGATTATCTTCTGTTCGTCAATATGCTTTGGCAATGGAAGTTGCACGATGAATCCGTCAACATCCTCGTCCTTGTTGAGTTTGTCAACACACGCCAGCAGCTCCTCCTCTGTGATGTCTGCCTCGTATCTGATGAGCGTTGACTTGAATCCGCAAGCCTCGCACGCCAGCACTTTGTTCTTTACGTATGTCTCCGAGCCTCCGTCATGACCGACAAGCACTGCTGCCAGATGCGGCTGCTTGCCTCCGTTTGCTACTATTTGCTTAACCTCCTCGGCTATCTCCGCCTTTATGGCTGTAGCCGTGGCTTTTCCGTCTATTAACTGCATAATTATATCTTTTTGTTATCTCATTCTTGGCATTCCGCCCTTCATCAGTCCCGAAAGACCTTTGAGCTTGCTCTTGTTCTTTGTCAGCGACGACATCATCTTTCTTGTGTCGGCGAACTGCTTGAGCAGCCTGTTCACCTCGGCTATGTCGTTGCCCGAGCCTTTGGCTATTCGCTGGCGGCGCGAAGCGTTCAGTATGTCCGGGTTGGCACGCTCCTCTGGAGTCATGCTCTTGATTATGGCTTCTATTCCCTTGAACGCATTGTCGTCTATGTCAACGTTCTTCAGAGCCTTGCCCACACCAGGTATCATCGAAGCGAGATCCTTCAGATTTCCCATCTTCTTTATCTGCTCTATCTGGTTCAGGAAGTCGTTGAAGTCAAACTGGTTCTTTGCTATCTTCTTCTGGAGTTTCTTCGCCTCCTCCTCGTCATACTGCTCCTTGGCTTTCTCCACCAACGACACGATATCGCCCATGCCGAGGATTCTGTCCGCCATACGCTCTGGATAGAACACGTCGAGCGCGTCCATCTTCTCGCCTGTTCCGACGAACTTTATAGGCTTGTTCACCACCGAACGTATAGAAAGCGCGGCACCGCCTCTTGTGTCACCGTCGAGCTTTGTCAGCACCACTCCGTCGAAATCCAGACGGTCGTTGAATGTCTTGGCTGTGTTCACGGCGTCCTGTCCAGTCATGGCATCGACCACGAACAGCGTCTCCTGAGGATTGAGCTCGTTCTTCAGACGCTCTATCTCGTCCATCATCTGCTCATCGACAGCCAAACGTCCGGCTGTATCTATTATCACCACATCGTTGCCTTTACGCTTAGCCTCATCAACAGCGGCTTTCGCAATAACAACCGGGTCCTTCTGACTCTCATCCGAATACACAGCTACGCCTATCTGACCGCCCACAACCTTGAGCTGCTCAATAGCCGCCGGACGGTAAACGTCGCAAGCCACCAGAAGCGGATTCTTGCCCTTCTTGGTCTTCAGCATGTTGGCCAGCTTGCCGGTGAATGTCGTCTTACCGCTACCCTGCAGACCGCTCATCAGGATTACCGAAGGAGCGCCCTTCAGGTTTACGCCAACCGACTCGCCGCCCATGAGGGCAGCCAGCTCGTCGTGCACTATCTTCACCATCAGCTGCTGTGGCTTGATGGATGTGAGCACCTTCTGACCTATAGCCTTCTCCTTCACCTGCTCGGTGAACTGCTTGGCTGTCTTGTAGTTCACATCGGCGTCGAGCAACGCCTTGCGAACATCTTTCAATGTCTCTGCTACATTAATCTCGGTAATGCTGCCATGTCCTTTCAGTATCTTGAAGGACCTCTCTAATCTCTCGCTTAAATTCTCAAACATTGGTTATTTTTACTTTTTTTGTCACCCGATTTCTTTGATAAATTGCAAATGTATGGAAAAAAAAGTAATTTCGCATCACATTAAAACAAGGAAGTATGGGCATATCAAAAACACGTCAAATGCTTGTTGATGTCGCAAGACAGCTTTTTGCCAAGGACGGTAAAAACAACGTCACAATGAACGACATCGCCACGGCGTCCCAGAAGGGAAGACGAACATTATACACTTACTTCAAGAACAAAAACGCCATTTACCTGGCTGTTATCGAGAAAGAAATATCTCTGTTGCAGGAAAAACTGCAGACGGTTCTTGACAAAAACGTTCCGCCGGATCAGAAAATCATCGAATACCTCTTCGTGCACCTTGAGGCGGCGAAGGAGGCTCTCACAAGAAACGGCTCGCTCAGAGCGGACTTCTTCAAAGACATATATGAAGTGGAGCACGCAAGACAACGCGTGGACCTCTGGGAGACCGACAGACTGACCGAGATTATACAACAAGGCATCAACGACGGCATCTTCAACTGCAAAGACGCCAGACTCACCGCCACAATACTCTTCTACAGCCTCAAAGGCATGGAGCAGTCTTACTTCAGAGACAGAGTCTCGAAGATGGTGGACAGCAACAGAGAAGAGATAGTCAGAGTGCTTTTCACCGGACTATGCAAATAACTGATTGACAAAACAATGCAATACAAGGGGAGGCGCGTGCCACCCCTGTTTTTTTCACACGGAATTTCATCATGAGACACTACTTCAGCATACTCACGTTCGCCGCAGCCGCACTGCTGCTCACTTCATGCGCAAAGACTCAGGAAGAACCGTTAGTCGAGTTCCAAACCACACTCGGCAACTTCACCGTCAAGCTGTATAAAGAAACGCCAGCGCACAGAGACAACTTCGTGAAACTCGTCAACGACGGATTCTACGACGGACTGCTGATACACCGTGTGGAGAAGGACTACATGATGCAGACGGGCGACCCGGGCTCCAAGAACGCGAGCATAAACAGAGCCATAGGAACTGGCGGACCGGGCTACGACCTCGAGCCGGAAATCGACACCATCATATCCGACTCGTCAAGGCTGTTCAACAAAAGAGGAGCGCTCACTGCGGCACGCATGCCGGACCACCTGAACCCGAAGAAGATGTCCAACGGGTCGCAATTCTACATCATCGTGGGACAGACGTTCACACAGCAGCAGCTGGACACGCTGGAGATGATGGACCGCAACAGCAAGCTCGACATAATCTGGCAGAAACTCATAATGGCGAACAGGGATAAAATAGACGCCTGCAACAGAAGAGACGACGCCGAGAAAAGGCTGCAGTTCATCCAGGACAGCCTGACGCAAGTGGCAAGCGACATCATCAACAGCCGCAAGACGCTCAAGTTCACCAAAGCGCAAAGAGACGCCTACACCACCGTCGGCGGAATCCCAGCTCTCGACAAGGAATACACAGTGTTCGGCGAAGTCGTCAAGGGCATGGATGTCATCATGAAGATAAACGACGTCAAAGTCAACAGGCTCTACCGCCCGACCGAAGACGTGCGTATCATCAAAGCTAAAGTCTTGAAATAATTGATTCCTTAGGACAGACCGCGCTTGTCCATCTCCTGCTTCACCTTGCTGGCGAGCTCGTAGTTCTCGGCCTTTATCGCGCTCTCTATCATGTCGCGGAGCTTCTCGTCGCTCAGTCCGCCGAGGCTGTTCTCCTTCACCGCGGAGCCTCTACCCACGGCTGTGAAATCCAGGAACTTCTGGTCCAGTTCCGCAGGCTTGTCGGTGTTCATTATCATGTCGCGGTCGCCGCTCTTGAGGTTCTGCAAGTCGTCGTCGGTCACTTCGGGAGCCGCGTCTATCACGTCCTTGGTAGCCACAATCGGCACATTCTGCCTCAGCGCCAGCGCCACAGCGTCGGATGTGCGTGTCTCCACGAGCATCACCTTGTCGCTTTCGTTGCTCTTTGATATTATCAGGCGCGAGTAGAATATGTCGTTCTCCATCTTGTATATCACCACGTTGCGCAGCTTCAGTCCGCAGATGTCGAGTATGTTGCTCATCAGGTCGTGCGTGTTCGGGCGCGACAATCGCGCGTGTGTCAGCACATTCACGATGCTCAGAGCCTCGCTGTCGCCTATTACTATAGGTATGCGCTTGGCACTGCCCATCTCGCCCATCACCATTACATTGAAAGGCTTTATTTTACGTGAGTAGGAAATGCCTACCAGATACAACTGTGATAATTCCATCGCTTGACTTCGTTAATGTGCTAACATTAATACAAATGTACAAAAAGCCGTCGAAGCTATATCAAATAAATGTATTATTTTTGCCATTTACTATGGGTCGGAGTCTGTCCTTCTGTTATTTTTCATGATTTCATCCATAGTGTCATTTAACACAATTATGGACTTCAAGGAATCTCTAAAACGCTTTTGGATGCTCGTGTCCGACACTTCGGACACATGGAGCAGGCTTGCCTCGCAGACAGGCAACACCAAAGCCGAGGACTTCAGATTCCTTTACTCGCTTCTGGTCATAAACGCTGTCAGCGCGCTTGCCGGCTATGCGCTCAACGGACACACAGCCATATCGTGCATACTCAACGCAATCTTTTCGCCAGCAGCCTTCTACGCCACAGTCTGGATTCTTTTCCTTGTGGTCAAGAAGCTGAACAACGACGGCAATGACGAGGCAGGGAGCGAAGTGACGTCATCGGGCATCTTCAGGTTCATAATTTACTCGTCGGCGCTCAACATCGTACTCAACTCGTTCATGCTCATTTTCCCCGGACTGTTCTTCCTGTGGATTCTGTCGCTATACACCATCTACATCGTATGGGAAGGGCTGGGCAGCGTGATGCTCATCGACGACGACATGAGAACAAAGCCAACCGCCATCACAACATCCATTATAATCATCGCGCCTGCGCTCATTATGTTCCTCATGCACTTCATAATCCCGGGAGCGAAATAACATTTTTCACACTCACTTTTCACAAGACATTTTTTCATAATGCATAAGTCCAGCGACATAAGAATAAAGAACAAAAGAGCGTCCTTCGACTACGAGTTCATCGACAAGTACGTGGCAGGCATCGAGCTGTTCGGCACAGAAATCAAATCCATCAGGCTCGGCAAGGCTTCGCTCGTGGACACATTCTGCATATTCGAGCAGAACGAGCTTTGGGTTAAGAACATGAGCATTTCGGGTTATGCCTTCGGGTCATACACCAACCACCAGGAACGCCGCGACCGCAAACTGCTGCTCACCAAGAAGGAACTGCGCAAACTGCAGAGAGAGACCAAGGAAACTGGCTACACAATCATACCTATATCACTGTTTATCAACGGCAAAGGACTTGCCAAGATGGAAATAGCCCTCGCCAGAGGAAAGAAGCAGTACGACAAGCGACAGAGCCTCAGAGACAAGGACGACAGAAGACAAATGGACAGAATCAGGAAAAATGGATAACAACATCACAGTCGGAATCGTGGCGGCCGAGAACATCAGTTTCTCGCTCAACGGCGAATACACCACCAGCGCCAGCATCGCGCAGCACGACGAGCACAAGGCGGAAATCAAAGACGGACGCATATACATCGACGGCAACGACTGCGGAACAACCGCCACATTCACGCCGACAACCGCCGACGCCACATTCACGCTCAACGACGTTGTCATAGGCATCGGATTCCACTGGCAGCGCAAGGAGAAGCAGACTTTCGAAGGCACGCTCATGCTCACCACCGTGGGCGACGACAAGGACAACGGCAAAATCACAGCCGTCAACATCCTGCCCATAGAGCGGTACCTCGTCAGCGTCATCTCGTCCGAGATGGCTGCCACATCGTCCATCGAACTGCTCAAAGCCCACGCCGTGACTTCCAGAAGCTGGCTCATAGCGCAAATCGAAGCAAAGAAACGCAAGCTCTCCACTGAGACATTCCACGTCATAGACACCGACGGACAGCACATAAAGTGGTACGACAAGGACGACCACAAGCACTACGACGTATGCGCCGACGACCACTGCCAGCGCTACCAGGGCGTCACCAGACAGACCACCCGAGCCGTCGAGGATGCCATCAAAGCCACTGAAGGGCTATGCGTCATCGACCCCGACGACAACGCGGTGTGCGACGCGCGCTTCTCCAAGTGCTGCGGAGGCGTCACCGAACGATTCTCGGCATGCTGGGAGTACCGCGACTACAAATACCTGACATCCATAAGAGACAACGACGGACACGGCGGACGCGATTTCTGCGACACACAGGACGCCGCCATCCTGCGCCAGGTGCTCAACTCCTACGACCAGGAGACTGCCGACTTCTACCGCTGGACCGTCAGATACACACAGGAGGAGCTGTCGCAAATCATAAGAGAGAAGTCAGGCATCGACTTCGGCACCATAACGGAGCTCACGCCAGTGGAGACAGGCGACTCCGGAAGAATCATCAGACTGCGCATCACAGGCTCAAAAAAGACGCTCGTCGTGGGCAAGGAGCTGGAGATAAGGAAATGGCTGTCGCCGTCGCACCTCTACAGTTCCGCCTTTAATGTCACAAAGGAAAGCACCGACCGAGGCACAACATTCACCCTCGACGGCAAGGGATGGGGACACGGCGTCGGACTGTGCCAGATAGGCGCCGCCGTCATGGCAGCACAAGGCTACAACTACACCGACATCGTCAGCCACTACTTCCCCCACACCGTCATCAAGAAGATGTATTAACTCTCACAAAGAGAATAAATTACAACAAGAATCCCCTTCATCATTTCTGACGAAGGGGATTTTTATTTGTGCAATATACTAATTATACAGAGACAACATCCATTGCCAATTTTCAAATATCAATTCTTTGCTGTTATTTCTCATAATCCATATATTTGCGTATATAGAAACAAAACGAGTATTAACTGCAAAACGACAAACAAGAAACAGAAAACGATTAAGTAACAAAGACATAAAAATAGATAAAGCGTTATAGCTGATTCTTGATTCACTGAAAACTTCGACAACTTTCAACAACGCATCAAGACAAGCGAAAAGCGCTCACGCTCCGGCGTGGGCTTTTGTTCGTTTATATGGTGCGTTAGGTAGTCGAAGACCTCAGTGAACCATAATAGCGGCAAAGGTTCCACGCATTTTTTATGTCTATAAGCCAGCAAAACACGGAACCGGCAGAAAAATCAAAACAAACAAAAACAAAAGAAACATGAAAAAGATCATTTATTTGCTGATGTCGCTTTCGATTGTGGCATTGGCTTCATGCAACGATGACAAGGAAAATCCTGTCAACTCCGATAACACACAAACAGAGAACGGAGAGAATAGCAATAACAATAGTAACAACTCAAGTGGCAATGGTTCTGGAGCTTCTGCTGTTACTGGAATTAAGGAAATGTCAGGAAAAACGCTTGTCATTAAAGAAACATACTCGTCATTGTATAAATCGGATACAGAGGAGTTCGAATATACATTTGACAACAACGGAAGATTAAGTAAAATAGAATCTGATGGAGTTACTACATATACTTATGACTACTCTAAGTACCCGGTGATTTTAGAGCACCAATATGATAAGGGATATTATTCAACAGATTCCATCTTAATATCATATAACGGAACGCAATCTAAAAACATCAAGATCTGGAGTAAAGGTGACGTGGATTATCTCTATTATGACAGAGATTATTCTTATGATAGCAATGGGAGACTTATTAATGAGCACTGCAATGAGGGATGGAGCTCAGGAGAAGAGTATAAGTTCGAGTATGATTCCAATGGCAATCCAGTAAAGAAACTCATTCATACCGCTAGTTATGATTCGGAAGAAAAATACACATTTACTGATGTGAAGGTTTCTAATTTGCCAATTGAGGATAGGATTGCATTGTCATATTGCTGGGGTGATGCCAACATAGCATATTGTGATGTCATAAATCATGATGGCAAATCATCGAAAGTTTCTCTTATTGCAAATACACTATTAGAAAAATACGAATGGAATGGTGGAGAAACTTATACTTATACATACACTTATTACCTAAGTGACAAAAAGATGAAGATCGTTTGTAGCGATGGAGCCACATGGGAATATTCATGGTATGTGAAATAAAACAAGACAAAAACTATCTGAGAATTAATAAAATAAATAAGAGGATGACTGAAAAAGCCATCCTCTTATTTTATATATATCCTTTGCGTTAGAATTCAGAAGAGAAGTGGAACTTGATTTTAGGGAAGTCCTGCTGTGCCACTTGCAGCATGTATCCGGAGTCGGCGAGGAACACGTCTCTGCCTTGCTTGTCTAATGCCATGTACTGCACTTTTCTTCTCTTGAAGTTCTCGAGTTCGTTCTTGTCGTCGCACTCTATCCAGCACGCCTTGTAGAGCGAGATAGGCTCCCAGCGGCACAGGGCGTTGTATTCGTGTTCCAGTCGGTACTGTATGACTTCGAACTGCAGCTGTCCGACAGTTCCGATGATTTTTCGTCCGTTGAACTGGTTGACGAAAAGCTGCGCCACACCCTCGTCCATAAGCTGCTGGATACCCTTGTCAAGCTGTTTTGCCTTCATTGGGTCGGCGTTCTCGATGTATTTGAACATCTCAGGCGAGAAGCTTGGCAAGCCTTTGAAGTGCAGGTCTTCGCCGCTTGTCAGTGTGTCGCCTATCTTGAATGTGCTGTTGCTGTCCGGCAATCCGACTATATCGCCGGCGAAAGCCTCGTCCACAGTTTCCTTCTTCTGCGCCATGAATGCCGTCGGGCTTGAGAACTTCATCGTCTTGCCCTGTCTAACGTGCTTGTAGTTGACGTTTCTCTCGAACTTGCCGGAGCATATCTTCACGAAAGCGATGCAGCTTCTGTGGTTAGGGTCCATGTTAGCGTGAATCTTGAAAATGAATCCGGAGAAGTTCGGCTCTTCCGGCTTCACCTCACGCTCTTCGGTCTTTGTAGGTCTTGGGCATGGCGCTATTTCCACAAAGCAGTCCAGCAGCTCCTTGACACCGAAGTTGTTGAGAGCGGAGCCGAAGAACACTGGCGCAAGCTCGCCTCTGAGGTAAGCCTCCTTGTCGAATGTGTCGTAAACGCCGTTGATGAGTTCAAGGTCTTCTCTGAGCTGTGCTGCGTCCTGGTCGCCGATATGCTCGTCGAGGTCGCTGCTGTTTATGTCAACTTCGACAGACTCTGTTACCACCTGTTTGCTTGGACGGTAGAGAGCGAGGTTCTCCTTGTATATGTTGTAAACGCCTTTGAACTTGTCGCCCTGGTTTATAGGCCATGTCAGCGGACGCACCTTGATTTTCAGTTCCTCTTCAAGCTCGTCCAGCAGGTCGAATGGGTTCTTTCCGTTTCGGTCGGTTTTGTTGACGAATATGATTACAGGTGTGTTCCTCATTCGGCACACCTCCATGAGCCTTCTGGTCTGTTTCTCGACACCTTTGGCTATGTCCACTACGATGATTACAGAATCCACAGCCGTCAGCGTTCTGAATGTGTCTTCGGCGAAATCCTCGTGTCCGGGAGTGTCCAGAATGTTTATCTTGTAGTTCTCGTACTCGAATCCCATAACGGAAGTCGCCACGGAGATACCTCTCTGCTTCTCGATTTCCATCCAGTCGGAAGTCGCGGTTTTCTTTATCTTGTTTGATTTCACCGCTCCAGCAACGTGTATCGCGCCTCCGAAGAGCAGCAGTTTCTCAGTCAGTGTTGTCTTACCTGCGTCCGGGTGGCTGATTATGGCGAATGTCCTTCTGCGCTTTATTTCTTCTTGTAGTGTCATATCGGTTTTTAGAGTTCTTTTCTTGTGCTATTTCTTATTCAACATAAAGTACGAGTCCCTTAAGATATTCACCTTCAGGGTGATATATATTTATCGGGTGGTCCTGAGGCTGTGTCATCTGGTGCAGGATTCTGACTTTGCGTTTGCTCTGTGCCGCTGCGCTGAACACAGCCAGTCGGAACTGCTCCTTGTCTATCGCCTGCGAGCATGAGAATGTGAAGAGGATTCCGTTAGGCTTAATCTGCTCGAATGCCTTGGCGTTGAGCTTGCGGTAGCCTTGCAGTGCGTTTCTTATCGCGCTTCTGTGCTTGGCGAAAGCCGGCGGGTCCAGGATTATGAGGTCGTACTTGTCCTTTATGTCGTCAAGATATTTGAACGCGTCTATCGCGAATGCATGATGCCTGTCCTGTGTCTCCTTGTCGAAGTTCAGCTCCACGTTCTTGTTAGTCAGGTCTATGGCTTTGGCGGAGCTGTCCACCGAATCGACGGTCTTGGCGCCGCCTCTGAGCGCGTAGCATGAGAATCCGCCGGTGTAGCAGAACATGTTCAGCACGTCTTTGCCTTTGGAGTATTTCTCGAGCAGCGCTCTGTTCTCTCTCTGGTCTATGAAGAATCCGGTCTTCTGGCCTCTCAGCCAGTCGATGTGGAATTTCAGTCCGTTCTCTGTAGAGACTGGCTCGCCGTCGCATCCGCCTATCAGGTATCCGTCCTCCTTGCCGCCGTCGGTGAGTGTGGCTTTGTAGGGCAGGGTGGTCTCGGACTTGTAGTACACGTTCTTTACCTCCTTTATCACGTCCACAATCACTTCGGCTATCTCCTGTCTGACGTAGTGCATACCGACTGAATGCGCCTGCATGACAGCGCTGTCGCCGTAAATGTCTATGATGAGTCCCGGCAGGTTGTCGCCCTCGCCGTGCACCAGACGGTAGGTGTTGTTGCTTTCGCTGTGCGTCAGTCCGAGTTTCTGTCTCAGTGTGTATGCCGCCTTGATTCTCTCTTCCCAGAAGCTCTTGTCAATCTTCCTTTCTGTGAAGCTGAGTATTCTCACGGCTATGCTTCCTATCTGGTAGTGTCCCACGCCGAGGAACTCCCCGTTGAACGATTTTACCTCCACGAGGTCTCCTTCGTTAAACTCGCCTGTGGTGCTTGCTATCGCTCCTGAGAACACCCAAGGGTGCATCCTTTTGAGCGACTCTTCTTTGCCTTTTTTCAGTGTTATTGTTCCCATGTCTTAATTGTTTCCGGCTGCGGTGAGCGCGTCCTGCGGCATCTGTGTGGTGTCGTCGCTTTTTACTATTGTCACCACGTTGTCAGGGTTTATGTCTATGAGTTTTTCGTAGATGCGCAGTGTGGTCCATGCGTCGGTCGCAGCGTATGTCTTTTGTTTGTCTGTGAGTATTGCGTTTTCCCAGTTCGATAGCCTTTGCGCCTTCGATATTTTTTTGTCGAAAAGTATCGCGTATATCTTCTGCAGGCTTTGGTCAGTTATGCCGTATTCTTTCACCATCTTCTGTATCTCCACGAAGTTGGCGGGGCGGAAGTCGGCTCTTTTTTTCAGTGCGGCTATGTCGTCGTGGCTGGACAGGGCTATTTTCTTGATTTTCGTGTTCTGAAGCAGTGTCCTCAGTTCTTGCGGAAATCCTATCTTGTTGAGTCTGAACAGGAAGCATGTGTCGTCGGTGGATAGCTGCAGCAGCGCCACTTTGTATGACACGCCTTTTTTGAACGACGGTCTTGTCTCTGTGTCGAATCCTATGGCTCCGTAGTTCTTCAGGTACTCGACAGCGGCTTTGACCTTTGCCTTCTGGTCTATCTCGAAAATGCGCCCTTCGAACCTTTCGATAGGAAGCTCGTTTATCTCGTCTTTCTTTATGCTTTGTGCAAGTTCTATCGTCATCGCGAGTCGTGTTCCCTTGTGGTTACTTCTTCTGAAAATTCAGGAATTTGTTAGACATTCTTTCATTTCCAGCTTCTTCTTCCTCATCGTCGTCGGAGTCAGCGGCTTTGCCATCCTCGTCTTCTTCCCAGTCGGTCTCAGGGTCGTAGAAAGCGTTGTGCAGCGCGCGCATGCAGTTTACGAGCCTTTGTCCCCAGTATGTCCTGAAGTTCTCTATCAGTTCGGCGAGCGCGTCGTTCATCACGTCTTCGTTGCCGACTTGGAATCTCATCAGGAAGTTCTTTATGTCCTGGTATATGTCGGCGAGATCTTCGGATATGTTGGTGGCATTGGCCTCGTCGCTTACTTCCATGTCCTGTGTGTAGATTTCCAGATACGAGTCGGAGGTTCCGATTTTCGCGGCGATCTCTTGGCGCAGCATCTCGTATTCTGTCTCGCTGACGAATGTCTCGAGGTATTCGTCGTCAAGCAATGTCTCAGGCTTATTTATGAGGCTCGTTTTCAGATAGAGCAGTGGCAGCAGTTTCAGCAGCTTGTTTATGTAGTCTCTTTTGCTGAACATGGATGCGCTCTCCAGAAATTTGGAGAATTCCGCAGCTACAGTCACGAACTCAATTACGTCTTTTGAGTATATTTCCTTGTTGTCGCTCATTGCTTGATATTTTGACTTGCAAAGATATTGAAAATTGCCTTAAAAATATGTTTAATAAGTAAATGGCAGTTGTTGAAAAATAAAAAAGGAGAGGAACATTTCTGTTCTTCTCCTTTCGAGGTCAGTAGCAGATTCGAACTGCTGTAAACGGTTTTGCAGACCGGTGCCTAGCCACTCGGCCAACCGACCATCGTGTTTTGTGGTGCAAATATAGGAACTTTTCCGCTCTTTACAAACTAAATCTTTAGTTTATTTTAATTTTTCTGGACACGCTTCTGTCTCTTTGTGTCACCTTTATGGTGTAGGTTCCGCTGCCGTATTTGCCTAAGTTTATGAATTTGGTTTCTGTAACCTTTTCTTTGTTAAGCAGTTTGCCTTTGGAGTCGTATATGTATATGTACGCTTTTTCCTTGCCGGCGTTTATGTAGAATCCTTGCTTCTTCTTCGGAGTCTCTTCGTTGGCTTTGGTCAGGTGCTTTGTGAGTATCGTGGTGTACAGCGTTTTGGTCATGCCTTTCAGCTGTGTCTTTCCCACAGAGTGCGACATGTCTTTCCACATCTGCCCGTTCCAGTACATCTCTTTGAGTATGGCGTTGTTGGCGTTTTCGCCTTCGCCGTAGGTCATGGTCTTCTTCGTGGTTATGTTCCATGACTTGTTGTTCCAGTTGTAGTAGTCTATGCAGACAATTCTGTGCAGGTTGTCGTATGTGTAAATCTCTTTCTGCACAGTGTTCCACATGCCGTTGTACCATTTGTCTGTCGTTATCTCCGCAGGGTCCATGTTGCTGTTGTATGTCGTCTGGAACCTTGTGGAGTCGTGCAGAAACCATCTGTCGTCCTCGTCCTGGAAGTATTTCTTGATGACGCAGGCGCCGTTGTCGTCGTACTTGTACTCGTACTTCATGTCGTCGAAGAAGTATTCCACATCCTCGTCCCAGTTGTAGAATATGCTTTCGAGCGGTCTTCCTGCTTTGTCTATCTTGTTTGTCTTCTTGATGGATGGTATCATGTGACCGTCCGGACCGATAATCCACGACGTCTCCTCGACGAGGAATCCCATGTCGTTTCTTGTCTTCTTCTGTCTGGTGACTACGGCTTCGTTTCCGCATGGAAACACGCCGACTCCGACGATGCTGTCGATTATCTGGTGCGATGCCGTTCCTCCTATGTAGTTAAAGCGGGCGTCGCTGGTCATGAAGGCTGTGATTTGTCCGCATACGTTCATGGCAGAGGCGCAGAAGGCCGCTCCCATGATGAGTTTCAGTATGTTTGTATGCAGTTTCATTATGATTTTTTAGTTTTGCAATGCAAAATTAATCACATATTTTAAGAAATCCCAATTGTTTTATTCTTTCATGCGAATAGTTGCTCTATTTCGTTCGCATATCTCTCGAGAATGACATTTCTTCTGAGCTTGAGTGTCGGCGTTATTATTCCGGATTCCTGGTTCCACTCGTCGCTTATGAGCTTTATTTTCTTTATACGCTCCCAGTCGCCGAAATTGCTGTCGAATTTCTTCATGTCTTCCGCCACGAGTCTTGTTATCTTCGTGTTGTTAGCCCTTTGTATGTTTGTGCCGGTCTCCAGTCCTT
>JAEEGF010386906.1_pt1 | contig 17720 bp, 7 predicted proteins | sample 9134171 | NCBI WGS metagenome assembly JAEEGF01 (sample SAMN16246542, study PRJNA631951) | gut metagenome | biome: gut microbiome; feature: rumen; material: AP-attached | host: Bos | place: Iran: Karaj | collected 2018-10 | reverse complement strand
GGTAAGGACAGCAACATTATCGCCAACAGAGAAGACGGTATAGTAATCAGACTTTGATGAATTATAAAGAAAGGCTGCATAAGCCTTTCTTTTTTTTGTGCATTTAAATCATATTATGTAGTAGAATAGAGAAATAACAGTTACAGGGGGTATTCTATGCCAAATTATACTGACGGATATACTAAGGTCTGCGGACTTATTGGTAATCCGGTTAAACATACTCTTTCTCCTATGATCCATAACATGCTGGCTCAGATGAAGGATATCAATCTGGTATATGTTCCGCTGGAGGTTCCTGAGGGGAAGATATCCGAGGCCATAAAGGGGGCTGAGGCTCTTAATATACATGGAATGAACGTCACAATTCCCTATAAGAGTGATGTTATGCCTTATTTGGAAGATGTGGATCCTCTTGCCAAGGGCGTTGGAGCAGTCAACACTCTGGTAAAGACTCCAAATGGCAGATTTAAGGGCTATAATACCGATATGACAGGCCTGTACAGATCTCTTTTGGAAGAGGATATAAAGCTGGAGGGCGAGAAGGTGATTATTCTGGGAGCAGGCGGCGTGGCCAGGCCGGTGGCCTTTTTGTGTGGCAGCAAGGGGGCAAAAAAGGTCTATGTCCTCAACAGGACCACCGAGAGGGCAGTGGAAGTTGCTGACGAAGTGAACAGAGCGCTCTACGACTTTGGAAAGGATGATAAGTGTACTGCTGATGGCGTTAGTGCAGAGGGTGAGCCTTCAGATTCAGATATAGAAGAGGTTATTGTTCCTATGAGTCTTGAGGACTACAGGGAGCTTTTAAAAGGGGACGATAAGTATATTGTCTTCCAGTGTACTTCAGTGGGGCTTTTCCCGGATGTAAACAGCGCAGTAATTGAGGATGAGGAGTTTTACAGACACGTAAGTGCGGCCATGGATCTGGTTTACAGACCTATGGAGACCAAGTTCCTGAAGCTTTCCAAGGCCGGCGGCGCCAAGACCTTTTCTGGTCTTAAAATGCTGCTGTATCAGGGAATTGATGCCTTTGAAATGTGGAATGAGGCTGAGAATATCAAGATCAGCAAGGAAGAAGCTGATCAGGTCTACAAATCTCTTGTTCTGGAGGTGGTTGGCGCTTCCAATATCATCCTGGAGGGCTTCATGGGAAGCGGAAAGAGCACTGTGGCTGCAATACTGGCAGACAGGCTGGAACTGGATCTCATGGATACAGATGAAGCCATTGAGGAGGCCGAGGGAAGGACCATAAGTGAGATCTTTGAAGAAGAGGGCGAGGCCTCTTTCAGAGACATGGAGACAGAGCTTCTTAAGACCATTGTCACTGAACACTGGAGAGAACTGGTCATATCTCTTGGAGGCGGACTTCCCATGAGAGAGGAAAACCGCGAGCTTCTTAAAAAAGCCGGAAAAGTGGTACTTCTTCGTGCAAATCCTTCTACAGTTTATGAAAGGCTCAAGGAGGATACCACAAGGCCACTTCTCCGCGGAGACAATCCCAAGGAGAAGATACAGGAACTTCACAATCTTCGAAAGAATCAGTATGAGGCCGCTGCGGATATAGTTGTGGACACTGATGACAAGACTCCTGAGGAGATTGCGGATACTATTATAGAAATGCTTGGAATTTGAGAAATGAACAAAAGAAATTATGCTAAGGAACTTGAAAAGAAAATAGAGGGCTTTCAGGCGGAAAATCAGTACCCGCGCCTTCTTTTACATGCCTGCTGTGCGCCCTGTTCCTCCTATTGTCTGGAATACTTGAGAGAATACTTTGATGTCACAGTATTTTTCTACAATCCAAATATCACGGAAGAGGCGGAGTACAGAAAGCGCGTCATTGAGGAAAAGAGGCTCATTGCTGAGTACAACAGCCAGATAGATAAGATGGATTTTGAGGGTATGAACAGCACCCAAAGGGCCAGAAAGATAGAAATCCTGGAGGGAGACTATATTCCCAAGGATTATTTCGACGCAGTAAGGGGCATGGAGGACCTGCCGGAGGGCGGCGAAAGATGCCGCAAGTGCTTTGAACTGAGATTAAATGAGACCGCCAGAATTGCTGCGGAGAAGGGATTTAGCTTTTTTACCACAACCCTTACCATTAGCCCTTTGAAAAACGCGGATGTATTGAATGAAGTGGGAGAAGAAGCGGCTAAGGAGTTTGAGGGGCTTTCTTTTCTTCCATCGGATTTTAAGAAAAAAGAGGGCTACAAGCGGTCAATAGAGCTGTCCCACAAGTTCGGACTTTACAGGCAGGATTTCTGCGGATGCAGTTTTTCCAAGGCTCAGAGGGAACGAGAAAAGGATATTGATTGAAAAAGAGCTTTTTGATAAAATGCATTTGTTTAATTAGTAAAGATTGATTTTAAGAAAGAAGGTTAAATTTTGGAAAAAGTACTTGAGCTTATTTCTAAAGAAGTTGGAGATGCCTTTGAGGCAGCCGGATATGACAGGGAACTTGGAAGGGTGACTATTTCTAACAGACCCGACCTGTGCGAATATCAGTGTAACGGAGCCATGGCAGGTGCCAAGAAGTATGGCAAGGCGCCTTTTATCATCGCTGATGAGGTGGTTGAGAGACTTAAGGACAATGAGATGTTCGAGAAAATTGAGTCTGTTAAGCCAGGATTTTTGAATATCATCGTAAGCGGTGATTTTGCTAGGAGCTATATCGTTAAGATGCTTCATGAAAAGCACATGGGTGTGACAATGCCCGGTCATGAGCCTACATATATCATTGACTACGGCGGACCGAACGTTGCAAAGCCTCTTCACGTAGGACATCTTCGTTCTGCAGTAATCGGCGAGAGTATTAAGAGAATTCTTAGATATACAGGAAACAAGGTAATTGGCGATGTGCACCTGGGAGACTGGGGACTTCAGATGGGACTTGTTATCACAGGTCTCAAGGAGAGAAAGCCTGATCTTTGCTACTTTGATCCTGACTATACAGGAGCTTATCCTAAGGAGGCTCCATTTACAGTGTCTGAGCTTGAGGAAATCTATCCTGCAGCCAGCAAGAAGTCAAAAGAGGATGAGGCCTACAAGGCAGAAGCCATGGAGGCAACAAAGCTCTTACAGGATGGCTATAAGCCTTACAGAGCTCTTTGGCACCACATTATGAATGTGTCAATTGAGGACCTTAAGAAGAACTATAAGAAGCTCAATGTAAGCTTTGATCTGTGGAAGGGTGAGTCCGATGCTCATGAGACAATTCCCGGAATGGTAGATTACATGAAGTCCCACGGATATGCTCATGAGAGCCAGGGTGCCCTTGTTGTTGATGTCGCTGAAGAGACAGACACCAAGGAAATTCCTCCATGTATGATCCTTAAGTCTGACGGAGCATCTTTATACAATACTACAGACCTTGCTACCATCAAGCAGCGTATGGAGGATGAGCATCCTCAGGGAATCATCTACGTTGTAGATAAGAGACAGGAGCTCTATTTCACACAGGTATTCAGATGTGCCCGCAAGACCAAGCTGGTTATGCCTGAGACAGAGCTTCACTTTGTTGGCTTTGGTACCATGAACGGCAAGGACGGCAAGCCTTTCAAGACAAGAGAAGGCGGCGTAATGCGTCTTGAGAGTCTCATAAATGAGATTGATGAGAAGATGTACAACAGGATTAAAGAAGGTGATCCTGACATCGACGAGGCAGAGGCAAAGGATACAGCTCACAAGGTAGCTCTTTCAGCCCTTAAGTACGGCGACCTTTCCAACCAGCCTTCCAAGGATTACATCTTTGATATTGAGAAATTCACTTCCTTCGAGGGAGATACAGGCCCATATATTCTCTACACCATGGTTCGTATCAAATCAATTCTGAGAAAATATGAGGCAGAGGGAGGCAGTGTTAAGGAAGCTAAGCTTGGCAATCCTGACAGCCCTGCCATGAAGGAACTTATGCTGATGCTTACAAGGTTTGCAGATGCTGTAGAGGGAGCAGCAAGAGATCTTTCTCCAAACAGAATCTGCGCATTCATCTATGACCTCAGCAATGCATTTAACACTTTCTATCACGGAACAAAGATTCTCGCTGAGGAGGATGCAGACAAAAAGAGCAGCTACATCGCACTTCTTGCTACAACCCTCAAAGTCCTCGAGACCAGCATTGATCTTCTTGGATTCGACGCACCGGAAAAGATGTGAGCGATATAAGGAATGAGTAAGCAACGTGCTGTGCTTGCACAAAGCACGTTGCTTATGAAATGACTGAACGTACATGAGGAAGGAGCACGATAGTGCGGATTCCGAATGTACGTAGCATGACGAGAGCGAAGCGGAGTCATGCGTATATCGCGAGCGCGAACCATAGTCATGCGTATATCGCGAGAGCGAACCATAGTCATGCGTATATCGCGAACAAGTAGTGGGTATCATAAGGTATTTACAATGACAGATAATAAGCACATGTTCAGCAACAGGAAACTTCTCCTGTTGCTGATTCCAATTATTGCAGAACAATTTCTTAACTCACTTATGGGAATGGCGGATTCCATGATGGTCAGTAACGTCGGAGCGGCCGCGCTTTCAGGCGTTTCACTGGTTGACTCCATAAATAACCTGGTGGTCCAGGCATTTAATGCCATGGCTACAGGCGGTGTTATTATCTGTGCCACCTGCGTAGGACAAAAGGATTTTAAGAGAGCCAACGAATCAGCAAGACAGGTACTACTGGTTTCAGCAGTACTGTCTTTTTCATTGATGATAATCTGTCTCATTTTCGGGGACAGACTACTGTCAGTGATTTTTGGTACCATTGAGCCTGATGTTATGAGGGCTGCCAGCATATACTTTTTGCTGACAATCCTTTCATATCCGGGGATTTCTCTTGCTGCGGCGGGAAGCGCCATATTCAGGGCTCAGTCCAATACCAAGCTTCCTATGAAGGTGGCTATAGTATCAAATATTATTAACGTTCTGGGAAATGCCCTGATGATCTGGGGCTTTGGCCTTGGAGTATACGGAGCAGCGCTGGCTACGCTTTTTTCAAGATGTTTTTCAGCTGTGGTATTGCTGGCCTTCCTGCGCAAGGACAATCAGAAGATATTTGTCAGAGAGTATCACAGGATACGACCTGATTTTGGTAAGATCAAGAGCATTCTTTCCATGGGAATTCCAAATGGAATAGAGAACTCCATGTTCCAGTTTGGTAAGCTGGCTATTCAGTCTTCAGTATCAATTCTTGGAACTGCGGCCATTGCAGCCCAGTCCATGACAAATATTCTTGAGAATGTTAATGGAGTTGCCGGTATTGGTGTTGGTATAGGACTTATGACCATTGTGGGACAGTGCCTGGGAGCGGGACGCAAGGATGAGGCTGTATATTACACCAAGAAGATGATTCTGTGGGGCTACATAGCTATTTTGTCCAGCTGTCTGTTTACTTATGCAATTGTCCGCCCTGTAACGTTTCTGGCAAAGATGGAGCCGGAGAGCGCAGAGCTCTGCATTTATATGCTGGGCTGGATCACTATATTTAAGCCCCTTTTGTGGTCTCCATCCTTCGTAACACCTTATGCCATGAGGGCTGCGGGAGATGTGAAGTTCTCCATGATCGTGGCTACGCTGACCATGTGGCTGTGCAGAGTTTCCCTGGCAACCTTCCTCATAAGGGTTGTTGGCATTGGGGCCATGGGCGTATGGATCGGTATGTTTGCAGACTGGGCAATCCGTGGTGTTATCTTTACCATCCACTTTAAGCGAGGCAAGTGGATACATAAAGTTGTGTAAAAAAGTCAGCTTGAATCTTCGGGTTCAAGCTGTTTTTTTTACTATAATTATGTTTTATAATTTTATTTAGTAGTAATTTTTTTATTGTTTTGGAGGTGTGGTGTGAAAAAAAGAAGTTTTGTGTTGTTATTGGCAGGAGTCATGACATTTTCCGGCCCTATAAGTGCTGTGGCTGCCGAAAACGCACCCGTATCAGGGGATGACGAAGACATTGTTATAGTAGACGATGCCGCTAACGAGTCAAGTGATGAAGAGGATGAAATCCTGGTAGAGGATGAGGATGCATCAAATGCAGCATCTTCCGGGGAAGAAACTGAGATTGATGCTCAGGATCCTGCTTCGGGTTATATTTTAAAATATTTTGACTTTGAAGGTGTGGACGATTTTGACAGTGTAATGGAGGGCGATGGGGAAGCCGGATACGATGTTATCCAGGATAAATATCCTTCCAGTTATACTACTTCAAGACTTCCCGAACTCAGAAATCAGACTCCTTATGGAACCTGCTGGGCTCATTCTGCAATAGATCTGGCAGAAATCAGTTTATTGAAGAAAGGGCTGGTTCTGACAACTGATCTGTCTGAACTTCATCTTGCATATTTTTCCTATAATTCAGTGGTTGATCCCCTTGGTGGAACAAAGGGTGATGATACTAAACTGAACCCTGATTTTGGTGAGAGTTTCATGGATTATGGGGGAAACAGTGAACTGGCGCTCCACACTATGGCAAGGTGGGAGGGTGCAGCTGATGAGGATTTAGTTCCTTATAGCTCTGCAGAAACGGCTATTAAAAGTGGATTGGCCGACAACCTTGCTCATAAAGATAAGGCGCATCTTACGAACTTTTACAAAGAGCATTATAAAGTGGATGGCAAGTTAAATCTTGATGCCATCAAGGAAATGATCACCAGATACGGAGCAGTCAGCATCAGCTATAAGCACAATTCTTCTGCGTATGCTTCTTATTATAACTGCTACTACAATCCCGGCACTTTGAAAGGTGAAGGTCATGGCGTAACCATAGTTGGATGGGACGACCATTTTTCCAGACAGAACTTTAAGGATGTTCCTGAGGGAAATGGTGCATGGCTTGTAAGAAACAGCTGGTACAATTCAAGGAGTAATCCCAAATACAGTCTCTATGGATATTTCTGGATGTCCTATTATGAATCAACTATATCCGATACTGTTTATGCAGCTGAATTTGAGCTGGCACCTGCTTATTCTCACAACTATCAGTATGATGGAGGAAGCATCAATTCCTCCTTTAGCAGTAAAAAATTTGGAAATATCTTTACCGCTGCGGGAAAAACCGGAGCTGAGGTACTTAGGGCAGTTTCTTTTGAGACCCCTGAAAGTAATCTGGAGTATAAGATAAGCATTTATAAGGATCTGCGACTCCATCTTGCACTTGGTCCTACAGTAGGTGATCTGGTTGCTACCGTGACAGGTAAGACCGATTATGCCGGATATTATACTGTGAAGTTGCCGGAACCTGTATATATGCCAAATGGAACAACTTTTGGCGTAGTAATAGAATGTCAGGACAGCTCTAAGACCTTTAAACTGGCAAGCGAGACAGAAGTTAATATGACCGGATGCAAGTACGGTGCCAATAGCGAAGAAGTACAGAGCTTTTTAATGGTCAATGGAATCTGGAGAGACTTTAAGACCTACTATATTGGCTGCAACGGTAACTTCAGAATTAAGGCCTTTACAGATGATACCGCTTACGTGAATCCTACAAGTATCGTTTTTGACCAAAAAGTATACGACATGAAAGGCGTTGCCCAGTATGAGCCTAAGGTTACAGTTGGCCCTAAGGATGCAACAGATAAAAGATATACCCTTTCAAGTTCCAACCCAGATGTGGTGGATATTTACCATGACATTTATATTATTCCCAAAAAGGCCGGAACAGCTACCATAACTGCCACCACTAAAGTTGGCAATATAAAGGCCACTGCTACGGTCAATGTCATACCAACTTTTAAGCTTAATATTGTAGGAGAAAAGAACCTTGTAAAAGGAAATGAATACACCTACAAAGTGGAATTTGATCCTGCGGACACTAAGGAGACGGTTGAATTTTCATCCAGCGATACAAAGGTTATCACTATTGATAAGAATACCGGAAGAGCCAAGGCCGTAGGCGTAGGAAATGCAGAAATCATTGCAACAGCAGGGGGAGTGACGGCCCGCTACAAAGTATCTGTTTCTCCTGCCACAGTTACTGTAGCTTACAAGGTAGAAAACGACAACACAGTATCACTTATCTGGCAGAACACAGGAGCTGACTACTACTCAGTAGAAGACAACGGAACAGTGCTGGCAACCAATATCCATGCGGACAGTACCGGAGCCTGCATTTTCACTGATAAGAGATATACAGGAAAACCCAATAGTCAGATTTTTGCAATCAACTATAAAGTAGTAGCCGTTGAAAAAGGCTTAAAGAGCACAACTCAGGCTACTGTTTACCTCAATAAGATTTATTCAATTACTTATGTTTTGAATGGCGGACAGAATGATCCCGCCAATCCTTCAACCTACATGACATCCAGTCCGGATATTGTGTTTAAGGATGCTACCAAGACCGGTTGTGATTTTGAGGGATGGTACAGGAGCAGTTCTTATAGAGAAAAGGTTACAACTATTAAAAAGGGCAGTAGTGGAAACGTAACTCTTTATGCGAAGTGGGCACCACACAAGTACACTGTTGCATTTAATGGAAACGGCGGAAGCGGCAGTATGGCCAGCATGACCAAGCTTGAATGCGGTCAGACCTACAACCTCAAGGCCAACTGCTTTGTGAAAAAGGGATATGCCTTCAGGAACTGGAATACCAAGAAGGATGGTTCAGGACAGGCCTATGGCAACGGAGCTGCCATCAAAGACCTTTCAACAGTAAATGGAAGAACTGTAACACTTTACGCACAGTGGGATGTTGATAAATCACAAATTGCCTATACTATAAAGTTCAATGGTAACAAGGCAACCGGCTCCATGAAGCCTCTCAAAAAGTGTTTGTACTACAACACTTATCAGCTTACAGCCAATAAGTTCAAGAAAAAGGGCTATGATTTTGTGGGCTGGAATACAAAGCAGGATGGTACAGGTATTTCTTTTGCCGATGGAGCATCTGTTAAGCAGCTGGGAAGCAAAATGGGAGAAACAGTAACACTTTACGCCCAGTGGAAGATGAACACTTACTCCATTACCTACGTACTGGATGGCGGAACAAACGCATCTGAGAATCCTGTTACTTACAATGTGACCACCAAAACCATCAAGCTGCAGAAGCTGGTGAGAGAGGGCTATACCTTTGGCGGCTGGTTCAAACAGTATGACGGAAGCAAGTTTACGAAGAAGGCTTCCCAGATTTCCAAGGGAAGCGCCGGAGATATTACTCTTTACGCTAAGTGGACCATGAATAAGTACAACATTGCATTTAACGGCAATAAGGCCAAAGGCAAAATGGCTAAGCTCACAAAGTGCGAGTACTTCACCAAGTACACACTTCCTGAGAACCAGTTTGTGAAGAAGGGCTATGTATTTACAGGATGGAACACCAAGAAGGATGGAACCGGAATTGCCATCAAGGATAAGGCAGATATTTATAAGCCATCATTTGTAATTAAGAATGGACAGACAATTACGCTCTACGCGCAGTGGAAAGCGCAGCAGTAAAAAGAACTTAATCTTTACATTTACTTGAAAATATAAATTTATATTTTATGGAGGTATGACGTGAAGAGAAGAAGCCTGGCGATATTGTTAGCAGGAGCTGTGGCACTATGTAATCCCATTAGTGCCGCAGCTGCCAATTCTGATGTAAAAGGTATGGATCAGTCTGAAATTCAGATTGAAGATGAGTCCGCCGATTCGGAGGGCGTTATTATCACAGATGATGCCGCAGAAGAGGCAAGTGATAACTTGGACGAAATCCTTATAGAAGATGAGGATGCTTCTGTCGACCTGACGGAATTAGACAAGGACATCAAACTCAATTACCGTCACTTTGAAGGTGAGGAAGACTTTGAAAGTGTAACGGATGGCGCAGAGGATAATGAGTACAATGTCATAGCGGATAAGGATTATCCAAGTAAGTACATTACTCCGAATCTGCCAAGCCTTAGAAACCAGAACCCCTATGGCAGTTGCTGGGCACATGCTACCATAGCCCTGGCTGAAATAAGCCTTTCCCAGAAAGGACTTGCATCTAATCCGAATTTCTCGGAATTGCACATGGCTTATTTTACCTATAATTCTGCTGTGGATCCGCTGGGAGGAACAGAGGGAGATTCCAACCGTCTTGCTTCCGGGGCAAGGGGTAATTTCCTGGAAATGGGTGGAAACCTGGATCATTCTCTTCATACTCTGATGACCTGGCAGGGGGCAGTGGATGAAGCCACAGCTCCTTATAGTAAAGCTGAGGATGCCATAAATAACGGCCTTTCCAAGGATATTGCATATAAGGACGTTGCTCATCTTGAGAATTTCTTCCTGGAGCATTATAAAAATGAAAATGAAGAAATAAACTTCAATGCCATCAAGGAGCTCATTACAAGGCATGGAGCTGTGAGCATTAGCTATCAGCACGCCAATGAGGCTTATTACGAAAAGAATAACTGTTATTACAACAACGGTGATTACATGGGCGGTGGTCATGCGGTAGCCGTAGTCGGATGGGATGATAATTATTCAAAAGACAATTTCTCTATAAAGCCGGAAGGAAACGGCGCGTGGCTTGTTAGAAACAGCTGGTTTGATCCCAGATACTCCGAATGGGGTGTGAGTGAATATAGTATTTATGGCTATTTCTGGATGTCCTATTATGACGTAACTATCTCAGATGAAGTGTATGCGGCAGATTTCGCTCAGAGCAGCAACTATACATATAACTATCAGTATGATGGCTGTATGACTGGATTTGGATATCCCGGAAGTAAATTTGCCAATGTGTTTACTGCTTCCGGAAGTGGTACTGCTGAGGCAATTGGGGCTGTTTCTTTTGCCACAGAGAGCAGTAACGTACATTATCTCATAAGGATATATACAGGGCTTCAGAAGGATGACAATCCCGAGAGTGGTGCCCTGGCTACTACAGTAAGTGGCGTAACTGATTATGCCGGATATTATACAGTTAAACTTCCAAAGCCTGTTTCAGTATCTAAGGGCTCCAAGTTCTCTGTAGTCATAGAGGGAACGGATTCCACAAGAGATTTTGATCTGGAATTCGAGAGTACATGGCAGACGAATAACTGGTTTGACTGCGTTGCTTCTGCCAAGCAGGGCCAGAGCTTTAGAAACACAGGCTACGGATGGAAAGATATGTATACAACCGGTGGTAATGCCAGAATCAGGGCCTTTACGGATGATGCAGCTTATGTGTCTCCCACCGGCATAAAGTTTGATAAGGCTTCCTATGACATTAAGGCCGGACAGGATTACAAACCTTTAGTTACGGTAAGCCCTGATAATGCCACTGACAAGGGATATACACTGCAGAGTTCTGACACTAAGGTGGTTCAGGTCTTTGAGGGAGTTAAGCTTCTTGGCGTAGCTCCCGGAACAGCCACAATCACCGCTATCAGCAATAAAGGCAATTTCCGTGCAACTGCCAAGGTGACTGTAACTGCATCCTATACCTTCAAGATTACCGGTGAACAGAATCTTTTGAAGGGAAAAGAATATACATATAAAGTTGAGTTCACTCCATCGAATATAAAAGAGACGGTTGTTTTCTCATCCTCAGATACTAAGGTTCTCACCATTGACAGTAAGAGCGGAAAAGCCAAGGCTGTGGGCACCGGCAACGCTGAGGTACTTGCTACAGTGGGAGGTGTAACGGCTCATTTCAAGGTAACTGTTTATCCAGCGGCGCTTTCAGTGTCTTTCAAGGTGGAACCCGATAATACCATATCACTTCTTTGGCAGAGCACAGGTGCAGATTTCTATACTGTGGAAGACAATGGCACAGTACTGGCGACCAATATTCATGCAGATAGCAAGGGAGCTTGTACTTATGTTGATAAGAGATACGCTGGAAAAGGAAATTCCCAGGATCTGAAGATAGAGTATAAGGTTACTGCCAGCGATAACGGCTGGAAGACCTCTGTTATGGTAACTGTATCTCTTAACAAGATATTTGGAATAACCTATGTACTAAACGGAGGCCGAAATAGTGAGGCCAACCCGACTTATTATACATCTGCCACACCTACAATTAAGCTGGCAGCACCGACTAAGGACAGATGTACCTTTGCCGGATGGTACAGGGACAGTGAGTACAAGACTAAGATAACAACCATAGCAAAGGGTAGTATCGGAGACATCACTCTTTATGCAAAGTGGATTTCATTTACCTACAACATAAAATTTAACGGCAACAAGGCCACCGGCTCCATGAAGGCTCTCAAGAAGTGTGAGTTCACAGAAACCTACCAGCTACCTGCCAATAATTTCAAGAAAAAAGGCTATGATTTTGTGGGCTGGAATACCATGAAGGACGGAACCGGAAGATTTTTTGCTGATGGAGCATCAGTTAAGGAACTGGGAAGCAAAAAGGGAGAAACAGTAACTCTCTACGCTCAGTGGAAGAAGATTACATACTCCATCACCTATGTGCTTAACGGCGGAATCAACCCCTCTGAGAATCCTGCCACTTTCGATGTGACCACCAAGACCATCAAACTGCAGAAGCCTGTAAGAGAGGGATATACCTTCGGCGGCTGGTTCAAGCAGTATAAGGACGACAAGTTCAAATCAAAGGCTTCCCAGATTTCCAAGGGAAGCGCCGGAAATATAACTCTTTACGCCAAGTGGACCATGAATAAGTACAACATCACTTTCAACGGCAACAAGTCCAACGGCGGCAAGATGCCCAAGCTTAAAAAGTGTGAGTACTTCACAAAATACACTCTTCCTGAGAACCAGTTCGTAAAGAAGGGCTATGTATTTACCGGCTGGAATACCAAAAAGGATGGCACAGGAATTGCCATTAAGGATAAAGAAGATCTGTATATGCCTTCATTTGTAATTAAGAACGGACAGAACATCACGCTGTATGCACAGTGGAAAATAGAAGAATAGATTTAAGCCAAGGTGGCCCGGGGGGTTGGGCTGTAGGTGGGCTATGTGGTCGTGGGTTTGGGCCACCTACAGCCCAAACACCCGGGCCACCTTGAAACATACTTTCAAGGCAAGAAGCAAATCACGAATATTAGAACCAAAATTGATAAAAATTCGTCAAATTAATCAACACTCTCTATTCTGAGCATATTACAATGAGGAGTGAAGGCGTGTGTTTTAAACATGGAGGTTTATTCGTGATGAAAAGAAAAAGTTTAGCTTTTATACTTGCTCTTGCAATGGTCTTTGGCAATTCAGCCAGTGTACTCGCAGCAAATATTGAAATTGAAGAAACAAAGGCAGTTGAAGACTCAGATGAGATCGTTATCGTTTCTGATGAGGAAGAAGACGCTGCCAATGAGGATTCTCTTCAGGAAGATATGGCATCAGCCGAAATCAGTTCTGAGGAAGAATTTGAAATAGAGATATCTGAAGAAAATGATATCGTAATTGAGGATGCTGCCGGTGACAGTTCATCAGCTACTGATGTAAATGCTGATTTTACTGTTAATGAAGCTGATGACTTCAAATTACCTCCTCTTACTTATAAAGAGGTTGAGTCAGATTATCCTATTGTAAGTCCTGATGTGACTGCAGATGCATCTTTCAATGCCAACAGCAATTATACTGCAGCCAAATATGTTACACCTAATCTGCCTGCACTTCGCAACCAGAACCCTTATGGTTCCTGCTGGGCTCATTCTTCAATAGCCCTTGCAGAGATTAGCCTTATTACAAAGGGGGTGGCAACAAAAAATATTGATTTTTCTGAGTTGCACCTTGCATATTTTACATATAATTCAATCACTGATCCTCTTGGAGGAACAGAGGGCGACCGCAATCTCATGACCTATCAGCAGATGACTTCTTCTGAACAGGCTGGTGCGTTCATGGATAGAGGCGGAAACCTCTCTTTTTCACAGAATATTCTGGCTTCATGGCTGGGAGCAGCTGATGAATCAACAGCTCCTTATGGTAGTGCATCAGCGGTTTTAAAAGAGTATAGATCAACAGGCAAAGGCCTTTCAGACAGCGTGGCATTTGAAGATGCTGCCCATATGACACATTATTTTAATGTGACTATGCCCAATTACCTTATTTATAGTGGCGGAGAGTATGTTGAGAATCCGGACTTCAAGGATGATTTCGCTGCAGTTAAAAAACTTATTGTAGACTATGGCGCAGTTGGTATCAGTTACAATGCTTACACAAATTATACTGTTAATGGGGTAAGCTATAGCGCTTATAATTCAGCTAATAATGCCTTTTATTCCCCTGCTAAGATATCGACAAACCATGCAGTTATTGTAGTTGGCTGGGATGACAATTTCTCTAGAAATAACTTTAATCATACACCGGCCGGAGATGGTGCTTGGCTTGTAAGAAACAGCTGGCTTGGTGATGGATATGACGATGAGTACAACTATAATGGATACTTCTGGATGTCATATTATGATGGATCTCTGGATCGTACAGGCTACGCTTTTGATTTTGATATGGGTGCAAACTATCAGCACAATTATCAGTATGATGGTGCCATGGACAATTCCACAACATGGGGAAAAAAGGCTGCTAACGTATTCACAGTTCATGGCGGCAGCGAAGCAGAAGCTCTCAAAGCTGTTTCTTTTGCAACACCAAGTGTAGATCAGAACTATACTATTGAGATTTATACAAACTTAAATGATGATACCAATCCTACCAGCGGAGACTTGGCAGCAACCCTTACCGGCAAAACAGATTATCAGGGTTATTATACTGTTCCTCTTGAACAGCCAATCAATCTTTCTGAGGGAACCAAGTTTTCAGTTGTTGTAGCATTATCCGGAAATAACAACAGTGAGGGCTATTACACAACTGAATATGGTGTTTCTAATAACGGAGTAGAGTACTGGTATAAGATTTATTCCGATGCAAAAGAAGGCCAGAGCTTTATTTACAAGACTAATTATTATGGCGAAAATGGCACATGGAGTGATTTTGGTAAAAACTATGGCAGAAATATCAGAATCAAAGCTTTTACAGATGATGCTGCAAGTATTGATACCACCGGAATTTCTTTGGACAAGACATCCTATAGCGTTGAGGTGGGAGAAGAGGTTACTCCTATAGTAACAATTGCCCCAAGTAATGCCTCAAACAAAAAGTTCAGACTTGAATCATCAGACAGCAGCATTGTCAGAGTAGATGGAAAAAATCTGGTTGGCGTTAAGGCAGGTACAGCTACAGTTACTGCTATTTCTGATAAGGGTAACTTCAAAGCCAGCGCCACAGTAACAGTTGCTCAGTCTTATACTTTTGTCGTTAAAGGTGAGAACTTCCTCTATAAGGGAGACACAAGCACTTATAAGGTAGTAACAACACCGGCAGATGCTAAGATCAAGCAGGAAATAGTATTTACAAGTAGTAACACAGATGTTCTTACCATTGACAGTAAGACAGGAGTTGCAAAGGCTGTAGGAGCAGGATTTACAACTATCAAAGCTACTATTGGAAAAAGAAGTGAGAGCTTTTATGTGACAGTTATACCTGCGGCACCTGTTGTTTCCTCAAAAGTTGACAGTGATAATACCATTACCCTTACCTGGAAGCATAACCAGGGTACTGAGTATTACGAAGTAATAGATGATGAAGCAAATGTTCTCGGCGGAAATATTCAGCCGGATGCATATGGAAACTGCACTTATGTGGATAAGAGATTCGTAGGTAAAAAAGTAAGTAAGAACGACTATGCATTTTACTCTGTTATTGCTTATGAAGATGGCTATACATCTCAGGACACAGTACAGATTATTTTTAACTCCAAGCAGTATAATGTAACCTATGTTCTTAACGGTGCTAAGAACAATGTCAATAATCCTTCAACCTATTACGAAGGCTCATATTATAACCTTTATGATGCTACCGCTCCCAATGGCTATGTTTTCGAAGGCTGGTACACCGATTCCAACTTTAAAGGCAGCCGCAAAACAGCTATAACTGCCAATGATAAGAAGGACCTTACTTTGTACGCAAAGGTTACTAAGGAAGCCACAGACGGAGATGATGACGAAGATATAGACGATGGAGAGGAAGAAGAGGATGAGGGAAATATCAAGTATGTTCTGAATGGTGGAACAAATAATAAGAATAATCCTAAATCTTATACACCAGGAAAAACTACTAAGCTTCTGAATCCTACAAAGGAAGGTTACACATTTGGCGGATGGTTTACCGACAGCAGGTTTACCGGCCGCAAAGTGACTTCCATCAGTAAGAACAGCAAAGGAAAGCTCACTTTCTATGCTAAGTGGACTCCAATAAAGTACACTGTAAAGTTCAACAAAGCCGGCGGAAACGGATCAATGGCTTCCATGAAGGTTGAGTATGGTACGAAAGTTGCGTTAAAGACAAATACCCTTAAGAGAAAAGGATTTTCTTTTGCGGGCTGGAATACTAAGAGTAATGGCGCCGGAGAAAGCTACACTGATGGACAGGTGATTTATAATCTGGTTAATCAGAATGGTAAGATAATAACTCTTTATGCACAGTGGGAAGCACTTCCTTATACTGTAAAGTTTGATACTAATGGCGGAACCTTCGATGGCGATAAGCTCATTACATACTATGTCACCGACAAGGTTAAGACCATTAAGCTTCAAAAGCCTGTAAAGGACGGATATGTATTTAACGGCTGGTACAAGCAGTATAGCTACGGTAGATATAGTGGCAAGGTTTCTCAGATATACAAGAACAATGCCCAGGACTATACTCTTTATGCTAGTTGGACAGAGATAAAGTACACTGTTAAGTTCAACGGAAACAGAGCCACCAACAGAGCTAAAATGAATAATCTGGTGAAAAAATCAGTTGTTGAGACTGTGGTTCTTCCTGAGAATAAGTTCGAGAGAAAAGGATATCGCTTCGTTGGCTGGAACACCAAGGCTAACGGCAGGGGCATTTTCATCGAGGATGAAGCAGAACTTCTGTATCCTGAATTTATCACAAAGAACGGACAGACAGTAACACTGTATGCTCAGTGGGAAGCAATAAACTAATATTGAATATGCTTATAGGGCGACTCTCCAGGTTTCGGAGAGCCGCCCTTTTTATATAAAGTTAATAAATAATTGACTCTTTTCATGGTAATCGAACGCCGAAATAATATACAATGATATTTGTAGAAATATATGTTTTGGTTTATGGAGGATTTGATGAAAAGAAAAAGTCTTGCTCTTTTACTTGCAGTTTCTATGGTCTTTGGCAATTCAGCCGGTGTTCTTGCTGCAAATTCAGGTTCTGATATCGTGGTTGAAATCCGTGAAGAGAAGGATGACTCTGAAGATATCATAGTCGTGGATGATGCGGATGCTGAAGTTAGCGAAGCCATTTCTGATGAGACAGTTATAGAAGATCTCGATAGCGAGATAGAAATAGAGGATGCAGCTTCTGAAAGTTCCAGTGAGGATGAAGCTGTGGTTTCTGATGCCATTGTGGATGAGGATGAGACTCCGCCTCTTAACTACATGGATATTGAGCTGGAGAGCCCTATTGAGAATCCTGATTTTAGTGAGGATTCCGATTATAGATCCGCTGGTGACTATACAGCATCAAAATATATAACACCGGCGCTTCCCAAGCTCCGCAATCAGAGCCCTTATGGTTCCTGCTGGGCACATTCGTCTATAGCCTTGGCAGAGATCAGTCTTTTGAAAAAAGATTCATCTCTTAAGGACATAGATTATTCTGAGGTTCATCTTGCATATTTCACCTATAACAGTGTTGTGGACCCTTTAGGCGGCACAGAGGGCGACATCAACAATATGACATACAAAAATATGACTACAGCTGAAAAGAAAAAGGAGGTC
>JAEEGF011178541.1_pt1 | contig 17724 bp, 12 predicted proteins | sample 9134171 | NCBI WGS metagenome assembly JAEEGF01 (sample SAMN16246542, study PRJNA631951) | gut metagenome | biome: gut microbiome; feature: rumen; material: AP-attached | host: Bos | place: Iran: Karaj | collected 2018-10 | reverse complement strand
CAAAGGTAATACAATTTTTCGGAACATACAACTTTTTTCGCATTTTTCTTGTTACCCCCCACTCCACCACCAACCACAACGCAAAGAATTAACAAGATTAGCTAATTAATGCAAATACATGCGGTTTTTATCCACATTCGTTCGCCTGTTCACTTTTTTATCTGTATATTTGCATCAATAAAACTATAATAACAAAGCAAAAACTACAATTATGATCAACAAAAAGCATCTTACCTTGAACCCCAACCCCATCGTGGCTGCGCTGCAGAAACCCGCATCGGAATTCACCAAGGCCGACATCATCGACTATATCGTGAAAAACGACATCAGGATGGTGAACTTCATGTACCCGGGCGGCGACGGCAAACTGAAGACGCTGAACTTCGTCATCAACGACCTGGACTATTTGGAGACGATTCTGACATGTGGTGAACGCGTCGATGGCAGTAGCCTGTTCTCGTTCATACAGGCTGACTCGAGCGACCTCTACGTGCTGCCCCGTTTCCGTACGGCCTTCATCGACCCCTTTGCCGAGATTCCGACGGTATCGCTGTTATGCTCATTCTTCGACAAAGACGGACGGCCACTGGAGTCGGCTCCTGAGCACACGCTGCACAAGGCTGCCGAGGCTTTCCGCAAGGTGACGGGAATGGATTTCCAGGCCATGGGCGAACTGGAATACTACGTTATCAGCGAGGACGAGGGAGTGTTTGCTGCCCAGGACCAGCGCGGCTATCACGAGTCGGCACCATACGCCAAGGCGAACGAGTTCCGCACTCAATGCATGCAGTTTATAGCTCAGGCGGGCGGACAAATCAAATACGGACACTCGGAAGTGGGAAACTTCACGCTCGACGGCATCAACTATGAGCAAAACGAGATTGAGTTCCTGCCCGTGGGCGTAGAGCAGGCTGCCGACCAGCTGATGGTGGCGAAATGGATTATCCGCAACCTGGGCTACCAGCTGGGTTACAACGTTACCTTCGCACCTAAGATTACCACGGGAAAGGCGGGCTCGGGACTGCACATCCACATGCGGATGATGAAGAACGGGCATAACCAGATGCTAAACACAACTCAAACGGAAGGAAAGGAAGCCGTGCTCAGCGAGGCAGCTCGCAAAATGATAGCTGGCATGATGGACGTGGCACCGGCCATCACGGCCTTTGGCAACAAGAACCCTACGTCGTACTTCAGACTGGTACCTCACCAAGAGGCTCCTACAAATGTGTGTTGGGGCGACCGCAACCGCAGCGTGCTGGTGCGCGTGCCGTTGGGATGGGCCACCGACGCCGACATGTGTAACGCGGCCAATCCACTGGAACCGCAGACCTTCTTCGACACAAGCGAGAAGCAGACGGTGGAGATGCGCTCGCCCGACGGCTCTGCCGACCTGTACCAGTTGCTGGCAGGACTCTGCGTGGCCTGTCGCCACGGCTTCGAGATGGAGGATGCGCTGGAGGTGGCCGAAAGAACTTATGTGAACGTGAACATCCACGACGAAGAGAATGCCGGCCGGCTGGCTACGCTGGCACAGTTGCCCGACTCGTGCGCGGCATCGGCCGAGTGCCTGGAGCGGCAGAGGAAAGTGTTCGAAGAGTATGGCGTGTTCTCGCCCGAAATGATTGACGGGATTATCGCACAGCTTAAAGCGTTCGACGACAGCACTTTAAGAAAAGACATCGAAGACAAGCCCGAGGAAATACAACGGCTGGTGACCAGGTATTTCCATTGCGGATAAACAAGCAGGAAGGGGAAAGGCGGTCAGCGACGCAGGGTGATGACTACAAACTCGGGCGTCACGCCGAAACGGAACGGCACAAGACCGCCCAAACCCGAACTAACGTTGAGCGCACGCTTGTTTTCCTGATACATGCCGTCGTACTCATCATACTTGATGGAAGCCGGATTCAATCCAAACAACTGGAATTGTCCGCCATGAGTATGTCCGCTCAGCGTGAGCTGTGCATTCGTTTCGGGCTGGATAGTGCTTTTCCATGCCGACGGGTCGTGCTGAAGCATCAACACAAAAGCCTTATCTTTTATGCCCTTCATCGTCTTCCCGACGTCACCGCGCGACTGCTCAGGCTTCTGACTCAGGTTCTCCATGCCGGCCAGCACTATCTCGTCACCGCCCCGTTTCAGGGCAACATGCTCGTCGAGCAGCAATTTCCACCCCATGGCATGCTGCTTCTGCTTCATCATTTCCTCGTTGATGATATCCGATTCGGCATCGTCATCCATATAGAAAGTATAGTCGTGATTGCCCAAAATGCTATAGACGCCATCCTTGGCCTGCAACCGGCTCAGTATGGGCATCACCGCATCGAGTTCCTGCGGACGTATGTTCTGTAAATCACCCGTGAAGACAATGAGATCAGCTTGCTGGGCATTCATGCTGTCGACCGCCTCTTCGAGCAGACTCAGCGGTATGCTACCCACATGGGCATCGCTGAACTGAACAATGCGATAGCCATCGAATGCCTTGGGCAGTTCTTTCGAGGTGAAAGTCTCTTGACGAACGGCCAGTTTGCGGGAACCGATGAAATAGCTGTAAAGCGTGACATAAACCACGAAGACGCCCAGCAGAAGACCAATCAGATTCCCATAGTTCTGCTTCGAGCGGACCATGCGGCAATAGAGCAGTCCCGTCATCGAGCAGAAGGCATAGACGACCTTCGGGATGACAATAACGCCCAACAGTATGAGATAGACGTCGAGCAGATAATGGTTAGCGGGAGCAAAGTCGGGCTGACAGGCCAGGTAAAGCGTGTAGGCCATCATCAGCAGACAAGGCATCCACCAGAAAAGCCGCTTCAGGAATCCGCCCTTCCACTTCCGGCGCTTGTAGTGCCAGTAGACATAAAGATCGGGCAATGCTATGAGAATCAAAAGAGGTATCAGTATTCGAGCTATCATAATTAGGAAGCCCACCCCGGCCCTCCCAAAGGGAGGGGGAATGGATTAATCTTTATATTTAGACGTTTACTATAAATTTCATTTAATCAAACTGTTAGAAAGAAAGCGGCGCATAAGTTCTACAGGTACGCCACGACGGGCAGCGTAGTCGCGCAACTGGTCTTCGCCTATTTTACCCAGATTGAAATAACGGGCCTTGGGATGCGCAATCATCAGGCCGCTCACCGAAGCATGCGGCATCATCATCCCGCTTTCGGTCAGGCGGATGCCTATCTGTTTCATGTCCAGCAAGTCCGAGAGGATGAAGTTCACGCTGGTGTCGGGGAGCGATGGATATCCCACCGCCGGACGGATGCCCTGAAAGGCCTCTATGTGGAGTTGCTGAATAGTGAGCCGCTCATCGGGAGCATATCCCCAATAGCTGGTTCTCACCTCCTGGTGCATCTTCTCGGCAGCAGCCTCGGCAAGCCGGTCGGCCAATGTCTGTGCCATCATCTTCCGGTAAGGGTCGGCGGTGGCAAAGTCTTTTTCCAATGCCGCATCGACGGTGGTGGCAAACACCCCCACTTCATCGGGAACGCCCATAGAGAGCGGACGGACGAAATCGGCCAGACAAAGACTGGTTTTATTCGCGCCTGATGCATGCTGCTGGCGAAGCATCGGAATACGAATACCATCCACCAGGATGTCGTCGCCATCGCTGTTGGCTGTAAATATGCCGAACAAGGCATGAGCCGAATAGCGGCCTTCGAGTTCGACAAGCATGGCGTCGGCCTCGCGGCGGAGTTCCGTCCGCTCGTGCCGTCCCTTGCTGCCCACGCCCCAGGCGTAGTCGAAATAAGGCCAGTTGATATAGGGTTTCAGTTCACCAACCTTATATATAATATGGTGTACCTTGCCGTCCATCAGTCTCTGAACCTTACAGCCTCGCCCCGGTAGGCATCGTCGAAACCATCGGGACTCAGCAGATGATGTCCGTTACAGAACACATCGCGCACGTGCCACTGATACTCGTGGCCCATCATCGGACTCCACTTGCACTTGCTCTGAATCACCTCCTCGGTCACCTGCCAGGGCTTGCCCTTTTCCACGACGACGATATCAGCCGCGTAGCCAGGGCGCAGATAGCCACGTCCCGACACTTCGAACAAGCGGGCGGGATTGTGGCACATCAGTTCCACCAGGCGTTCCAAGGGCAGCACACCCTCGTCGACCAGTTCCAACATCGTCACCAGCGAGAACTGAATCATCGGCATGCCCGAGACGGCCTTGGCCGCCCCACCCTGCTTCTCCTCCAACAGATGAGGAGCATGGTCGGTTCCGATGACCGAGACGTGCCCATCGGTAAGTCCCTGACGCAAGGCGTAGCAGTCGCGGAAGTTCTTGATGGCAGGATTCACCTTGATCTTAGTTCCCAGACGGTCATAGTCGACCAGCGAGAAATAAAGGTGTCCTACGGTGGCCTCGGCCGTAATCATGGAAGTGAAGGGCGCAAACATCTCCAGTTCGGCGGCCGTCGTCACATGCGCCACATGTAGGCGGGCATCGTGAAGGATGGCCAGTTCGATGGCTTTCATGGTTGATGTCAGGCAGGCCTCCTCGCTACGTATCAGCGGATGCGTCCAAATGGCAGGATCATCGCCGTAGTGGGCCTTGAATTCAGCCATGTTGCGGTTGATGATGCCCGTATCCTCGCAATGAGCCATGATGCGAAACGGAGCCACATTGGCAAAGATATGGTCGAGCGCCTCGTCGCGGTCGACGAGCATATTCCCCGTGCTGCTGCCCATGAAGAGCTTTATGCCGGGAATGCGGTGAGGGTCGAGTTTACGGAATAAGGGGTAGTTGTCGTTGGTGGCACCGAAGAAGAACGAATAGTTCACGTGGCTCTTCTGTGCCCCGAGCTGGAACTTTTCGTCGAGCGCTTCCATCGTAGTGGTCTGCGGCACGGTGTTCGGCATATCGAAATAGGTGGTCACGCCACCATAGGCTGCTGCCCGGCTCTCGCTCTCGATGTCGGCCTTGCGCGTCAGTCCCGGCTCTCGGAAATGCACATGATCGTCGATGACACCCGGAATGACGTAGCAGCCCGAAGCATCCACCTCGCGGTCGGCACCCGACGGTGCCTCATCGCCTTCGATGATGTCGGCAATCAGACGGTCTTCGATGAGCAGGTGTCCCCTGAAGGTACGCCCCTCGTTTACCAGCAACGCATTCTTAATCAGTGTTTTCATTTGTATCGTATTTCTACACAAAGGCGCAAAGACTACGGAATAAAAGCGGTTGCTATGCCGTATCCTTTGCGCCCTTATGAATTCGTTAATCCATATTCAATCAGTTGGTGAGGGAATCTATTGGCGTGGCCATCTGGCTGGGCGTGGGCGGAGCCGGAACAGCTGGCATCTGCTGGCCCTCGGGCATCGGCTGGTCGGCCGTTCCGTTCATGATGGCCTCGTTCTGCTTAGCCTTTTCGTAGTAGTCCTTCACGTACGAGTCGTTCTTGAAATTGTCGGTGGCCTTGCTCATCAGCGCCTCTATCCAGGGCGACAGCTCGGGATAGGGATAGCCGGCGGTAAGCATGAAGAACACGCCGGGACCCAGCACGTTGTCGAAGTTCTCCTCGATGAAGCTGGTCTGCAACTCGTCCTTCTTCTGGGCAATCTGCATGGCCTCCTTGTTCAGCCGCTCGTTCACCACCATCTCGTCTTCGCCGTCCATGATGGCCTGGCTCTGCTTGTGTCCCAGGTCAACCACCTGATTATCAAGTTTGTTGTATTCGTCGATAAACTTGAACAGTTTCTCGTTGAGCGTCGTTCCGGTCACCACCTGCTGCGTGTTGTCGATTCTCACGGTGATGTCGCCGCTCTCGAGCACCACAGGCATCACGCTCTTGTCGTCCATGAAGAGCGTGGTCATCTTGGCGCTGTCAACAGTTCCCTGGAAGTGGAACTGTCCGTGCACCACTTCACAAGAATCTACATTCTTCAGTTCACCGTCGTTATAGACTTTCAGATACAGCATCCGTCCGTCAAGGATAGAAACGTTGCTCGATCCCTGAATATTGTAAGAGTTAGCACACGACGTCAGCGTTGCAAAAGCCAAGAGTGCGTAGAGAATTCTGCTCATATTAAGTTGGGTAGTCTTTAAAACCGCCACAAATGTACAACGTATTATTGAAGAAAGGAAAAATTTTTATTCAATTTAAAAGAAAATCCCAACTTTTATAGTTTTTTTGCCTCTTTAGAGAGTTCATTCGAGATTCTGTGCATGGTATAGAGCTCAAGAATAGCCGCGATGAACAGCACCAGCACCCAGTTGTTGTGCACCACATACTGGGCATAATAGGTCAGTCCCTGGATGCCGTTCTTCTGGAAAAGCGGAAGCAGGAACTGGCAGTTCTGCTCCACCATGAGCAGTCCGGCAACGATGAAAAGCACGTCGGCCAGCGTCATCATCCGGCGAAGGCGGCGTATCACCATGTCTTTGCCGTCGTACTGCTGCATCATCTGCATCACGCCGAACCCTACGGCCCCGGCCAGAAACGTCCATGCCCCAACCATCTGGAAACCAAAGAAATTCAGGGCGATGCCGACCACCATCAGCACGCCTCCTGCGATGAAAATAAAGTTCTGAATGCTATTTAGCTGTCTCATTTTCAGTAGCTGTTGGTAATTCGTCGCTCAGCACGAAGATGTCCTCGTCGTCGGCCTTCATGAAATAGCGCTCGCGGGCAATCTTCGTGATGGCATGCGGATTGCGGCGCAGGTCCTTCAGCCGGGCCTGGTCGCGCTCGTACTGGGCGTTATAGTCGGCAATCTGCTCCTTCAGGTCGCTTATCTGCATGTCCAGCTTCAGGCGCTGCATCACGCTGTTCTCATCTACGACCACCGTTATCAGCACACCAATGATGATCACAATCCAATATTTGTTGTGACTCAAGAAGCTCCATATCGGGTTTGAACGACTCAATGTATTACAGTTTTTAAAGGTTCGCGGTTTACCGCCTGATGTTTGAATTTTGTGCAAAGGTAAAAAATATTTTTGATTATCCATCACTTCGGGTGATTATTTTGAAAAAAAAAGAAGAGACCCACCCCCATCCCCTCCCTAAATGGAGGGGAGTATAGCAAAGGATTTTTGAGGTTCTTGTACTCCCCTACCAGGGGCGGGGAGTTCATTTAGCTGTTCCTCTACATAAAAAGAGAGTTGCCAGCCTCCGAGAGTTCAACATCTAAATCACTCCCTTTAAATAAAAAACTCACGCTCAAGAAAAAAAATATTTTTTCTCTTCGCTTAATCGATTTTTTACATTATCTTTGCGCTCAAATCCGACAATAAGAATAAAAACGCAAATCTGTAAATCGTAAAAACCACATTATATTAATATGGATTACATAGTCTCTGCACGAAAATACCGGCCCATGACATTCGACTCCGTGGTGGGACAGTCGGCGCTCACCACCACGCTGAAGAATGCCGTGAAGAGCGGTAAGCTGGCACATGCCTATCTGTTCTGCGGGCCGCGAGGCGTGGGAAAGACCACCTGCGCCCGCATCTTCGCCAAAGCCATCAACTGCGAGCATCCCACCCCCGATGGCGATGCCTGCAACGAATGCGAGAGCTGCAAGGCCTTCCTGGAGCAGCGCTCCTATAATATGTTCGAGCTCGACGGAGCCTCCAACAACGGTGTCGAACAGATCAAGGCGCTCATGGAGCAGACGCGCATTCCGGCACAGGTGGGGCGCTACAAGGTGTTCATCATCGACGAGGTGCACATGCTCTCGTCTTCGGCCTTCAACGCATTCCTGAAGACGCTTGAAGAGCCGCCCGCACACGTCATCTTCATCCTGGCCACCACCGAGAAGCACAAGATTCTGCCCACCATCATCTCGCGATGCCAGATCTACGACTTCGAGCGGATGACCGTCAACGACATCATCAACCACCTGAAGATGGTGGCCGAGAAAGAGAACGTCACCTACGAGGAAGAAGCGCTCAACGTGATTGCCGAGAAGGCCGACGGCGGCATGCGCGACGCGCTCTCCATCTTCGACCAGGCCGTCTCGTTCTGTCAGGGGAACATCACCTACCAGAAAGTCATCGAAGACCTGAACGTGCTCGATGCCGAGAACTATTTCAACATCATCGACTACGCCCTCGAGAACAAAGTCAGCGACGTGATGGTGCTGCTCAACTCGGTCATTTCGAAGGGATTCGACGGCGGACATCTCATCAACGGACTGGCCCAGCACGTGCGTAATGTGCTGATGGCCAAGGACGAACAGACAATCCCCCTGCTCGAAGTGAGTCAGCAGCAGGCCGTGAAATTCAAGGAGCAGGCCAAGAAGTGCCCCGTGAAGTTCCTCTATACCGCCCTGCGACTGATGAACCAGTGCGACCAGGCCTACCGCCAGAGCAGCAACAAGCGGCTGCTGGTGGAACTGACGCTCATCGAGATAGCACAGATTACCCAGGAGGACGACACACCTGCGGCGGGGCGCAGCCCTAAGCGACTGAAATCCCTGTTCCAGAAATTAGTAAAACAAGTTCAGCCCCAACAAGCGGCTCAGCAGGTGGCTGCGGCTGAACAAAAGCCTTTGCATACGGCAAAGGTGCAACCCTCCGCGCCCGATGCCAATCCTCAGGAAAAAGGCATCCGGCGCCCAACACCCAAGGTACGGCTCGACTCCATCGGCTTCTCGTTTGCCAACTTGAAGAAAGTCAGCCATGAGACCCAGCCAGCCGAAGCCGAGATTCCGGAAACGGCACCCGCCATCGAGACCACCGAGCAGAAACAGTTCACTGAGACGGAGCTCATCACCCAATGGGTGGCCATGTGCCGGCGCATGCCCCAGCAGATGGCGGGCATCAGCGCCCGAATGCTCAACATGAAGCCCGTCATCACCGAATACCCCAACGTAGAGGTGACCGTCGACAACCAGATGCTGCTCAACCAGATGAACAGCATCCGCGGGCGCATCCGCTCCACACTGGCCAACGACCTCCACAACAACGACCTCACGCTCACCCTGCGGCTTGCCAAATCGGAAGAAGTAAAAAGGGTGCTTTCCAAGAAAGAACTCTTCGAGGCTATCATCAAAAAAAATCCCGCAATCGAAAAATTGCGGGGATTACTCGACCTTGAGTTCACTTAGTCATTCAAATAATCTTTATTCCTAGCTTCTCGCATTCCCGGCGCATATCGTCGGGCCAGATGCTGGCTTGTATCTCTCCGAGGTGAGCCTTGTGGAGCAGCACCATGCACAGACGGCTCTGTCCGATACCACCGCCGATGCTCAGCGGCAGGTCGCCGTTCAGCAGTTTCTGGTGGAAATACAGCTGCTCGCGCTCTTCCTTGCCCGTCATCTTCAGCTGGCGGAGCAGGCTTTCCTTGTCAACGCGTATGCCCATCGACGAGAGTTCGACCGAGCGTCCCAGCACGGGATACCATATCAGAATGTCGCCGTTCAGGCCCATGAATCCGTCCTCGTTGGGTGTCGTCCAGTCGTCGTAGTCGGGGGCGCGTCCGTCATGCGGTTCGCCGTTCGACAGGTCTCCGCCGATGCCGATGATGAACACGGCACCATAGGCCTTTGCAATGAGGTCTTCGCGCTCCTTCACGGTCTTGTCGGGATACATGCGCAGCAGTTCTTCGGCATGTATGAAATGTATCTCCTGCGGCAGGAAGGGATCCAGCTTGCAATAGCGCTCGCACACCAGGAACTCGGTGCGAAGTATCGAGGCATAGATGCGGCTGACAATATCCTTCAGGTACTTCAGCGAACGGTCTTTCTTGCAGATCACGGCCTCCCAGTCCCACTGGTCAACGTAGAGCGAATGCAGGTTGTCCAGTTCCTCGTCGGCACGTATGGCATTCATGTCGGTATAGATGCCGTAGCCCGGCTCCACCTGATATTCTGCCAGCGTCAGGCGCTTCCACTTGGCCAGCGAATGCACCACCTCAGCCTTCTGGTCGCCCAGGTCCTTAATGGGGAAAGTGACGGGGCGCTCCACTCCGTTCAGGTCGTCGTTAATGCCCAGTCCCTTCAGCACAAACAGCGGTGCGGTCACACGGCGCAGACGCAGTTCCGTGCTCAGGTTCTGTTGGAAAAATTCCTTAATCAGTTTGATTCCCTGCTCCGTCTGGCGCATGTCTAGCACAGGCTGATAGTCGATGGGCTTTAAAATCTTACTCATTTTTATGCTCGTATTAATAGCTGTTGGTTGCGGCCGGCAGAACGGCTTTTGCCCTCGCTTCCGCAAATTCGGGTGCAAAGGTACATATTAATTATTAAATTGCAAACAATTTCGAAACAATTTTACGCATTTTGTTTGAATTCTTTGCTTTTTCCTTACATTTTGAGTAAATATTGCGCATTTCATAATTAATTGGAAATTTTCCATTTGCAAATCAGAAGAGTGCAACCCTTTTGCACTAAAAGTGCAGCCTATCGGCACTAAAAGTGCAACCTATTTGCACTAACGGTGCGACCCAGCGGCACAATTGCGCACTAACTCGCAAAACGGTTACTTTTTACTACGCCCAGCATTATTGCTATAACAGCAGCCAAGAGAAATTAAGGACAAAAATCTACAAAAATCTTACAAAAATAACACGAATTGTTTACGGAACACAGAAATCACAAAATAACACTGAGGCATTTGCACAGGAAAACGCCTGACAAAAAACACAAAAAAAAAAGTGAATTTTGTGTTCGGAAGATAATTTTTGGCAGATTTTTGAAGATTTTTGGTTAAGAAAATGCCACTAATGCCACCATAATGCCACCACGCCAACCCCTATAAACACAGGGCAAGTGGCAAAGTGGCATTTTTTTTCGAGAAAAAACTTTTTATGCGCGCGCGTGAAGAATAGGCCTTATTTTTTCCAACACAAAGACACTAAGACACAAAGTTTTTTATTATGCGCTTTCGTCTTCGTTTTCGTCATCGTCTTCGTTTTCGTTTTCGTCATCGTTATCGTTAGCGTTAGCGTTATCGTTAGCGTTATCGTTAGCGTTAGATTTCCATGCCTTGATATTCCTCAAAAAAATGTCCTAATAATTACATTTATCTACAATAATCTCACCAAAATGTTCTTACAGTGCGGTTGAAACGCCCCCTCCTAATAACGGAGGGGAACAAGATTTGTGACAGATTTTTGAATTATTTTGTTTAAGAAAGTGGGGGCTGAGTACTTACTTCTGGCTATAATAAAGTCAAAAAGAGGTTAAAACAGCGGATGGATTCACATATATGAGAAATAATGACTATCTTTGTAGCGTTTTTTCAAATATGAGAACTGTTAAATACATATTATATATAGCAGGTGTACTCGCGATGCTGATCGTCGTGAGTTGCAAACGGTCGGCATGGGATCCGTCGCTTAAGCAGAACGAGGTCATATCTCTTTATCAGAAGGTGCTGACGGCGGCCCATGAATCGCCTGAGAGAGGGATGCAGATGATTGACTCGCTCAAGCGCATTGGCGCGTTGCCCTACTACCACACCGACCTGATGCGTGCCAAGATATATGCGCAATCGACTGACTATTTACGGCTCGACTCGGCTATCATCATCGGTGAGCGACTGATAACGCTCGACGAGGCGAAGAAAGACCTGGGCTACCGGCAGGACATTCTGGAGATGCTGGTGAATGCCTGCCGGCTGCATCACGACGACGAACAGACCATCCATTGGTCAACGATGCTGTTAGACCTCGTCAGGCAACAGGGGCTGGAAACCGAAGCCCTGCGCACCGAGGCGGAGATAGGCATGGCACTCTCCCAGATAGGCCGGACCGACGAGGGGCTGGCCAAGATAGACAATGTCATCCGTCAACTCAAAGGCCAACGTAAGTGGGCTGAGATGGATGCCAGCATTATCGCCCTGAAGCGCAAGGTGAGTGTGCTCGACTTGGAGCAACGGTATAGCGACATTCCACCCGTGGCACAAATGATGCTTGACCTCCTGGCCGACTATGAACAGCATCCCGACGAGTTTCACGACGACTCCTACCGTGAGGTGACCGATGAACAGCGCCCCGGCTATATCGAGTTCTACCGGTCCAAGTGTTATCTATACAAGGCACACGCCTACGCGAAAATAAGTGAAGAACGAAAAGCGAATCGTGAAGAATCGGCTGCCGCCGCGAAAAAGGCCAGCCAGAATCTTGCCCTTTACGAGCAGACAGACTTCGCCAAAACCATGAATGGCCGCGAGGAGATTACACCGACGTGGCGCTTTCTGGGACATTACGACAAGGCAGAGGCTGCCTGCGCTGACCTTGAAGCCGACCTGCGCCAGCAGGGCGACACCGTGAACGCCCGAATGGCTGCAATTCTATACGAACATGCCCAGACCGCCAAAGCACAGGGACGCGATGCAGAAAGCGTCGGCCTATTCGAACAATACGAGGCGCTCAGCAAAACCCTCAACGACCGTCTGCTGCGAGGCAAGGCCCATCTCTACGCTGCCCGCTTTCATGCACAGGAACAGCAGCAGGAGATAGACCGCCAGAAGGCAGGCAAGCAATATGTCACCATAATGGCATTCTTCATCGGCATTCTTGCCATGCTTGGCTTGTTCTTTGCCTGGTATGCTGCCCGCCAATGGGGCAAGACACAATTGAAGAACCGCGCGCTGGCCAAGCAGATAAAGGAGGCCTTTACATATAAAGATAAGTACGAGGAACTAAAACAGCAGTTACAGCAGTTAGCCAACGGTCACCAGCGCAATGCGGAGGGGAGCCCTGACAATCTTGCCGCTGACGCCGGCCTTGAGACCCATTTGCCGGTCATCCCTTCGGGCGGCTCACTCGATTCTCTTTCTCCCGAAGAACTTTTCCACTACATCGAGCACGAGGTCAGCCGACGGCTGCTGTTCCTCAACCCGTCGTTCGACCGGCAGATGATCATGGACGAGTTTCACATCACCAAAGAGCGCGTGGGCGCGGCCTTCTCTCAGGGCAGCAAATACGACTCCCTGCCCCAGTTTGTCAACGACCTGCGTCTGGAGTATGCCAGCAAGTTGCTCGTCACAACCGACCTGCCCATCACCGAGATTATGTCCAAGGCAGGATTCTCCAATGCGTCCGTTTTCAGCCGATACTTCAGCCGCAAATACCAGATATCCCCCTCCCAATACCGCCGTGCCAACAGCGAAGTTTAGCATACACAAACTATACCGCCACTCCCCAAAGCCCTGATTTCAGGGCTTTTTTATTTGACCATTTGTCTGAAAACACTTGACCATTTGTCTTTGCTATTTGCCTGCGCGTGTAAAAAAAGTACTTTTGCATGATATTTATATTTATTTTGAAATCATGTAATCACGGGATGAAAGTTTCCAAAAAATCGAGGATTCAAAGATTCATCATCCGCCATAAGTGGATGGCGGGCACCTACGAATGGCTTGTTGAGCACTGGATCATGGCAGTCATTTATCTGCTTGTGGTGGCTGTTGCCCTTTGCCTGATCAACCTCACGGTCATGGTGCTCCTGGACAGATAGACTATGGTGGCAGTTCAAGAAAATAACACAATAAAAACATAATCATTGAAAAAAATGAAAAAGATCAATGCTTTGGTTGGGGTGTTCGCACTCTTTACCACAATCGGCTGTTTGACGGCTTGCGGGTTGGACATACCCAAAGAAAAAATGACATCGTTCGAGACGATTACCGTTAAGAAATCCGACGTTGAACTTCCCATGAAATTCAGTGCCAAGCTGAAAGGCCAGTCCGACGTGACCATCACGCCGCAGGTGAGCGGACAGCTGATGAGAATATGCGTCACCGAAGGTCAGCGCGTGAACAGGGGTCAGGTGCTTTTCGTCATCGACTCGCGCAATGCCCAGCACGAAGTGGAAGCCGCACGTGCCAACCTCCAGGCTGCACAGGCCAACCTCTCGGCAGCTCAGGCACAGGCTAACAGCGCCAAGCTGGAGTATGAGAGCAACAAGAACCTGTTCGACAAGAAGATTGTGAGCTCCTATATGCTTGAGAATTCCCGCAACAGCTACAACCAGGCAACGGCTGCCGTCAGCCAGGCCAAGGCCGCAGTAACCCAGGCACAGTCGTCAGTCAACCGCGCCAGGGTGAACCTCGGCTTCTGCACCATCACGGCTCCCGTGACCGGTGTCATCGGCGAGATTCCCGTACGCACCGGCGACCAGGTTTCGCCAGCCACCTACCTCACCATCCTCAGCGGCAACACCACGATGGACGCAGAGTTCTCAGTCTCGGAAGCCATTATCGAGGCGCAGGTGCAGGCCGGCATGAAGGGTGACGAGAAAGAAAAGCACATGGCTGCATTGCCCGACGTGACGTTCGTGATGAAGAACGGAACGGAATACAAGCACAAGGGCCGCATCACCAGTCTGACGGGTGTCGTCGACGCCGCCACAGGCTCGCTGGGCGCCAAGGCCACGTTCCCCAATCCCGAAGGCCATCTGTTCTCGGGTGTTCAGGGCACCGTGGTGCTCCCCTTCCAGCAGAAGGGCGTGATGGTGATTCCGCAGAACGCCGTGGTGCGCCTGCAGGACAAGTCGCTGGTATATAAGGTGAAGGCCGACAGCACGGCCACGGCCGTTACGGTGACCACCACCTCTGCCGGCAACGGAAAGGACGTCATCGTGAATTCCGGCCTCAAAGTGGGCGACCGCATTGTGACCGAAGGCGCCAACAATGTTCAGGAAGGACAGCGGGTGCTGTTTCCTGCGGAAGAGAAAAGTGAATAACCGGCTATCCGGCTACCCGGCTAAAAAAATCCGAGCATGAAGAACAATATTTTCATCAACAGATACGTGATGGCCTGCGCCATCTCTATCGTGATAGCACTGGTGGGCTTTATCTGCATGAAGAGTCTGCCCATCGAGCAATACCCGAACATCGCGCCGCCCACGGTGCGTGTCATCACAAGCTATACGGGTGCCGATGCCAACACCATCATGAAGTCGGTGGTGCAGCCGCTGGAGGAGAACATCAACGGTGTGCCCGACATGACCTACATGACCTCGTCGGCCTCATCATCGGGCGATGTCAGCATCGTGGTCTATTTCAAACAAGGTACCGACCCTGACATTGCGGCGGTGAACGTGCAGAACCGCGTGAGCCGCGCCACGGCGCTGCTGCCTGCCGATGTGACCAAGGTGGGCGTGCAGGTGATGAAGCAGCAGAGCAACATCCTGCAGATTGGAGCCATCCGAAGCGTTGACGGCAAGTACGACGACGACTTCGTGGCCAACTATATCGACATCAACCTGAAACCGCGCCTGATGCGTATCACCGGTGTGGGCGACGTGATGGCACTCGGTAACACCTATGCCCTGCGCATCTGGATGAAACCCGACGTGATGGCACAGTACGGACTGGAGCCTAACGACGTGTTCGCTGCCATCGGCGGCCAGAGCTTCGTTTCGGCCACGGGTTCGCTGGGTGCACAGTCGGATAACGCCTACCAGTACACGATGGAGTACAAGGGTACGCTGAAGACCATCGAGGAATTCAACGACATCGTGCTCAAGACCAGCGACGGCGGACACCTGCTCCATCTGAGCGACGTGGCCGACGTGGAGATTGGTGCCATGAGCTACAACTTCATCTCTAACATCGGCGGCAAGCCGGGCACCATTTTCATGGTGTTCCAGGCACCTGGCGCCAATGCCACCGAGGTGAATGCCCGCATCGACCAGCTCTACGAGGATCTGAAGCCCCTGATGCCGGCCGGACTGGAGTTTGTGAAGCTCGAGACCAGCGACGACTTCCTCTATGCCGCCATCGGCAACGTGGTTGAGACGCTCATCATCGCCATCATCCTGGTGATTCTCGTGGTGTTCTTCTTCCTGCAGAACTTCAAGGCCACGATCATCCCTTCAATATCGATTATCGTTTCCCTGCTGGGAACCTTTGCCATCGTATCGCTGGCGGGATTCTCGCTCAACATCCTGACGCTCTTCGCCCTCGTGCTGGCCATCGGTACGGTGGTGGATGATGCCATTGTGGTGGTTGAGGCCGTGATGGCGAAGATGGAGGGCGGCATCACCGATGCCAAGCAGGCCACCCGCGAAGCCATGAGCGATGTGTCGGTGGCCGTCGTATCGTGTACGCTGGTATTCATGGCCGTATTCATCCCCGTGGCCTTCATGCCCGGCACGTCGGGCTCATTCTTCACCCAGTTTGGTGTGACGATTGCCTCGGCCGTAGGTCTGTCGTGCGTATCAGCCCTGACGCTCTGCCCTGCCCTCTGTGCCATCATGCTGAAAATCACGGAGAAGAAAAGCGAGCGCAAGAACCTGACCTATTATACGAAGAAAGCCTATACCGTCAGCTATAACGCCATCTACAACAAGTACTCCAAGGCTGTGCAGAAGTTCATCAAGCGCCCCGTGCTGGCATGGAGTCTGCTGGCAGTGGCAGCCGTGCTGCTCATCTTCTTCATGAAGAACCTGCCTTCAGGACTGGTGCCACAGGAGGACCAGGGTGTTATCCTGGCCGAAATCCGTGCCCCGGAGGGTACCACGCTCCACGAGACGCGTGAGATTGTGAAGAAGGTGGAGGCCAAGGTGCAGGAGATTCCCGAGATGGAGAGCTTCGCCACGGCTTGCGGCTACGGCATGATGTCGGGCTCGGGCTCCAACTATGCCACCATGATTATCCGCTTGAAGACCTGGGAGGAGCGTGAGGGATTCAACCACTACGTTGACCTGGTCATCGGCCGCCTGTATTTCGCCTGCAAGGAAATCAAGAACGTGCAGGTGATGCCGTTCCAGTTGCCGCAGGTGCCGGGCTACGGTTCCAACAACAGCGTGAACCTGGTGCTGCAGGACCTGAACGACGGCTCGCTGTCGGAGTTTGCCAAGCTGGCCACCAACTTCCTGACCAAACTCGGCGAGCGTCCTGAAATCAGCATGGCCATGACCTCATACTCCGAGCGCTTCCCGAAATTCGAAGTCAATGTGGATGCCACCCAATGCGACCGCGCAGGCGTATCGCCTTCTGTCGTGCTCCGCACGCTGGGCTCCTATTGCGGCGGCTCGTATGTGGGTAACTTCAACCAGTTTGGTAAGGTGTACCGCATCATGGCCAGCGCCTCACCCGAATACCGCCTCGACCCCTCGTCGCTGAACAACATCTTCGTGAAGGTGCGCGGCGGCAAGATGGCTCCTATCTCGGAGTTCGTCACGCTGAAGGAGATTGTGGGAACGTCGAGCGTTGAGCACTTCAACCTGTTCCAGAGCATCACCTGCTTCGTGCAGGCCGCCAGCGGATACACCGAGGGCGACGCCCACAAGGTGATTGCCGAGGTGTTCAAGGAGACCATGCCTAACGGCTACAGCTACGAATACAGCGGCATGTCGCGAGAGTTGGAGGAAGCCTCCGGCTCTAACACCACTGCCCTTATATATATAATATGTATCATTCTCATCTACCTCATCCTGGCCTCGCTCTACAACTCGTGGTTCACCCCGTGGGCCGTGTTGCTCAGCGTGCCGTTCGGACTGATGGGAGCCTTTGTCTGCGCCTACCTGGGTTCATTGGTTCACTTGCCGGGCATGGACAACAACATCTACCTGCAGACGGGTGTCATCATGCTCATCGGTCTGCTCTCCAAGACCGCCATCCTGATTACGGAGTTCGCCTCTGAGCGCCGTGCCCAGGGCATGAGCATCCGCGATGCCGCCTTCGAGGCCTGCAAGGAGCGTCTGCGCCCCATCCTGATGACGGTGTTCACCATGATTGCCGGTATGATTCCGCTCATCATCGAGGGTGGTGCCGGTGCCAACGGTAACCGTGCCCTCGCCCTTG
>JAEEGF011902463.1_pt1 | contig 17729 bp, 17 predicted proteins | sample 9134171 | NCBI WGS metagenome assembly JAEEGF01 (sample SAMN16246542, study PRJNA631951) | gut metagenome | biome: gut microbiome; feature: rumen; material: AP-attached | host: Bos | place: Iran: Karaj | collected 2018-10 | reverse complement strand
TAGAGGTAGCGCGGGTCATCGGCCATCTCCTCGAAAGGGCAATGGTCTTCATCCTCCTCTATGTAGTCATTGTCTATGTTTTTCTGTTCTGTCATTTGCAGCATTCCTTTTTTTGACATGGCAAAGGTAGGCAAGGGTTGTGCCAAATCGCGGTACAAGCGAGAGAAAAGATGTAATTATTTTCATTCTTTCCCGAGCGCCAGAGCGATTCTACGAAGTTAAAGCGGTACAATCAGAACTTTTTTTCAAAGAATCGGCATATATACGGATTTTTGATTGAAAAGGCGTAATTTTGCATGCGGATGTGCTAATCTACTTTTTTCTGTATGGAACGACAGTGAGAGTAAGGTGGAAGCATAACACAGAAAAAAGGGAATGCTTATGAAATGGATTGTATTGTCAGACAATCGTGCAAAGGATCCGTCACTACAGACGGAGCATGGGTTGTCCATCCTGCTGGAGACGGGGCATCATCGCATCCTGCTCGACACAGGAGCCAGTGACGTGTTCATCCGCAATGCGAAGCGGATGGATATCGATCTCGGGACGGTGGATTATGTCTTCATCTCCCATGGCCACAGCGACCATGCGGGAGGTCTGTGTCATTTTATGGAAGTTAACAAAAGGGCGAAAGTCATCGTATCTCCAGAGGCCGTCAATGGAAAGTTCTATTCCATGAGAAATGACCTGCACAGCATCACCACGATATGGCCGGAGGGGATAGGGGAGAGGTCCATCATGGTGAACCATACCTGTGAGGTCGCAGACGGCATCCGTGTCATGGCTCATATTCCACAGACTCATCCCATGCCCAAGGGCAACCGGCATCTATTCGTTAGGGATGATGAGGGCAACTACCTTCCTGATGATTTCCGTCATGAGTTGGCTCTCTATATCGACGGATTGCTTTTCACCGGCTGTGCCCATAGCGGTTTGGAGAATATCCTGGCTGCATGCCCTTGGCCTGTCACGACTGTCGTGGGAGGATTCCACCTGCTGGACCATCATGAGACGAAAAATGAACTGGCCGGACTCGCCCGGAGGCTGACAAACAACTATCCCCAGACTGTGTTCCACACCAGCCATTGCACGGGTGACATTGCTTACGCCATTATGAAAAAAGCCATGGGTGACCGGCTGTATGCCTTCTGCTGCGGCACCAGACGTGAGATTGGAGAATCCAGCGGGAGGGATTCTGAAAAAGAATAAGGAAAGGAATACAGCGGCAAAAAGGAGGTGTTTATTTCTTCTCAGCGAGGAAATAAACTATTGACCGGTCGAGATGGAACTCTTTGAGTTCATAGCCACTTTCAAGACGGACACGCAACTTGTCCGGTGTCTCAAAAGGAGGGGTGTCATTATTGCAAAGGCGGTATATCCTCCATAGAATAGAGGCCTATCCTTTCGCGCAACCAACGGTTGAAATTGTCTTTACCAATTCCTATTTCATTTTTAAGCAATCCGTAAAAGTCAGAATCGTCTTTTCCAGTAGCCAATGCCCGTTTCAAGGCTTGATAGCCCCCCTTTTTGAACAATTCATGGCAGACAATCTTCCCAACCAGGTAGGCAGGAGACGTCTGATTGTCCATTGTGTAGAATTTGTTATCCATGTCTGTCAAGTCAGCATCAAGGTGAGCATCCAGCCATTCTTTCATTCGCCCGTAATGTGCGCGATGAGACAAGCCGAATTGTTTCTGGCTTGTGTTCACATATTCAGAAAGACCTTGGATGATTAGAAAATGCGTATTGGGATATGTCGGATTGATAAGCCGTGCTATTTCATGCTGGTAGTTCTCCCCATGAACGGAATCACCATATATGATGAAGTTCCTCCTGTCGAAAGAGCCACCGGAATTTCCCTGTTCATTACCCATTCCGATGAGATAGTCAAAGCCTTTCATCTTTTGCTGCTCATAGACATTTGGGGCGATAAACTGTGTGATGTGTTCGGGAATATTCACATCCAATTTCTCATGCAGCAACTTGATCAATTTGTTCGCAGCATGGGCATTCTTCTCGTTGAATTGAAACCCCGGGTAATAACAGTAGTCAATCAGCCCGATTGTTTTGCGCTGCCATTTGCGCGTATGATAATCAATCCAGTTATGAATTTTGTATGCGCCGTTCTTGTCCTTCTTCACAACATGATTGGTAATGGCGAGCACAAATATCGCTTTGTCGTCATTGTATGGTGTATAAAACATGGAACGGATGACGTACACGCCGTTTTCCGGCCGTATCTCCAAAACCTTGTTGAGATAGGCGTAGAGATTGGATGTCAGAAATCCCTCACTACTGATCAAGTCTGGCTGTTTCCATCTGAGCCTGTCCTCTTCATTCCATTGAGGGAAGCATGTCGTAGTGTCATCATGTGCCTCAATAAATGATTTCCACAAGTCATAGACCACCGCCTTATTGGGGTCGGCATTGTTCTCCACATCTACTTGGTTGGAAATCCACTCCCAATTTTGCGACCAGCATCCCAAAGGTATGGTGATTAAAATTAAGATGATGATTTGTTTCATTTGTTACAGAGATATTGATAAATTAATGGGAAAACCGACTCGAGTGTTTGTCCATGATGTGGATTGCTGCCATATTCCAATCCAGCAGAGATATATGCTTCTATTGATCCTTTTTCCTTCTTGGTCAATTGGTTTCCCAAGGAAGATATGATTGTATCTTCTCCAAGACGGTCTATCAGTTTCACGATGACATCTCCATGGTCATAACTGGCCGCTCCTGCACCGCTGAAATCCAATAGCATCAATTTCTTGATGTCTTTTTGATCACCTTCAATTGCCTTATTGAGCAATTTGCAATAACTGATTCCATGATAATCATCAGTTGCAATCCTCAGCTCTTCTTCCACGTAAATGCCTTTTACGTCTTTACCGCTAAAATAGATGATATCGTTCATGTAAAGATAACATCCGATACTCCCGATGATTGCTACAACAATCAATAAAAACAGCAACAATTTCTTCATTTGGATTGCGAATTATGATTTACGATTATGCTTTACACTCTTTTTCTTGATGAACCGAATGAGTAAAGCCCACAATGCCAATATTGTCACGATTGTGATCGTATGTCGAAGCGGACTCTCTATTTTGTGAGCCTCCCTTTGTGCTTGGGTAAAATAGTCATCCGGAGTCAAAGCAGTTTTTGCATCCAGATTTCGGCTTCGTAGAGTTTCTGCCAACTGCAGTGTGTCCGCTCTATTCAAAAGCGTATCCATCCCATTGCGTTGACGATGAAAGAGATACAACGAATAGGTAGAAGAGGAGGAATCATTCATTTCCGAGGAGATTGCCTTGTCTTGTATAGTCACGAACACGCTATCATCCTGTACCCATAAATGCTCTACACGTCCACTGCCTTCTTGGTAAGGACCTTTTTCTCGGATACATGCCGTTTCCGGCATATCGACAGCAGAAAGGTCGTGGCTTGCAGAAAGTGGTGCCTCCCAATAATCACCGAAGCCCAGGTCGACACCTTTCGTCTCGGAGATATACACACTTCCGATAAGTCCCAAGACGGCCTCCATGCCAATGAACAAGGCAGGAGTGATGGCAGCCAGCAACACTATCAACCGTTTGTGGCTCCAGTTTCTTCTTCGTACAATCCTCCACGCCACCACGGAACTAAGGAGTCCGAGTACAGCGGCGACGATCAAAGCAATGATGGCAAATATGATAAGGGAAATGATCAGCATCTTTTCATTATTTACTTGTAATTATTTGAAAAAAATGGGATTTGTCTTATCTTTTTATGTGAGGGCCTATAACGTTGATAAGTTGCATATCAGTAAACTTCTTTTTGTATGGATCGATTTTGGGCATTTTCAAAGCGTTGGGGTCTATATCTTTTGTTGTTGTTTGTCCTAGGTTAATGGAAGATATCCCCTGTAACTGCAGATATCTTTTATGACATGCCGTATCACTCTCGCATATATCACTCTTGCAACATGTTGAGTCGGACATAACCACTACGGCATCTTGTTTTACCACTGTACTGTTCGGACAATTTTGTCCAAATGCATAACCGTGCTGATAAAACAAGACTATTAATCCTAAAATCTTATTTAAAGCTATCATAAATTCCTCTGTTTGTTTATGTTCTGTTTTGTAGTTATTCTTTTGTGAATATATATACCGCCAGTGTGGGTAGAATGACCAAGAGCAATAACGTGATCTCCACTAACGCATATGAACCGAAATAGTCAACCAATGTCTGGAATTTCAGGACTCCATCAACCAGTAAGACCAAAAAGGCCAACCAGCAGAAGAAAAATAGGGCAGCATACTTGATTTTTCGTTTCTTCAGTTTCATTATGCGATATTGAATTTGGTCATTTGTTTATCTTTGGAAGAATCTCATATAGTCTGTCTTCTCTGATGACCTTCGGAGCAGCCTTCCCAGCCAGTATCAGCACCTTCTTATGAGTCAAATGCCAGAAATGTTGGCTTGGAGTACCACGTATGACAAGTGGTTTGTGTGTTTGCTTTTGACTCCATTTTCTTAATTGATGGATTAGTTGTCGTTCGTACATAATACAAATAATTGAAATTTATTGGTAAATATACGACATTTTCTAAAACATAACCATAAAACAAGGAATATGTGTTAATGTCTATACTTCAATCAGTAAAAATGCCATATACATAGGCAAAGTGAGTAAATGCCCGTTTCTTCCAACGTTGTAGTCACCCAGTTTCATCGCACTTTCTACATGATATTTCTCAGGATGCTTCAGAACGGTCCGCATAGACTTAGCGTTGCCTGTGGTGGCTTTACATTCAACTGGCACACATTTTCCCTTATAGCGCATCAGGAAGTCGAGTTCCACACCTCCATCCTTATGATAGTAATATAGTTTGCGTCCCATCTTGCCAAAGATGTCAGCCAGGAGATTCTCTTTGATGGCACCATTATAACTAAGCAGATCACCTTGTAGGATACTCGACTGAGTACCTTCTTCCAGCATCGCCACCAGCAAGCCTACGTCTGCCATATATACTTTGAACTCACTTTGAATTCGGTGCCCGTCAAGTGGCAGTTCCGTAATCTCCGTATTATAGCACCGGTGTATGATGCCCGCGTCCTCTATCCACTGTAGACTTCCTGCATAGTCACGCCCCCTGCCGTTAGGACGGACTACGGTATAACTGAACTTTTTGTATTCACGTGCCAACTGTGCCGGGATCGACTCAAAACATTCCCTAATACGGGATTTGTCAGTTTTGGCTGCATATTTCATCATGTCCGATTTGTAGTCATCCACGATGCGGCGCTGCACAGAGAGCACTTTCCCTATTTGTTTCGTTTCAAGGAATGTGGTCACGACCTCCGGCATGCCACCTACCACAACATACTGATTGAGCAGTTCACGGAAGCGGTAGTGCAGTGCTTCTTCAACGGGACTTTCGCAGTCAAGGCATTTCTTCAAGTAGTCAAAGTGTAATTTTTTGATGCCATTGGCCCAGAGCCATTCCTCGAAGTCCATCGGATACATATTCACTATTTCTTCAAAGCCTACCGGGATGGAAGCCTCTTCATCTTCTTCCTTTTCTTCAGGCGTTTTGTAACCGTTGACACCCAGCAGGGAGCCTGTACACATCACTTCATAACGGCCATCCAAGTGAAAATACTTCAATGAGCCTCTCGCCCGTGGGCAATCTTGTATCTCATCGAAGACGAAACAGGTTTCTCCTTCTTCAACCTCAATGTTTGGCATCGCTGCGGTGATTCGCATGATGATTGCATCCACTTCCAGATTGGGTGTAAAGAATTTCTTGTAGTCAGGATGTTCACGGAAATCCAGATAGACCACGTTCTTAAAATGCCGAAGGGCAAAATCCATCACACTACTGGTCTTGCCACATTGTCGGACACCTTTCACAACGAGCGGTTTGTGAGAGGCATCATCCAACCACGATTGGAATATGCTTTCTATTTTACGTTTATACATATCTTACACGTTTTCCTACCGACTTTTTAGTGCTTTACGCACGTTTTCCTGCCGACTTTTGGCACAAAGATACACATTTTCTTTTATTTGATGCTCAAATTTTGGAGAAAAATTGACCGGCAGAAGCATCAGCACCCGCTGCCGTCGAGACGGCATGAAGCACCTTCGGGCTCATCAGGCATCGGCTCCAGTCCTACGTCTTTTGAGGAAAGGGTAACGGTGCCATCCTCCAGCACATAGCACGGGATGCCCACGTCGCCGGTTTTTCTCGCTTCATCGAAAGCGGGATTGCTCTCCCTCAAATCGAGGAACTGTTTGAGATTACGGACATGCTTGCCGATGTCTATCACCTCGAAATCTGGATTACCCTCGACCTGCTTCTCCACGTATTCGCAGTAAGGGCAGGTCTGCATTACAAACATCTTGATCATTTTATGGTTTCTTTTAAAGTTTCAAATTAACTGGATTATCTAATATGCTTTACGTTTTCATTTGGTGAGGAAGCTGGCTCGGATGAAGCGGATGGAGCCGTTGAAGTCAATCTTGAAGGAGTCGCGTTCCTCGTCATAGTCGAGGATGGTGCCTTCGCCGAGGACCTTGTGCGTGACCTTGTCACCCGGCTTGAGGGCATCCTCTTCCTCCTCATCTTCTTCCATGGAGCCGTCCGTGTAGATTTCCGCATCGAGCTTGCGGACGAGGTTGAAAGTGCCCTGCCAGATCTCAGGAGGGATGTCACCATCCACCTTGATGATGTCGCGGTCTATCTCCATGAGGAAGCGGGAAGGGCACCGGGAAGTCTTGTGCGTGTAGTCGAATCCTTCCGACTCTGTGAGGAACACCGCCTTCTCGGCACGTGTGATGGCCACGTACATCAGCCGCCGCTCCTCCTCCAGCGCCGGTTTCTTCCGCTCACGGATGGAGCGGTGGTTGGGGAAGATGCCCTCTGTCACCCCGCAGATGAAGACGATGGGGAACTCCAGTCCCTTGGACTGGTGGATGGTCATCAGCTTGACAGTATCCCCGTCGTCCTTGTAGTCAGCGTTGGTATAGAGGGCGATGTCCTGCAGGTATGTGTCGAGAGAGATTTCCTCGTTGATGTTGACCTTCTCATAGTGCAGGATGGAGCTTGCCAGCTCCTGTATGTTTTCGAGTCGGTCCTCATCCTCGTCCTCCCTGAGCAGGTCTTTCAGGCCGCTCTCCTGCAGGAGGTATTCGAGCATGTCCGAGGTCTTGGTGTTGTCCTTGGCCTTGATGCAGTCCTCTATCAGCTCGATGAACTTGGCAAATGCCTCCTTGTCGAATTCCTTGTTTCGGAGGTGTTTTTTGAGCGTGGCATAGAGGGAGGTGCCCTCCTGTTTCGCCAGTGTCTGCAGCCTGGCCAGCTTCGCCTTCCCGAATTTCCGTGACGGCGTGTTGATGACCCTGACGAATGAGAGGTCATCCTGGTAAGCCACCAGGCGAAGGTAAGCCAGCGCGTCCTTGATTTCCTTCCGTTCGAAGAAGCGGATGCCGCCCCACACCACATACTTGATGTGCTTGCGCAGCAGGGCCTGTTCGATTTCCCGTGACTGGAAGGCGGCGCGGAAGAGGATGGCGATGTCGCTGTTCTTGCATCCTTTCTTGGTGAGGGTTGCTATCTGTTTGGCAATCCAGTCGCTCTCGTCCTTTTCGGACTTGGCATGGTGGTGGACCGCTATCCTGTCTTTCGGCTTCTGAGTGAACAGGTCTTTGGGGATGCGGTCTTGGTTATGGGCGATGACCGAGTTCGCCACATTGAGGATGTCGGGAGTCGACCGGTAGTTCTCGTTCAGAATGATGTCAGTCTCAGCGGGGAACTCGATGAACGATTTCGGCTTCGCCCCCCTCCATTCGTAGATGGCCTGGTCAGGGTCGCCGACGATGAACAGGTTCTGGTACTCCTGCGATATCAGGTTGATGATTTCCCAGTCCGTGGTGCTGCAGTCCTGCACCTCGTCCACCATGATGTAGTTGAGCTGTTTCTGCCAGTACTCCCGTGCGTCGGCATGGTTGTTCAGGATATGCAGGGCGAAGAGGATGATGTCATTGAAGTCCAGTGAGAACGCTTTCAGCTGCAGCAGGACGAATCTCTCCGCGTCGTTGAGTTCCTCCTCTGGCGGTTTCTTGTTGAGGATGATGCTCTCGATATAGGACATGGGAGCCTTGTAGAAAGAGTCGTATTTGTATTTCTGGACCCCCTTGATGAACTGTCTCACCGTTGCCGCTGTGCGATTGAGCCCCACCTCCTCCATTACCTGCTTGGCGAGCGACTTCACGTCCTCCTCGTCGATGATGTTGAAGTTCTTCGGGTATCCGATGCGGTGGATCTCCCTCCGCAGCACCTTGACGCAGAAACCGTGGATGGTGCATACGAGGTCGTTGACGTGGGCGGCGTGAACCATGTTGGCGATGCGCGTCTTCATCTCCCGGGCCGCCTTGTTGGTGAAGGTCATGCACAGGATGTTGGCTGGGTCGATGCCCATCTCATTGACCAGGTAGGCATAACGGTGGGCGAGGACCCGGGTCTTGCCCGATCCGGCGCCGGCCACGATGCGCACCCTGCCTTCCGTGGCGCGTACCGCTTCGGCCTGTTTGTCGTTTAGGGAAGAGAAAATGTTATCCATATTGGTTGACTTTGAGTGTAAGTTGAAATACGGCTCGGAATTGATTTCATGCCGGTTTTTGACAGGACTTGGTGCTATGCATGAAGCCTGATAGGCGTTGGGCATTTTAGCCTTTCAAGTGCAGGATGCTCAAGGTGAAAGGGTTCTTGTTGTATTCATCATGGATGACCACCATTCCAAGCACGTCTTTTTCTGTTATGTGGCAGTCTTCACTGGCGAAAAGCATCATCTTGTCGAACGTTTCCTTTTCCTCTTTCGAGAAGTCCTGAATGGGGACGTATGTCATGTCACCGTCCTTTTCTGCGAGCGAGATATAATCATCCACAGCATCCACGTTCAGTGGAGAGAGCTTGTCCACTCCTGCGGCACTTGAGAAGACGGGGATGCCATAAGGCTTGTTCTCAAGATTTCTTTTGATGTCCTGAAGAGCATTGATGATGATTGTTTTCATATTAGTTGTTTCTATTAATTCGAAAGGATTTTTGAGAATTTGTAGGTTGTCCTCTCACTCTGCCTGTTGTCCCGGCTTCGTATTCTGGGATGGGGTAGTGGGTGACTGGTATTTCACCAGTTCGACCCTTGCGCCGACGGCGTTGGCGATTTTGTTGAGCATGTCGAAACCGACGGAGAAATGTCCCTGTTCTATCCTACTCAGGTTGGAGGGAGACGTGCCGACCCTTGCTGCCAATGTCTTTCCGTCCATTTTTTGCGTCTTCCTTAGATCGATAATTTGCTGTCCGATGCGTTTCCGTTCCTCGTGCTTGTCCTGGTCGGGGCAGATGTTCCCTATCATCTCATAGTCAGCAAGGTACAGTTCGGCGTTGATGCGTTTGATGTTGTCAATTGTCACTTTGTCAGCAGTAGGAGCGAATCTGTCGAACATTGCGCTCATCAGTTTGACAAAGTGTCCGCCTGAATGGAAGTTATGTGATGAAGGGAAGGAGACGATGAAAGCGTCACCTTGGAGCAATATCACCCTTGCCTGAACTTCATTGGGCAGGAATTCAACCATTGTTTTCGTGATGCCATGTACTTCGTATCTCATTTTCATTTGTGTTTATTGAACTTCCTTTGTGGAAGGAGAGATTAGTGTTGTGTTCCCAATAATATGCAAAGTTAAGCATTATCTTGGGTTTCTCCAAGAGCAAATTGAGGTATTTTGTTATTTTGGATTATCAGATACATAAATTTGTAATCTTTTGGCAGCATCACCAACAATAGAGAATAGAGTACGAGCGATAGAACGGTGAATAGGCAGGTCATTCAATGAATCCTTCCTGGTCATATCCTTTGTGGTATTTGTGTATCAGGTCAAGGAGAGGTTGTACCCTCGGGTCTTTTGTCTTTCCTTCGTTAGGTCTGTATTGGACGTTGTACCGGTTGCTGTCACCACTTCTTATTCGTTCTTCAGCGTCGTTAGGAATAAGGAATGAAGATTTTTCACCAAGATATGTAAAAAAGGTGTTCAGGTAGATGTCCACACCTTTGAGGTCGAGGTCACCGAAATGAATGTATTTGTTAGGGATGGCCATGAGCCATTTTCTTAAATCATCGGTTTGGTCGGTCGGATAACGGTTGACGAAGATGGCCCTTTCATCTGGTTTTAGGAACTTGTCGAAAAGATATTTCTGTCGCTCGATGAATCTGAAGTTCTCACTGTTTTCGATACCGATGACCACGATTTCAGGTGGTATTTGGAAACTCTCGTACTCGTAGATGAAGGTGAAGGTTCCTGTCTCCGGGTTGATGGTGATTTCTCTGTTTCCAAGTTTCGCCTTAATTGGATCATAGCAGTTGACAAGGAACCCCTTGAACGTTCTCTGCCTTTTGGTTTTGGAGTTTCCAGTTAGTCTTGTTTGTTCTGCGCGGCTTACCTCGTTTTTGCCCATCATTTCAGCGAGAGCCTCGAGGTCATCAGTATTGAAGATTCCGTTTAGGTAGTTTCTGAAGGACTTAATGTCTTTGGCAGCGTAGTAGCCCTTGCTGCCATGAGGTATCATAATGATGGCACCGTCGTTGACCATTTTCTGCAACAGTTCGCCCTTAAGGCTTGATTTTGGTATTTGCTCTCCATAGGAGAGTCTTATCATTTTCTGAAGGAAAGTTTTTGTCGTTTTCATTCCACGTTCAGTAAATCAACTATTCTTGTGATATCATTCTTCTCTGTATGCTCCTTGTAAAGGAGGTAGTGGTGCTTGTAGGAGTTCACGTCATCGATGGAGTTCGGCGTTACCAGTATGATATGGATTTTTCGTTTGCTGGCGAACTGTACCAGACCCTCGATGTTCTTCTCATATAGCCGGCCACCCTCGTCAAGGAGACAATGGATGTAAAGGTCTGCATACTTTGCTGATTTGCGACAGAGCTTCTCCTTGTACACGTTGAGCAGGGTGATGTTGATGATGGTCAGCACAAGCATGCTTGTGCCGTTGGAGCCTGGGCTTTTCACGATCTCCCTCCATCCGGAGTCGTGTCTGTTCTCCACGACCCTAACCTCGAGCCTGAACGTGTCCTCGATGGTCAGAACAGTTTTCTTGAAATGTTGTTTGATCAGCGTCTGCAGCTGCATCAGCAGTTCAATACCATCTTGACGTGCTTTCAAGTGTTTTTCTGGGTCGGTGAACAGATCCATCTCATGCAGATGTTCCTGATTCATCTCATAGAAATCCCTGATGTCTTTGAGCAGTAACATGATGGGATCAGTGCTATCGCTCATCCGCAACTGTATACTGTTGATGCTGTTGACGAAGTTTTCATTCTCGATGTCTTTGTTGATCTTGCTGATGATGCTGGCGATTTCAGTATTGAACTGGAAGAGGTTGTAAACATCAATCCTGATGTCTGCTAAGAAGTTCTCGCAATAGGTATTTATCTGCTTTTTATACACCTCAATCCTGTTTTCCTCGACGAATGTGGCCAGTTCCTTTGCTGTTTCGATGTAGTCCTCATTGCATGTGAAATTGGTCTTAAACTTGAATTGGTTGTTGGCAGAGAAGTTGCTTGAGAAGGCACTGACTTTTGTACTCAAGTTGTTGGATAGCAGTAGTTGTTCTTGCCTTGTCACATCCAAGGCTTTTACGATGTCGCTGACGCTCTCCTCGCTCTCAGCCATGTTGCTGTCATCGTATTCAAGTTCTATTCCCCATAATTCAGTTTTTATTTTGGCCTCTTCAATGTTCTTCTTGATGGTTTCAAGCTGTTTTCCTTTATTTTCAAGATTTGTCTCAGCTGTTTTGATTGCTTCGAGGATTTCGTGCAGTTTCTTGTTAAATCTGGCATCCAGACTTTTTATCAGGTTGTTGATTTTTTCCTTCTCTTCCTTTTTCTCGTCAATATGGTCGATATATTCTCTCTTTTTATCATTGTAGACATTGACTTGTGGCATGAGGATGTCAATCTCACGAAGGAGTTTCTTTGTTTCGTCAAGACTTCTTTGGAGCGCTTCGAGGGACTCGGTGTCCACCCCCTCGTCGGCGAGCGCTTTTTGTTTCTGCTGTTGCTGGATCTCTATGGATTGCCGGATCTCGTCAGTCCGTTCTTTGAGACGGGCATCCACTTTTGTCTTTTCTTTTTCAGCTTCCTGGCGAAGGTCTTTCTTCTGTTGTTCCAGGTTTTTTCGGATGTCCTCCACTTTCCTCTTTGCCTCATCCTTGATTTTTTGAAGAACATCTTGAGCCTTATTGATATCAACCTGAAGAGCGTCATCTTCTCTCCGGATGGTTTCAGTCTGTTCTTTTCTCCATTCCTTCAGTTGGGTGTTGAAATCCTCTATTGAGGAGTTGAGTTTTTTTATGCTCAGAGGTAAGGTCATGGTTTTAGCTTTGACCTCTCTCAGTTCCTTGTTGAGCGGAACCAGTTTGTTTTTGGCTCTTTGGTTCAGTTTCCCGGCTTCTGCATCCCTTTCTTCTTGGATGGAGCGTATGTTCTTGTCAGTCTCGTAATTCTCCGAGGCCATTTTATGGATGTCATCCTTGATTTTCTGCGGGGTCAGGATATCTTTCTCTATGTTTTCGAGTTGGATGTCCACACCAAAGAACGTGTTGCCGCCACTGACGGACTTTTCCGGATAAAGATCATGCCTATATAGTATGTTTTCCTCATCCACGACTTTTCCGATGTTCTCTTCCCATCCCTCGATATTTTCGTCAAGCCATTCGATGAATGAGCCGTTTTGCTGTTCAAGTAGTTCATTCAGGTGCTTGATTTCCTTTTTTCTGCCTTCTATTTCTCCTTGCAGTTTATCGATTGAAGTCTGGGCTTTTCTTTTGACTTCTTCGATTTCATTATTGGCATCGTTCTGGATCTTCTCGATTTCCCGGTTCAATTCCTGTTCCCTCAGCTGTGCTTGATGCAGTTCATTGTTTTCCTCATCCAACCTACCTTGCAGTTGAACCATTTCCTCTTGATAAGGATTCTTTAGACTGATATCTTTGATGGCAAGCAGGTTTTTGTTATGTTGCCCATTGAGTTGGTCAAGGTGCTTTTGGGCATCCTCGGTCTGGGCTTCCTTTTCCGTATCCACCTCCTTGATCTTTTCATTCATGGTGTCGATGGATTTTTGGATGTCTTCCAGAAGCTGTTCTTCAATCTTGTTTTTGTCAGCGGTGGCTGTGTTTGTAACTTCTGTAATCTCTCCATTCAGAATTTTGATGGCAGCATCGTATTTCTCCGCCAGTGTCCTGCTCTTGTCGAGCATGATATTGATTTGTTTGTCAAGGCTCTCGCGTTGGATGTCAAGGTCGTTTTTGCGGGCAACCTTCATCAGCACATTCTGGAAATCTTTATCAGCATATTTCCGTTGGAGTTCTTCTGCCTTTTTAATGAAACCATTGAGTTCGCCTAATTGTTGTTGAAGTTCTGTTTCCTCATTCTTGTGGTCTTCATTGAGTTTGTCCCGTATTTTATTTTTGTCTTCAACGTCAGTTTCGAGTTCTTTCATTTCCTCTTGGAGCAGCGGTATTCGTCTTTCGTCGCTGCGTATGGCCAAGGCCAATTTGATGCAAAGCTTTTTCGTCTCATCAATGCAGTCCATCAGTTTATGGTAGGTGTCTGTCACCTCCTCCGCTTGCTTTCTTACGAGTATCTGACCGTTCTCCACTTTGAACCATTTCAGGATGTCCTCATACAACTCGGTGATGCTGGTAATGGTGCTGTCGTATCGTGAAAGTTTGATTTCAGGCTTATTGCTGGTGCCACTGAGGATAGTGTTTATCAAGGTCTGTTTGATTTCCCCCGCTTCCAGCTTGTTGCTGTCGAGAAATATATTTTGCAGGATGCGCACAATACTTTGGTAATTGTCGCTCTCGGCCAGTGAGAACCTTCTCCATATCTGTTTGTCCTTGTTGCTGAAAGCTTTGTGGTTTCCGTAGATGATATTCAGGTAATCCTTGGCCGTCTTGACCTCGGGGCTGAAGTAGGTGCTTGCGCCGATATTCACGGCAATCTGGTCCCACTCTTCTGATGGCTTGAGCAGGATATTGTCCTCTTTTATCAGGAACTTGTCTTCAAACGGGCAGTCTATGATTCTCCACACCAGCCTGTTGTCCTTTAGGTAGGTCAGGATGGAGAAAGTGCCATTTTCCCTTGTCACCTCATAGATGATGCAGGAGGTCTTTCTTGGCAGGTAGAATTCTACGAATCCCTTTTTGTCGGAGTCCGTTTCGATGCCCAGGTTTTTCTTGTCAGCGGTGTAGAAGAAAAGGATTGCCCTTTCGGTGGTTGTCTTTCCCGCGCCCTGGTCGCCTTGGATATGTATGTTACTGTCGAGGTTCATCTCCTCATGTTCGATATCCGCGCTGTCGATGAATATGATTTTACTGAGCTGTCTCATTGTATGTGTCTGATTTAGGTGTTAGCATGTCAACGACATCCCTGATGTACGCGAATGCGTCCGTCACAATGTAGGTGTCCGTGTTTTTGTTGACCAGTTCAAAGAAGCCTTTGTTGGTCATGTCTTTGAAGATGTCGAGGATGGCATCCCTATATGTGGTGTCTGGCTTGCCCTTCTCGCTAATCATCATGTCGAGCTTGTCCTGTAGGGTTTTCCGCTCACCGACCTTGTTCTCTATCATGCTGACGGAGAGAGTTCTTCCGATATCGAATCTCGGGTCGCAGTCATAGAGGATGTCGAGGTAGTCGATGTAGGAGTACAGGCCTCTGAGCTTATCTTCGGCCTTGACCTCATCCATTTCCCTTGTAAAGTGGAAATAGTTGTAACCCTTTACCAAAACCAGCCCTATCATCTTGAAATACTCGAGATATGCCTGGTAGTTCTCGTCGAGGTCTTGGTACATGGCTTTCGCCTCGCTGTCAGTGGTGTTATGCGACAGGAATTGTCCTCTTGTCAGTCTTTGGAAGATTTCTTTAGTATAGATCATGTTGGCCTAATAATGATGTATTTGAAATTTTTGAAAGTATTATGTTCTGTGAGATTTAGGCTGTCAATTCTTTTCTCTTTGATAGCCTTTTGGATGAACCTGTCAGCCAGCTTGACATATAACAGTATCCTACAGTTGGTGTCTGCTTCCTCTTTAAAGGGGTAGTCCATGGCAAAGGAAAACAAGTCGTTCTTTTGGTGTAGGAATTCGGCCATTAGCGAAGGTAAGTCGAACGGCTTTCTCATATGGGGTACTTTCTTTGCCTTTCTTACATCCAGCCTGACCGGTTTCTCTTCTTTTGTCTTCCGGCTGTTCTGGGAATATCGGCCAGCCACCTCAGTTCTGATGTTTTCCAGTATGCTGGCCGCATCATCATCGTCTCTCAGGTATTCCACCGAGACCATAGTGGAAATTTTCGTGATGTCGCTCGCTTTTTTGAATAGCATGCCATCTACCTGGTTGATGACGGCGTGGATATTGGTTTCCGTTTCGAGAAGCATGTTGTTCTTGAGGTGTTTGAGCAGTCTGATCTTCTTTACGAGTGCTTGTTGTTTTTCGATTTTGTTGAGATGCTCCAGTATCCTGCTGTGGTATGAGGTGAGTTCCTTTCTGTATTCTGTCAGGTCCAGCTTCACCTTCAGAACGGTTCCGAACAGCATTTCGTTGTTGGAGAAGAAAATCATATCGGAGTTGACCATCTCGTTGACGGTATCTATAAGTTGGACAACATCCTTTCTCTTGTCGTCATACCTCTTGAGGTGTCTTATCCGTTCCTGAAAGTCCGGTTCCACGTCATATTTTTCTGTCAGGAGTGCATTTAGGTTGTTCAGGTTCAGCCTCACGTTGTTGACGATATCCATCAGCGTCTTGCGCACGTTGAAGACCTCCTTGCTTTTGTCTCTCTCCGAGGTACTTCTGGCCCATTTCCCAAAGGACTCAGTCAGCCTTTCAATATATTCCTTTATAAGGTAATTGTTCAGTTCACGAGGCAGTTCCAAGACGCTTTCATAGAAATTCCTGTGATTGTCGTAGAGGAACAGCTGGCCTTGGTCTTCGTAGATAACGTTCTTGTGGATGAGTTTTTCTATAGCAGTTTCATCCCCACCCAACATTTCCAGGGCATGTTCCTTTTTGACCGGGATGTTGGATCTGTTTTTTTTGAACAGTTCATCAAGGAAGTCACCATTTTTGGCCATTTCCCGATGGTAGTTCTTTATGGATGTGAAGTTATGCATAGGCTTTTTTATTTTGCATTAGTATCAGGTATAATATCAATCTGCTGAGAGACGTGGCATGTGATGTTGGCCAGTTCTGTAAGAGTCATTCTGACGGGGCGGCGAAGGGCAGGTATGTTCATGGCCATATCCGTTCGAAATTGCTGAGTCGATTGATGCAGAAATGTGTCACGATGCAAAAGTAGTTATTTTTTAGTAAAACCCAAACAAATATTTAATTATTTTATAAGCAATAATAATAAAAAAGCATTATTAGCAATTATAGTATAATATAATTTTCTGATTTAAATATATTACCATTTTCCAAATGAAAAAAGTAAAATCACTGGTTTCCCTTATTTTTGTGGAGAAACCTTTTGCTTAAGGATGACGGCGATTTCCTCTGCCGATCCCCTTTTCATCCAATACTTGTAGTCATCAAAATAGAGATATTGGTGGAGTGAAGAATCTATCCACTCCATTTTTCCATAATTATAATAGGTATCCCAGAAGAACTGGAACTCGTCAGTTGTCAAAGTGCAGGAGTTCTTCTCGATATGCTCTATGGATGTCTGACCTTTTGTTTTTTCAGACATCCATAGGCATTTTTCGATGATGCATCGCAACTTGGATTGGTCATATGACATCATTCCCAGTTGTCCGAACCTTCTTTTTAGGCTCAGCTCAGGAAGCCTCCCTATCCAGAGAACCCCATCGAGGACAGCACCTCCGGCTTTTTCCCATATCATTTCCTCACGAAGCTCAGCAAGTTCTTCTGTGGTGAGATCCTCTCTGAATAGACGATGCTTTAACAGTTCGTCGTCTATTTCCTTGTCTGTAACAACAACATTGAAATCCATAATGCATTTTTCTGCAAATTTAACGGAAGGTTGTTTCAAATCATGGGACAGGTTGTGGGAAAATCCAAATAATTCGAGGTATTGGGATATATTGTTTATGTCTATATTCGGTGAAGCATTTCAAATATGGTGGTGATACGGTAACACTCAGAAGCTATCTGCTGTTCGTCAATTTGGATTTCATGGTCGATATGGTTTTCAACCAATGATTTGGCAATATTGATTTCAAGCTGGATGTCTCTTGTTGGCACACCGTCATGGCATCAGTCTTTGCAGTGGTTTGTAGCAAAGGTGCCGGTGTTGTTCAAGGCTTCTCAAGGCTGAAGGTTGAATCATTTGACCATAGAGTTGTTCGATGCTTTTTGCCTTTGAAGGTGATATCTGTTTTTGGAGGTCTCTTTCGGCCACGAGCCAGTGGTAGTAGGTTTTGGAGTACTGCATGAAGTCCACTGGATGGTACATGTAATCAACCAACATGCTGCGGTATTTTCTTTCTCTGTTGGAAGCGTTGTCAAAGGTTATTCCGCTTCCTCTTGCAGGTTTCCAGCTCATATTGTTTTGGTTTTAGTGAAATTGATTATCAACGTTATGGCAGATGGCATCCAGCTCATCCTCGCCCACATCCTTGGTGGTGTCGGGGTGTTTGAAGAGGATGGCCTTTG
>JAEEGF010520875.1_pt1 | contig 17729 bp, 18 predicted proteins | sample 9134171 | NCBI WGS metagenome assembly JAEEGF01 (sample SAMN16246542, study PRJNA631951) | gut metagenome | biome: gut microbiome; feature: rumen; material: AP-attached | host: Bos | place: Iran: Karaj | collected 2018-10 | reverse complement strand
CACACATTAGATATGATGAAGATGGAACTATGGTATGGAATGGAACTAGATGTGAAATAGAACCACTTGATAATAAAGAAGATATAGATTTTATAAATAATTTTTGTAAAGAATTTGGGGGTGAAGATAATGACAGCTAAAGAAACATTAGAATTAATTTCTAAACAATGGTGTACTATTGAAGACTTAAAAAAGTTATCAAATCTAGGAAATAACAACGTATATAGGCTTAAAAAGGAAATACAGGAAGAATTAGAAGCAAATGGGTATATTCTACCAAAAGGACTAATTCCAATGTGTGAGGTCGTTAAAAAGCTAAAAATCGATATAGACTATTTAAACAGGCTAGCCAATTTATCATAGGACTATTTTTTAATTTTGCAATTTTGTGATATTATTCAATTAGCAAAAGGTCTAGTAAATTGGTTTAACCATTAAAGGAGGATTATAAATGTCAGTTAACCAATGTACTAAAGAAAATGCAACATCTAAAGGATATAGATGGTATTATCAAGTTTATTATTTCGATGAAAATGGTAAACAAAGAAAATATCATTCAAAAAAATTTGCTACAAGAAAAGAAGCTCAAGTTGCCGAAGCAAATAGACTTCGTAAAATGAGAAGAAAAGAAATTAATATTACCGATATGACTTTTATTGAATTGTATGAAGAATTCTATGAATATAAATCTGATAAAGTAAAAGAAACAACTTTAAAATCATATCGAGAAAGAATTAATTCACTAGAGCCAATCCATAATGTAAAAATTAAAGATTTTGATATTAATCATTACTTATCATGGAGAAGATGGATGTCTAAAAGAGATTGTGCTATTAAAACTAAAAATGGATATCATAAATTCTTTAAAGAGATTCTTAATTATGGAACAAGATGGCATGATTTCAATTTCACACAAATATATAATAAAATGGAAAAATTTGTAGATCCAAATGCTTTACCAAAAGAAATGGAATTCTATACTCTAGAAGAATTTAAACAATTTATATCATATGAAGATGAAATTCTTTTTAAATCTGCATTTGAGGTTTTATATTTTTGTGGATTAAGACTAGGAGAATTAAGAGGTCTTACATGGGATAATATTAATTTCGAAGAAATGACTTTATCTGTTAAGAAAAATGTAGTTACAGTTGATGGCAAAATTTATGTAACAACTCCAAAAAGTAAAAAAAGTGTTAGAACCATACCACTTACTCAAACACTTGCTGATGATTTAAAGATTCTAAAGAGTAATTGTAAAAAATATTTTGGATTTAATAATAAATGGTATGTATTTGGAGATGTTAAACCCATTACTCAAGAAAGAATGAGAGTTAGAAAAAATCTTCTTGCTAGTAAATCTGGAGTAAAACCAATAAGACTACACGACTTTCGACATTCTTGTGCTTCACTTCTTATCAATAATGGAGCAAATATCATGATAGTTGCAAAATATTTAGGACATACAAAAATAGATGAGACCTTAAACACATACTCTCATCTATTCAAAAATAAAATGGAAGATATAGTCAAAATAATGAATACTTTGTACTAATCTTTTTAATTTTTTCAAAAAAATAGAACCTAAAATAGAACCTAAATTATAAAATTTTAAGTCTTAAATTTCTAAACCCATTGATATATAAAGATATAAAAAGTGACCTAGTCTCACGACTAGGTCTTCAGGGGGAAATTAATTAACCAGTCCGTAACAATACATATAAATATAAAATGCTTATTTTATAACCTTTTTAATTTTTATAAGTTTTTTTAAGTTTATAAAAATATCATGATTTTTTGCAATTAGTATCTGGATTTGGTATCTAGAAAGTAAAAACTAGTTATATCTCGATAACTAGTTATTTTTTTATCTAGATAACCAATTAGCTATATCAACTATTTGAATACCTTCATATTGATAATCATCATGTTTTGTTCTAGCAATTATCATTTTAGGATAGGCATCCTTTATTTTTAGTAGTTGATCAACTTCTCGTTTAAAGGTATCACTATCAAAGTCATCACCTAAATCACTTGAAACTTGAATATAGATTTTTTCATTTCTTTTAGTAGCGACAAAATCAACTTCTTTTTCATATAAGACACCAACATATACTTCATATCCTCTTCTAATTAATTCCATTGCAACTATATTTTCATAGATATTACCATAATTCATATTCTTAGTACCTTGTATAGCATATTTAACTGCATGATCAGATAAATAATACTTATCTTGTGTTGCTAGATACTTCTTACCTTGAATATCATATCTTCTTACCTTATAGAAAGCAAATGCCTCACATAAATATTTTATATATGCTCCAACTGTCTTATCATTAGTATCAGCCTTATTTGTATTAAGAGTATCTGTAATACTTCTATATGAAGTTATTCTTGATACATTATCTATTAAGAAATCACTAATACTATCAAGTAGAGTAGTATTTTGTATCTTGTTTCTTTGAACAATATCTCTAACAATCATAGTTTTATAAACATCTCTAATATAATTATATTTCTTTTCTATTTCTTTGTATAAATAAGAACCTGAAAATCCACCTTCTAATACATATCTATCAAAACTATCATCAGTATTGTCTAATTCATAATATTCTAGAAATTCTTTATATGAAAATGGATAAACTTCTATACTGTATGTTCTTCCAGTAAATAAAGTTGCTAAATCACTAGATAAAAGAAAAGCATTAGATCCAGTTATATAAATATCATATTTAGCCTCGGCATGAAAATTATTAATTGCTTTTTCAAAATCATTACACATTTGAACTTCATCAATCATAATATAATTATTCTTTTTAGAATCAAATCTTTCACTAACATATTTGATTAATTCTTTATAATCTTTTAAATAATCAAACTCATCAAGATTGAAGTCAATATATATGATATTAGACTTTTCATCATTATTTTTTACGTAATCACTAAACATATGTAATAATTCTGATTTTCCACTACGCCTAACACCAGTAATAACTTTTATATCTGGTGTTCCCATAACATCAATTATATCTTGCAAATACTTTCTTTTTATTATTTTCATGTGATAATCACCTCTAGTAATATTATACTACTCATTTCGCAAAAATCAATTTTTTTCTTTTTTGCGAAATGAAATTTTTATTTAAAAATTAAATATCATTTCCCAAAGTCTAATTATTTATGAATCCGCGAAATAGAAATAATGACACTATGACACAATTAATGCGAGATAGGTGCTCACAAACAATGTGTCATGTGTCATTTTTTAGTCATTTTTTAACAAATCATTTAAAATTCTATAATATATAGTATAAAAAATCATCATTCCAAATGTGCAAAGAATTAAATCATCAATATCTAAAACTCCAACTTTAAATACATATTGAAATAATTCTATTGATAGTACTATTCCAAATGATAGTATAAAATTTATTGAAAACTTTTTAACTTTAAAAAATTTGATTAAGAAATATTCTAAAGGCATAAATACGAGTAAGTTTCCAAATATATTTATAATAATCTCATATATTGTTCCATTTTCAAATATATCAACTATAGATTTAAAAGGAATTAAATTATAACTATCAATACTATTGTATCTAGCAAACACTACCATATTGAATAGCAGAATTACATAATATATAAATACTATTATATGAGAAAGTTTTAATACTTTCTTTTTATCTTCTAACTTTTCAACATAATTATTACTATATATTTTATTACCAATTATTACAAATATAGAAGCAATAACTATAATCAATAATCTAATAAAATAATTAACTTCTATATTTGGATCATATTCAAATCTTAAATAAAATAAGAATGATAATATTGATAATATGTAAAAGAAAATAGTTAGTTTAAATTGAAAGTTGTATTTGTTTGCTTTAGTTATTTCGTTATATTCAATTAATTGCTCTACATCATTTTTACTCTTTTTATTTTCTTCACCATTTAATAATTCTGATACATCTATATTAAGTTCTTTAGATAGTGGAATAAGTAAAGATATATCTGGAGTTCCTCTTCCAGTTTCCCATCTTGAAATAGCTTTTTCAGTAACAAATAACTTTTCAGCTAATTCATCTTGAGTAATTCCTAATTCTTTTCTTTTTGCTTTTATAAAATTAGATATTTTATTTAGATCCATTCACATCACCAACCAATTTACATTTATGAGTATTTAAATAATTACTATACTCTTCTTGTGAAACTTCATTTCGTTCATTATAAGATATAAATATTATACCATCAATATCTAGAAACTCATAATGCTTACCTATACTATAATGAAAACTGTCCATAGCCCCTGATGAATAAGAATACACTTCATAATTGTTTTCACAAAAATAATGCATATCATCATATATATCATTTCTACCGGATTCTTCGCTTATACCAGTACCATATGATAACAAATAAACAAATAATAATGGCATTGAGAAAACAACAAAGAATAGTACACTTAGAACAGATATAACTTTAATAAAATTACTTTCCATAAATCCAATTGCTATTAATGTAATTATATTAGATATGCCGAAGAAACATTGTAAAGCATTCTTTGAAAATAGAAACCATATAAAAAAGTAAACTACTATTATAAAACATTTTAATTTTATTCTTTTTCTATACTTGATTATAATAATTATATTTAAAACTATTAAAGCTATCATAAATATTTGATATAACAATCCACCAATTTTTAAATCTTTTAATATAATATTATAAATAACAAATAATATCATCATTATTAATGCATAATAGTCAATTATATTCTTTTTCATAATATACCACTTAACTAAAATTGTATAAATCATTAGAAGTTAATATTTTTTTCATATATTCATAATCAGTTCTATTTAATTCACTCATTTTATTACTACTTATCAAATACATTTTATTATCATCAATTTTAAGTAAATATTCATCTATAGATTTCTTTTCTGAATCTACAATTTTAAATGTAAAATCATAATCATTAAAGGAATTGCTGTTATTAAAAGTAAACACACTAGTAGCCATTTCATATACATAGTCTGCTTCAAGTTCATCCAATTTATATTCATCATTATCTTTACTAATTAAATACATTTCTATATGGTATCCAATACTTCCATTTAATCTAAATGCATCATCATAATCATATCCCTTGTATTTATCTTTATGTATGTTTAATGTTTTTTGATTTATAAAAACATTGTCATCATCAATCCAGTAAACAAATGATACACTCTCATGATAACCAGAATATATGTTTTTACATTTATCATTTTTATCACATAAATCAGCTACTACTTCAAAATCAACCGTTGCACCACAATTTCTTAAATATGTTTTTATTGTATGTTCTCCATTTGGTGATTTAACTGATTCAATTAAATCCTTACTACAAGTATCAATACCAAAGATGAAAGTAATTCCAATAAATATAACAATAAAAAATAAACAAATAAGTGTTGCAATTCCTCCAAATAATTTTATAAACATAAAAATCCCTTCTTTCAAAATCCATAATATTATAGATATTAAAAGAAGTCACCCTATGAATCGTAGGATTCAATAACATCATAAAAAGAAGCGTTTTCGTATAATGTGCTTCTTTTTAAAATTATTTGATTTACCAATGTATTTTTTTATTATTAATTAATAAATAATAATCATTATCTATTGGTTTATTTACAAGTCCAAAATAGACATAATTGTTTGATTCTCCATACATTATAGGCTTATTATTTTTATCAATTACATAACTGAATTTTGTACCATATTTATCTGTAATTTTAGTATTTTTATTAATATCTTTATTCAAGCCTTCTTTTGATATAAAAACAGCAGTTTTATCCTTAACATCTATATAATCTGCAATATAATAATTTTCTAATAGTTTTTTATTAGAAGATCTATCACTATTTTTATTAACTAATCGAAATTCATTATTATTTTTTTCATAACAATAAAATCTTAATGCTTTATCATTAGAATTAACAGATTTACCAATTAGATAAATCTTTCCCTTTATTTCTTCTTTGTAGATAATTTTATATTTAAAAAAACCATTATCAAACGCAAATGCATCTTCTATTGAATTATGAGCAATTGGTATTAAATTAATAATATAATAAATTGGTAGAATATTACATGTGATGAAAATGACAACAAGTATTATTAATTTTTTATTCTTTTTTTTCTTATCTTCAGTTTTAAAAGAATTAAATAGTAAAACTCCACAAACTGATAAAAATATTAAATAGTATATTAAAACAAATAAATCTTTTGAAAAAAAATTAATCATTATAAACATCTCCCTATTAAAGCTTTTTATTTCTATGAATCATAGTCAATATAATATAGTTTTTTATTTTTTATATCATATATTGATAAGATAAAATTTTTCGGAAATCCATCTAATTCTTTTGCATTACTATTTGTATCTAAAAATTGATAAAAGCATTGTTTTATTTTTGGAATATTATATTTTGTAGATATACGCTCATACTCAGCATAACCTTTATCTTCATTACCATAGACATTATTATAAATGGCATCTTCCAATGGACATTTATCCCAGCTATTTATTTGATTAATAATTTTATCATTATTAATGGAACAATCTAATATAACAACATAGTCTCCATCTCCAAAAGACCCTTTTGTATTATAAGTTTTTATTTTTTTGCAATTTGAAAAATCAGCATCAGTTTCCATATTTATTTCCTTTATATCAGAATTTTTGAAATTTTGATATATTAAGAAAATTATAATAAATATTACCAGTATTATTATTAAAAGTTTAATGACATTATTCATTTTATTATCAGCAAGTCTATGTCCAATGGTTTTCTTTCCCATAAAAGATAAAATAGCAGTACCCCAAACAACAGGAATACTTACAAATATTATGAGCATTGCTATCAACCTAGATAATGTAGGGAAAATATCGTATAAAATATAAATTCCAAACATTAAAAGGAATCCATATATCATTAATATAATAATATCAATAATTACACCTTTACTCTTTTTATTCATTTTCACACCACCTTAAAAAATTAATTTCCTTTCTTCATATCTTCGAAGCGTTTAATTCTATTAAGATAAATGCTTTTTATTTGTAAATAAAAGTTTAATAGTTCTTCATCCTGTTGATCCATAAATTTAACATTATCAGAATCTAGATTTTTATAGTTTGAATTATCACGATTATCTAAGGTATCCTTAAGAATTGATATATGTTCTTCTGCTTTAGCTAACATCTGTTTATCAAGTTCTATCATTTCATCAATAGAATAGACTTTATCTTCTTTTGAAGTCATAACAATATTACTATTATCTTGCATAGCAAAAGAAATATCTTGCTCTGAAAATCCAGCCATTTTTAAAAGTTCTAAATAATCTAAATGTAATGCAGATGAAATTTTTCTTAAAGTTAGTGCATTTGTAGTTTTTCTTTCTCCATTTTCTAATCTAGCAATAGTGTTATTACCAACACCAATTTGTCTTGCTAATTCTCTTTGGGATATACCAATATTTTCTCTAGCTTCTTTAATAATAGTTGCTAAAGATTTCTCATTTTTAGGCATATTTCCACCTTCCTTATATACTCATATAAATGATTATTGCACATTTTGTGTCTTTTTGCAACAAAAAGTGTTGACTTTTAAATTTTAATGGTGATATATTGTTATTAGAATAAATGTGGCTTTAAGAAACAAGAAACAATTATTCACAAAAATATTTAGTAAAGGAGGTAATAAAATGACTGCTGAAGAAACATTAGATTTAGTGGCTAAACAGTGGTGTACTTTAGAAGATATTATGAAACTAGGTCACCTAGGAAGAAATTCAGCACTAAAGGCAAAGAAGACAATTAAAGATAAACTTGAAAAAGAAGGCTATCTAATACCAAAGTCTGTTGTTCCAACTAAAGAAGTTGTAGCATTCTTTGATATAGACATTCCATTTTTAGAATCAAGAGTATCAAGCAAAGAATTAATTAAAACTAGATAGAAAGGAGACAAAATGAAAAAGTTAGGAGAAGCAAAAGAAAGCATAAAAAAAGATATCATTGTTGAGAACCTAATGATATCAAATGGAGTATATCTACTTGTAGCTCGTCCCAAAGTTGGTAAGTCGTTCTTCGCACAGCAACTTACTTATTCTCTCACTACAGGAAAAGATTTTTTAGGACTTAAAGTAAATCCCTCTCATGTACTTTATATTACCACAGAAAGTGAACTAAAGCAATTAGAAGATAGATTTACTCTAATGAATCTAAAACCAAATAAAGATATGTTAGATGTAATTGATTATGAAGATATTCCTGATTTCTATATTCGTGAAATTGAAAGAGATATAAATGATTTAACAACTAACAATAATTCATTATTTATCATTATAGACATGTTTAAAGATATTAAATTTGATACTGACTATGATCTAAATAGTTATCAAGAAGTAAATGATGTTGTATTCAAGAAATTTAAAGATATATGTAGAAAATATAATGCTACATTATTCGTTACACATCATTTAAATAAACGAGATGAAACAATGGGAAGTGTCGGATTAAATGCTGATGTCTCTGGAATACTAACATTAAAAGAATCAAAAAACAACTACAATAAACTAACTTTAATGTATAAAGGTCGAGATTCAGGTAGATTAGAATTAAATATAAAAAGAAATAATAATCAAACTTTCGAAGTTGTAAATGAAAATACAAATGATGAAATTGATTATAACCTTATATTGTTTATAAAATATGCAGTTCAAAGAAAAGATTTTGATTATACAATATCAGACATCTTATCAAAAACAAATATTTTATTAACACCAACACAACTAGGCGGCTTGATTCAAAGAAACCTAAGTTTGTTGGAAAAAGAAGGTCTTCATATAACTAGTAAAAGAACTAGTAATGAAAGATTATGGCATTGTAGTTATGAAGAACCTTCTGAAAATAATGAATAAACGTGGCACGTTTTGTTTCAAAGAAATGAAAGTGGCGATAGTGAATTCATTATAAATTAATTTAATGATATTGAATATCGTTAAATTAAACTTGTGATAGTATTCCTCTCTATTTCATATAGAGAGGCAATACTAGAACAAGCAATAAAGGATTCTAAGGAATTATTCCTTAGCTCACGATTGGGCTATGCCCTAGTGAGATATGTCATTATTAAAATAAAGACAAAAAAACATCAAGGAGGTAAAAAATGTTCGATGGAAATCAAGTATTAAGATTTGAAAAATATAAATCATCGGACTTAGGAGGACTTGGTGTAGAACTTGAAGATAGAAAAGGTACAGGAAATTATGATAAAGATAGAACAAAATTTAATGTAGAGTTTGTATCTTTAAATAATAAAACCTTAATGAGTAAGGTCTACTCCACTCTTAAGGAAAATGAAATATATTATGGAGAAAATAAAAAGAATATTAATTTATTGAATGGAGCAATCATAACAAGTGGACAAGAATTTTTTAAAAGTCTTGGAATGAATTTTATAAAAACTGATAGAACTTACCAAGTAGGAGAAAAGAAAGGTCAACCTATTGAAAGAGTTAATATTAATACCAATGCTGATATTCCAGAAATAGTATTAGAGTTTTTCAAAGATTCACATGAGTATTTATCAAATTTAGTCGGTAAAGAGAATGTAATTTATTCAGCAGTTCACTTTGATGAAGATACTCCACATATGCATTTCTATTTTTTACCAGTAGTAAATGAAGTAAAAAGAAAAGTATTTGAAACTGATAAAGATGGAAAAATAATAAAAAAAGAAATTACTGGTAAAGATGGAAATAAAAAACTAGTACCAATAGTTGCTAAAGATGAAAATGGAAATAGTATTTATAAAACTGAATATGGAAAATATCTTAATTTAGATCAGTTTTGGAAACAAAAAGGTGGTAAAACTTCTTATGCAAAAATACAAGATGAATATAACGAATTTATTAATTCTAAAGGATTTAATTTATATAGAGGTAATGTAGGAGCAAACATAGAACATCAAACAAAAGCTGAATATGAATTAAATGAAAAGAAAAAAGAAATTATATCATTAGAAAAAGATATTAATCTATATCAAAAAATCAATGAAATTAATTTAAAAACAAATCAAGAAATCTTAAATATAAATCAAGAAGAAGTATTATCCCCTAGTAAAGACGTTTTTAAGAGGTATAAAGACAAAGATGTAGTAAACTTGATTAATTACACTAAAGAAGTAAATAAAGACAATTTGGCAGCTAAAAGCACTATTAAAAAGCAAGAAATAAGAATAGAAAAACTTAACAATGAAGTAAATGAATTAAAATCAGGTAAAACGATATCTGAAGCAAATAAAAAAATAAAGCAACAAGAAATAGATATAAAAGCCAAAGATGAAACTATAAAGAAACAAAGTAATAAAATATTCAACTTAGAAATACAAATTGAATCTCTTACAAAAGAATTATTAGAAATTAAACAATTCTTTGGAAGAATTATTGAAAAAGCATTTCATGCAGTTCAACACCTATTAGGTAGAAAAAAACAAGAAATAAGTGAAATGAAAGAAATCGATGAAAATTATGTATTATTTGAAAAACAACTAGATAATATCAACCTAGAACATGGAGAAACAATTAAAAACAAAAACAAAGATTATACAAGATAACATACTAGAATGAGCAAATATGATAAAATATACTTGTTACGGACTGGTATTTATATAATCCAAAAAAGGAGGAACGATATTTAATGGGAATATATAAATTACCAAAATCACAATGGACAAAAGATGGTCGTAAATATAAATTCTATTGGAATGAAAAAGATGAAACTGGAAAATGGCATAAAAAATTTTCTCAAGCATACAAAACAAAGTTAGATGCTATGAATGCAGAAAGAGATTTCTTAAACGATAAAGTTGAATTCGGTGGAGATATCGAAATGACTTTTGGAGAAGTAATAGACCAATTTATTGAATTCAAAAAGAAAAAAGTTCGTAGAAGAACACTAGAAACTTATGTTAAAAGAAGAAAATACTTTGCAAAGTTTGAAAATGTTAAATTAAAAGATTTAAACGGAGAAACATATCATGAATTTCAACAAGATTTGTGGGATAAAAACCTTAAATGTTCTACTAGAAATGATGTACAAAAACTCCTAAAAGCAGTTCTCAATTGGGGAATGAGAAGATACGATGTAAATTTAATGCCTTTTTATAACAAAATAGAGTCATTTAATGACCCTAATGAAATTATAGAAGAAAAAGATGTCTATACTTATGAGGAATTTCAAAAGTTTATATCTGCTTCTCCAGACTTAAATACAAGAGTAATGTTTGAAATACTATATTATTGTGGACTTCGTAGAGGTGAAGCTAGAGGTCTACAATGGACTGATATTAAATGGAGAGACCATTTAGTAAGTATTACAAAGCAAGCAAATAGTGTTAAAGATCATCAACATGAATATGAAATAACACCACCTAAAACAAAGAAAAGTATTAGAACATTACCACTTACAGATATATTATATAATGATTTAATCAAATTATATAATGAAAAGAAAAGATATTATGGATTTAATGATAAATGGTTTGTTTTTGGAGATTATGAGCCATTAACATTTTACAAAATGCAAGCATTAAGTTGGGAAGTATCAAAATTAGCAGAAATAAGACATTTACCACTTCATGGATTTAGGCATTCATGTGCATCTCTATTAATTAATACAGGTCAACCACCAACAACAGTTTCAAACTATTTAGGACATGCAAGTGTTAAAGAAACATTGGATACTTATAGTCACATGTTTCCTAATAATCTTATAAATGCAAAAATGGCAATGGATAACTTAAATAAATCAATATAAACAAAAAAATACCAATAAATTTGGTATCTAGAAATGAAGTTTTGGTATCTGGTTTGGTATCTAGAAAAAAGCCAAAGCTTCGCAAACCCTTATAAAATAAAGTGACACTGTCTCACGACAGTGTCTTCAGGGGGTTCGGTTGAATATACTCCAACATACAATCGTTGGAGATATCGGCGTGATTACTATCACGCATCTTAAATTTACAATAACTACGTATAAAAAGTCAATACTATTGAATAAAGAAATTTTGTGTTTACATAGGCTTAAAAATTCGTTTTGTTGAAATAAAAAGTTAAAATAAAAATAGGAGTGTAAACTAAAATTTTTAATAAAAAGAAAAAAGATGTATTTCTACATCTTATCCGTTATATAAATCATTTAATGCATCAGCACTCTCACTTGATGATTGATTAACTGGTGGATTTGGATCAACTTGAGGTGGATTCATCATATTATTCTCTGGAGGTACTTGATTCATACTAGGTTGTCCAGCAACTGGAACTTGATTAGTATTATCATCAATGATAACACGACCATCACTTGAGTTATTCTCAACAAGAACGCCATTTTCTCTCTTTAATTCTCTTGATATTGTAGGTTTATTTGAACTACCTCTAGTAATAAATGCAGAAGCAAGCATAATAACTATAAATAATACAACACCAATAACAATATAAACATTAGTCATATTATATAAATCAAATTCAAAGAACATATCTTCTTTAACTTTAGTAAGATCCCATTTTAAAGATTTACCATCGTTATCAACACTAGTAGCGTTATGAGTTGTAGCTTTATAAGGTAAATTAACTTTAAAAGCTAAATCCATAGAAGACATTAATGCAGCTGTATCTAAATCACTTAAATCAGTTTCTTTAAATTGTTTATTTTCTGTACTACCTTGAGCAGCACTTGTATCTACTTTAAGTTTTGCATAATAATGATTCTTTATGAATCCTTTTTTAACTTTAAAGATTTTACCAGGAGCTTTCGCATCCATTAATTCATTTAAATCAAAGTAAACATCTTTATTTCCAGAAACATCATCAATATTTTTAAACTCTTTTATAGCCTCAATACCAGTTTTACCTTCTTTATCATAACCAGTAACACTAAATCCAGCTTTCTTCCATTTCTTTAATTCATCTTCATCAGTACTAGAAGTAACACCTTCACCTTCAGTTAAACTCTTATCTACAGCAGATATAATATCTAATTCCATAGATTTGTTCTTTCTAATACTCATATTAACTTCCATTTTCATACATCCAGTTAAGAATATCATCATCACAACAATTAATAATAATTTATAATATCTTTTCATAACTCCTCCTATAATAAGAGTATATCACGTTAATCTTTAAATTAAAATAATAAAAAAGTACATAAATGTACTTTAAATATTACTTAGTTAATAAACTATCTAATCTTTTTATCATCTTTTTATTTTCAGTTTTATTATTTTGATTAAAAATAATTGATTTACCACCATTCATTTCCCAATCAAAAGCATTTTCATATATATCATCTAATAATACAACATTTCTTCTAGGTATATAAACACTACTTTTAGCTTGTTCCGGTAAAACATAATAAATAGGTACATATAATCCCTTATCACGAATAAATAAACATTTCTCTTTACCTTCTTCAAAAGAATGAATCTTAGTAATAAAACCTTGTAATATACCTAATTCTTGTAATTCTAAGAATACTTCAGTTGCATTAGGCATCTCTTCACATTCTCTTAAGAATTCTTTCCAATTTATACTATTTAAATATTCCATCCATAGATCAAATGATGTTTCATCTTGCATTACTTCTAAGAATCTATCTTGTGAATCAACAAATACACCATCAAAATCAGTTAATAAGATATCTCCAGGTTCAAAATATTTCAATTTATCACCTCATTTATTTAATAATGTTTTTTATTATAACATGACTTATTAAATAATAAATAAAAATATGTTAAAATAACACTGGAAGTGATCTTATGATAGATATAATCATACCTGTTTATAATACTCCTATAGATGATTTAAAAAGATGTTTAGATAGTGTTTTTAATCAAACATTTAAAGATTTTAAAGTACTTATAATAGATGATGGTAGTCAAAAAGAAATAAAAGATTTTTTAGATGAATACACTAAAGATAATGATAAGTTTATAGTTAAACATATTGAAAATAAGGGAGTAAGTAATGCAAGAAATGTTGGAATAGAGTTATCTAATTCTGAATATATTGCTTTTATTGATTCAGATGATACAGTTGAACCTAATTATCTAGAAGAAGCTTATTCACTAATAAAAGATAATCAATTAGATATAATAATAGGTGGGTATAATGAAATAAAAGATAATAAGATCATTAAAACAAGAATATCTTCAAAAGGATTACACATATATGAAGGAGATAAAATAACTAATTTCTTTGAAAAATTATTATCAAGCAAAACAAATGACAATAATAAAGAAATAGGAGACTGTCCAGTAGGAAGAATATATACTAGATTATTTAGAAGAGATAGTATTAATAACCTAAGATTTGATACAAATACTCTTATGAGTGAAGATACTCTATTTATGATAGATTATACTTATCAAGTTAAAAGAATAGGTATAGTTGATAAGATTTGGTATAGCTATTATAAAAATGATTATTCTATTTCATTAGGTACTAAGAAAGATAAAATGATTAATAATATTAATGGTTTTATAAAAGAAATAGAAAAACGAAAATCAAAAGAAAAAAATTTATTAATTAAAGATGCTTATCAAAAGAGAATAGAAAAATCTAATAAGACTATAGAAAAAATAAACAACATCAACTAATTAGTTGATGTTTTTAAATGTAAATAGTAAAAATATTATTGTCTAATTAAAGCAAAAATTAATTATTTTTGATATAATTTAAACTAGAGAAGGTGTATATAATGAATAGATCAAATAAACTATATATAATTTCAGCAGTTTCAGTATGTTTATTTACTTTTGTATTAAGTTTAATACTAGTAAATAATACTAAAACTACATATGCTATAGAAACTGGAATATTTAGTAATGGGTTTCCTACAAATACTTTTACTACTAATGTTGACTCATCAGCAGTTAATGTACAAAACTTAGTAAAAGATTCTTTTGGAACAGATACTTCATATGCTAATTATTTTAATAATTTTAATGTATTATTTAAACAAGGAACTAATTATTTAGATAATAATAATACTAATCCTTTATATCAATTATTAAAGAATTTAGAAGCACCTAAAGCAACTGAACAATTTCAATTAAAAGATGGTGCAGTTACTAATATAAATGATAAAGGATTAACTTATATTATTAATCATGGATATAATGTTACTAATACTACAAATACTATTTTTACTCCTAAGACTTATGGTGATGTAACAAATAATAGAATTAAACAATATATAACACAAATAGCTTTATGGTTATATATTTATGAGAATAAGAGTAGTTATACAACAACATATTGTAAGCCAACTGGTCAAAAGAATGGTACTTATCAAATCGCAGCCTGTGACTTCTTAAATTATTCAACTACTGTACCATCTCAATTACCAGCTACTACAGTTAGAGAAGTATTAAATAATGCATCACAAAAAACTGGATATAATTATTTAAAATATATTACAGCTTTAGTAGATAAAGCTAAAGCATATACAGGAGCACAAAATTCAGCTATAGCTGATTTAGGTTCTTATAATTATTCATTCTCAACTGATAATAAGAAAGCTTATATTTATAATATTACTCCAAGTATCTCTGGTAATAGTGAAAACTATATGCATTATGCAGTTGAAATAACTGATCCAAATGCCTATGGAGTATATATTGCGGATAATAGTGGAAATAAAATAACTAATACAACTAATATGAGTGGTAGTTTCTCAGTAGTAATTCCATTAAAGAATGATGTTACTACTATGAATTTAAAATCAGTTAAAATTAAGATTTTTGCTTACTTTATAGTAGATAGTAATAGATCTTATGTAGTAACTGCTTCAACTTCTGCACCACTAGATGGTTTAACAGATAACTTAGTAGTAAAATATGATGGAGAAAAAAATGATCGTTACTCAAGTGTTATATTAGGATATGCACCTTATGAGATAATATCAAAAGAAATAACTCTATCTAACTTTACTAAGATTAGTAAAGTAGATGCTACTAATGGTAATGAATTACCAGGAGCAACTCTAGTAGTAACAAATAAAAATGATTCTACTAAGACTTGGACATGGGTATCTACAAATCAACCACATTATCTAAGTTTAGAAGATGGAACATATTCATTATGTGAAACAATTGCTCCTACTGGATATGATAGACAAACAGAATGTATTGATTTTACAGTAGTAGCTAATAGAGTAAATGCTGTAACAATGGAAAACCAACCAACACATATCCCAGATACATCAAAAGTATTAAATAAATTATTATTGTATGGTGGATTATTAATAACTATAGTTGGTATAGGTTTAATTTCATATATTATGTTTAACAAGAAAGTGACTAATGAATAGTCACTTTTTTATGATATACTAACTACGAAAGGAGATAATATGAATAAAGAATATATAGGTAAAACATTAAAAGTTGAAATAGATAGACCATTTGGATCAAAACATCCTAAACATGGATTCATCTATCCAGTGAATTATGGATTTATTCCAAACACTGTAAGTGGTGATGGGGAAGAACTAGATGCTTATTTATTAGGAGTATTTGAACCAGTAGAAGAGTTTGATGGAGAATGTATTGCGATTATTCACAGAACAAACGATGATGATGATAAATTAGTAGTAGTTCCAAAAGGAGTAAACTACTCAGATGATCAAATTGATGCCTTAACAGAATTCCAAGAAAGATACTTTGAACATATTATCATTAGGTAGTAAAATTGACTTTTACTCTTAAATAGTATAAAATATAAGCCAAGGAGAGATGATTATGTTAAATTATTTTGAATATAACATCATGTATGTTTTAGCATAGTCATACCTGTTAAAATAATCTATTAGCAGGTATGACGGTTTTGTCGTGCCTGCATCCACCAAATGGATGTAAGTACTTCATTTGGTTTTTATTTGCAAAAAAAAGGAAGGTAATAGATTATGATAGAAATAAGTTTGAACAATATAAATAAATCCTATGGTTCAAATATAATACTTGATGGATTAAATTTAGAAATAAAAACAGGAGAAAAAGTATCTCTTATAGGAGAAAATGGTTGTGGAAAAACCACTCTTTTGAATATCATTACTAAAAAAGAAAATATTGATAGTGGCTCTTTAGCTATAAGGAATAATTCAGTAATAGGTTATTTATCACAAAACCCAGAAATAACACATAAAGCGAGATTAGTTAAAGAAATACTATATGATAGTTTAAAAGAGATATTAGAACTAGATGAATTATTAAAAAAATATGAATCTAAAATGACTAAAGACCCAAATAATATAGATTTAATAAATAAGTATTTAAATACTCAAGAAAAGTTTATGAACTTAGGTGGTTATGAAATAAATACTTTAATAGAAAAAGTATCTCATGGTATAAGAATAGATAATTTGATGGATAAAGAGTTTTCATCTTTATCAGGAGGAGAACAAAAAAGAGTAGTTCTAGCTTCAATTATAATTAAGAAACCATCAATTCTTATCTTAGATGAACCAACTAATCATCTAGATATATCTACTTTAGAATGGTTAGAAGATTATCTTAATAAATATGAAGGAACTCTCTTAATAGTATCTCATGATAGATATTTTTTAGATAAAGTAACAAACAAAACAGTATTAATAGAAAATGGTAAAACTA
>JAEEGF011017511.1_pt1 | contig 17730 bp, 14 predicted proteins | sample 9134171 | NCBI WGS metagenome assembly JAEEGF01 (sample SAMN16246542, study PRJNA631951) | gut metagenome | biome: gut microbiome; feature: rumen; material: AP-attached | host: Bos | place: Iran: Karaj | collected 2018-10 | reverse complement strand
CGACCTCACATTGCATGCCAACTACAACGACCAACGCAAGATAACCTGGGAGAACACGCTGGATGCGCAACTGGGTTTCCAAACGACGGAGACCGACGAAAAGCGCACTTTCCGACCGAGCCACAACTTGCTTCGCTATACCGGCAATGCCGGCTACAAGGCTTGGAACAACTGGTATTACTCTCTACTGGTCATAATGCAGACTCAGATTGCACCCAATTATCAGAGGAACACCGATAATATCACGTCGAAGATTATGTCTCCGTTGGAAGTTACGATTGCCCCCAATATGAAGTACGAAATAGCATGGGGCAAGAAGAAGCAGTTCACGGGCCAGCTCAACATAGCCCCCCTTGCCATGAAGATCCTGTATGTCAACGATGATGAACTTGTCACGAACTTTGGCATAGAAGCAGGGAAGCACCAGAAGACCACGTTTGGTCCCAACATCACCCTCAATACAACGTGGAAGATTTGCAAGCAAATCACTTGGACAAACCGCATGTATTGGTTCAGCAACTTTGACTACAACATCTGGGAATGGGAGAATAAGATTCATTTCTCCGTCACCAAACTCATCACCGCAGACCTTCATCTCTATCCTCGCTTCGATAATAGCAACAAGAATTATCGTTCCGGAAAGGATCACGACGGCACCTACTTGATGTTCAAGGAACTGCTAAGTCTGGGCTTAACCTACAATTTCTAAGGCAATTACCCATTCCACCCATGCTCATCAAATCGGCCGAATACGTCATCAGCAGTGCCCGTGTGGACCAATGTCCCCAGGGAGAATTGCCGGAATTCGCTTTTATAGGACGAAGCAATGTGGGCAAGTCCAGCCTCATCAACATGCTGACAGGCAGAGCGGGTCTGGCCAAAACATCTGCCACACCCGGCAAAACCATCCTCATCAACCACTTCCTTATTAATAAAGAGTGGTATCTCGTGGACCTTCCTGGTTATGGTTATGCCAAGAGAGGACAGCAGCAAAGGGACGAGCTGCAACGGATGATAACGGGCTACATCCTGCGTCGGGAACAGATGATGAACCTTTTCCTGCTCATCGACGCTCGTCATGAACCCCAACGTATCGATATGGAGTTCATCGAATGGCTGGGCGAGAACGGCATTCCCTTCAGTATCGTCTTCACGAAAGCCGACAAGCTATCGAAGGGGAAACTGGCCGCAAACATCAAGCACTACCTTGCCGAACTCTCCAAACAATGGGAAGAACTGCCGCCGCACTTCATCACAAGTAGTGAGACGAAACAAGGGAAAGAGGAAGTCCTCTCGTATATCGAGGCAATCATTCAGGGGTAACCTGAAAACGTCACACTGTTAAATCGCAAACGTCGCACTAGTAAATCGCAATCGTCACACTAGTAAATCGCAAACGTCACACTAGTAAATTGCAATCGTCACACTATACGTTTGCAAACGTGCCTGCAGTCATCCATCAATACCACTCTACGTTACTGCTGTAGGAGCTTTGTTTCTTCCATCGAAGGGCGTCTGCCAACGTGCCGGCCTTGCAGGCGAAGAGGAAGTTGAAGCTGGTGTAGGGCGTGATGACCATACTGCACGACATCGAGAAGCAATGGAGGTCTCGAGCCAAAGAAACGACCGTCATACTCAACTTCTTGTAGTTAAAGTCATAACCTGACGAGAAATTGACATTCCAACCCTCAGCAATGCTGACATTTCCGGAGAAGTTGAGCGTTTGATTGAACCTGTAGGGATAGCGCATTCGCTTGGGGTTGATCTTCGCCGCAGTGTTTTCTCGCATCGAGACACTATAGCTGACCGTAAGGCTCCAGGGAATCTGGAACTTCAAGTAGCCGTCCTCGTCAACCTCGCTCGGCTTGTCCCTCTTTACAGCTTCCCTACCCTTCTTGCGGTCAGGGTCGACGTTTTGCATGGTGGGATCCACTTCATCCTCGTCGTACTCGTCTTCTTCATCATCCTCGTTGCCACTGCTCGAATAGCGACTTGTCAGTTTATCCCTTATGCCAAGCAACTTCTTGATAGTCTGGTTGTTGAAGGTGTAGTGAAGATTTTGCGACATGCCTTGGAAGCGGCCAAAGCGTCCTCGGCCATATTCAGTGTGGTCGCCCACAAAGACATTGCCGTTCTTGTCGAACTCGTAGGCATATGTGGCGAACTGCGCATTCATCGAGAAGGTGTAAGACTTCGTTAGTTTCAAGCGGATACGCATGTTCAGGTCGCTCCAAGGCTTCTTCTTCGCGGCCATATTATACCCCATAGACAAGCCCAGTTCATCAATGAGGCTGATCTTCTTCTCACCCGTCGAGTCGCGAGCAGTACGCCATTTCATCTCAAGATTATTGGAGATGTCGAACTGAACACTACCCTGCATAGTGCTGGGAGCCGTACCATAAGCAGAACCGGCGAACGGCGAATAGCTCACTGTCGAGACATTGCCATTCGCATCTGTACGGATATATGTGTCGTAGAAGCCCCAGTTGGGAGTGCTGAAATCAGGTGCATAGTTGAAGGTCACCGAGGGAGTCATCATGTGTCGGATGGCCTTTATCTTCTTTCCGCCGAACCAAGGCATCGGAGTATACATGCCGTAAAGTTTCGTGTTGGCAGTCAAACCCAACGAGAAGTTGTAGACATTGTAGAAACCATAAATGGTGTCTCGCTGCACTCTTCTGTTCTCCTCGTCCCACGACTGCATGACCTTCTTCGAGTACATACGGTCAGTAAAGGTGAAACCAGGCGTGATGTTGATGTAATTGAAGAGTGGGAAAGTGGCGTTAATCGGTATCTGATGACGCATACCATTGCGCCAGTCCTTGATAAGACTGCTCTTGAAGAGCAGATTCTCCTTGGTATTGATGCTGTTTGTGAGTGTTCCCGTATAGCTCATGCTTATCTTCTCGTACCAACGTTCCTTGCCAGCCATCTTCTTGCGCTTGAAGGGATAGAAGCGGTTGAGCTGGATAGTCAGGTTGGGCAACGTGACAGAAAGGCTGCTATCCTGTACCTGCTGCGCAAGGTTGAAATTGCCGCTCAGCGTCAATCCGATATTGGGGAAGGACTTACTGTAGCTGATACTGCTCGTCCTGACACTTTGCGTATAGCTTTCAGGATTGTACATGCTGACGAGATTGTTGCGCTCGTAACTGCTTGTCGCGAAGTTCACGCTCGCCGAGAAACTCTGTGTCGGGTTGGCTTTCGGGTCTTGTCGGTGAGTCCAGGCTACCTTGAAGCTTTTCGAGACAGAGAAGTCAGGCATATTCTTCTCGCCTGATTGAGTGTGCTGGTAGCTTAGGTAGAGATTTCCGCTGTATCGATATCGCTTTTTATAAGTGGACTGTGCTGACAGAGCCCACGAACCTTTCGTATAGATATCACCCAGAATCTTGGCATCAACAAAGTCGTTGAAGGCAAAATAATAGCCTCCTTCGCGCAAGTAGAAACCTCGCGTTGTCTCATCACCATAGCTAGGCATGATGAAACCGCTGCTGTACTTGCTCTTGAAGGGGAAGAATCCGTAGGGAATAGCCAAGGGTAAAGGCACATCACACACTACCAGATAGGTCGGTCCGAAGACGACATCCTTGCCCGGACGCACTTTGGCTCGCGTCATATTCAAGTAGAAATGAGGATGTTCGGCATCGCAGGTCGAATAGAACGCCTTCTTTACATACATCGTTCCGCTGCTGTCCCGCTTGGCATCCAAACTCTTCATGTATCCTTCTCCCTGCTGAGTATAGACGTTGGAGATATAGGCTTTGCGCGACTTGAAGTTGTAACTGATGCTGTCAGGCTCGTATTCATCTGTGCCTTGGCGGAAGATAGGCTTGCCCGTAACGTTCCCCAAAGAGTCTGTTCGACTGATGGCATGCACCAAACTGCTGTCGATAGAGATGTTTATAATGTCTGCCTCGAGCTCGAGATTCTGGTATTTGACCTTACTTGCACCATAGAGATGAGCTCGCGAATTGGCGTAATCGAACGTAATGGAGTCTTCTGCCGAATAGTTTACGGGCATGTCGAGGGCATTCTTGCTCTTGGGAGTCGTGTCGACAGGCACTGTGTCCTGCTCCAAAGTATCAGGCAAGATGGTATAGGCACGCAAGGGGACACTATCCCCCCGCAGCGAATCGGTGTCGCTCTTCAAGAAGGGAACCCTTCCTGAAGGACGTGCCGCCAATGCTGCCAAAACGTAGCATGCAGTCAATATCGATAATAACCTTGCCTTCAAACGCTATATAGTTATTGCAATTTGCAAAGGTAAGACTATTTTCTGACACTTCGTGTCTTTTCCTTTTATTATTATGATTTTTTCACTCAAAGCGTGCCATCCAAGCCTTAAAAACGGCAATTCCGTCGATGCCGAACTTCTCTAAACTGCGGATTGCCTGCTCTGGAGTCTTCTCTATGTCGAGTCGGGTTTTGGAATAAAACTTGTCGGCATAGCAGATGATTTGCTCTTCGATGCTTTCCGGCGTGAAGTCCTGATGAGGGAGAGGCAGGTTCTGGCGTTCTATCTCGAAGGCTGTGAGTCCGGTTCCCGTGTGCCGTTCCGCTATTCGGGCATGCAGGGGAAGCCCTTCGCCTCGGAGAATCTCTGCACCAAGAATGCCGTGACGGATATAAGGCTCTGATCCATAGCAATATATGGAAGGCGCATCGACGCGAACTATGCCGATATCGTGGAGCATGGCCGCTTCCCAAAGTAGCGTTTCGTCTGCCTTCAGTTCAGGATGTGCCTTAGCTATTTTCAGCGCACGACGAGCCACATCCGTACTATGACGAAGCAGTATCTGTTCCAACGGCTCGTTGCCCTGACAATACTTATGAATCAACTCATTTACCATAATCTCTCGCATTTTCGCACAAAATTACAAAAAACTCTGAACTCTGAACGATAAAATCCGAACTTTTTTTCGTACCTTTGCAACTTGAACAATGAAATAGGTAATAAGATGAAGTACGGGTTCGATAACGACAAATACATTTCCATTCAGTCGCAGCACATCAAAGAGCGTATCGCACAGTTCTCCGGAAAGCTTTATCTGGAGCTTGGAGGCAAACTTTTCGACGACCATCATGCCAGCAGAGTGTTGCCCGGATTCCAGCCTGACAGCAAGCTGCGGATGTTCCAGCAGCTAAGCTCCAGTGCCGAGATTGTGATTGTCATCAGCGCTCTCGACATTGAGAAGAACAAAGTCCGTCAAGACTTGGGCATCACCTATGACGAAGATGTGCTTCGCCTCCGTTCTGAGTTCCAGAAGAGAGGTTTCATGGTGAATGGCGTCGTTATCACTCATTACAACGGACAAAGCAGTGCCGCCATTTATCGACGTCGTTTGGAGCACCTCGGAATACGCGCCTATTACCATTATAATATTGAGGGTTATCCCAACAATGTGGCGCTCATAAACTCCGAAGAAGGCTTTGGCCGCAACGATTACGTGGAAACAACCCAACCGCTCGTCATCGTGACAGCTCCTGGTCCTGGCAGCGGAAAGATGGCCGTCTGTCTGAGTCAACTCTATGCCGAGCGTAAAAGAGGCATCGAAGCAGGTTACGCGAAGTTCGAAACCTTCCCAGTCTGGAACCTGCCGCTCAAGCATCCTGTCAACATAGCCTATGAAGCCGCAACAGCCGACTTGGGTGATGTCAACATGATCGACCCCTTCCACATGGATGCCTACAATAAAGTCGCCATCAACTACAACCGAGATGTGGAGATATTCCCTGTTCTCAACACCCTCTTCGAAGGCATCTACGGCACTTGTCCCTACAAGTCTCCAACCGATATGGGCGTGAATATGGTAGGTTTCTGCATTTGTGATGACGAGATTTGCCAGCAAGCAGGCAAGGACGAAGTCATCCGACGCTACTACACAGCCCTCAACCAAATGGCCGACGGGGCATGCAACGATTCGGAAGTCAACAAGATATCTCTGTTGCTCAAGCAGGCCAAAATCAGTACAGACGACCGTCGGGTGACCGTCGAAGCACGTCGTCGTCTGGAAGAATCGGGTGTCCCTTCGTCTGCAATCGAACTCGAAGACGGCACCATCATCACGGCAGCTTCGTCCCCTCTGCTTGGTACGGCCTCATCTCTATTGCTCAACGCGACCAAACACCTGGCAGGAATCGACCACGACCTCAAGCTCATCTCGCAAGACTTCATCGAGCCTATCCAACGCACAAAGATAGAATATCTGGGAGGACACAACCCTCGTCTGCACACAGACGAAGTCCTTGTCGCACTAAGTGTACTGAGCCGTCAGGATGAGAACTGCCGTCGAGCCCTCGCTCAACTGCCCAGCCTGGCCGGTTTGCAAGCACACACCACCATTATGCTAGGGGAAGTTGACCGCAAGATATTCAAGAAGTTAGGCGTCGACCTTACCTGCGATCCGGTAAAGAAATACTGACATTTCCCCTCGACACAAGTCAACAAAAGAAACTAGGCACGTTAACTTCGAAAACGTCACACGTGATAATCGCCAACGACTAACGTGACGTTTGGCTTTTTCACACGTGACGTTTCCATTCGTCACGTGTGTTGTTTCCAATCATCCCTAGCCTACCTCTTGAAGTCAGGCAGAGAAGCCAACTTTTTAATAACGGTAAGCTACGCCAAGAGTCGCGTAGATGGGGTACATCTTAAAGGTGATGGCCTCGAAGTTGCGGTCCCAAATGTCAGTCATACCCCAGTCGAGAAGGCCAAAGACATTCAGATGTTTCATCGCTTTCCAGTCGAACGCTATCTCTATACCAAGGGCAACGGGTTGCATCTTCTCTGGGAAGTCGTCAGGATAGGTTGTAGGATTCTCTCTGGTCATCAATATCTTTGAGCCAACAGGAGAGTCTTCGCGAAGATAACCCACACCGTCTTCATTGTCATAAACCTCACCGCCAAAGGTCTGATGGAAGTATAGACTGAGGTACGGACCTGCACTCACGTTCCACCTTGGGCTCATTCGGAAAGTTGCGAGCAAAGGCAGAGTCACACCCCACATCTCTGTGTTAGTGATGTTAGTGCCTGTGAAATAGCCTTTCGTGGTTTCCCCTTCTTGCTCAAGCCACACGTAATAATTCTTGACGTCGGCTTCCGTATGGAACCCTTCCCAGAAGAAATGAGCCCCCGCAGACACGCCCCAACGTTTGGTGAACATCTTGTATCCGTCGATTCCGAGGCTTATTCCGCCCCTCGGACTAAAGCCATTTATCTTTCTGACCTCAGCTGGCAGGGGCAGAGGGGTTGTTCCTCCGATGACATAACCTACGCGAGCGATGAAGCCTCCGCCTTTGAGACCCGTTGTAGGTCCCCACTTCTCGAAAGAGTTCTCCTCTTGAGCTTGTACGGATAATGCAATGAAAAGGAGTGAAATGGTTAGATATGTGATGCGTTTCATGTCTTTGATGTTTTATTCACAAAATAGTTGTGCGTTGTCGATAAGGAGCTTGCTGCCAATGGCTCCCTTGAAATATGCGCCTCCCCAACTGCTGGCAAAGCCGATTATGAGACTGTAACCTTTGTCGGCCAACTCGTCGGCATTCAGTTCGGCACGATACTCAACTGGAATCGTCACTTCCTGCCATTCGTTTGTCACGCCGTGAATCGGATCGTTGGAAAGTTTGTCGCTTCCATCTTCATTATAATGATGAGGAAGACGTCCCAAGCCAACTATGTAAGGACTCGACAGGACATCGTTTCCGTCAAGCTGCACCTTGTTGCCTTCTGCATCTTCGTTTCGATACATAACAACATAAGCATCAGGCTCGTCGATGACACCTTCCACCTTATTTCCCTCTCGATCCTGGAAAGAAGCTCCTGGCTCGTAACGAAGCCATACACGCATAAGTACAGGCTTATGAGTAAAAGGTGTGCCGAATTGTGTTGCTTTCAGAGCATCCTTCAAAGCATTACTTACGTCAAAGACGCCGTTGAACATACTTCCAGAAGCAATAAGCATCTTTGCTATCCTGCCAAAAGGACCTGTGTCACACGTTTCAAGTTTGAGGCAATCACTCCCGTCAGGGCCGCCTCCAACTACTGGCGTCGATGGATAATCCAAGGGTTTTGCCGAAGATTTGCTGATCTTGAAGCCAGGATTGCCATTCTTCCATGTTCCATCAGTAAAGACTTCCGGAGCCTCCCAGATATAGTATTTGCCTGACGGATCAAGGTAATAATTCTCAAAATTCATGGAAAGATTGCCTTCGCTGGCCACATCGTGAACTACAGAGATACAGTATCTGCGACTCCATACCTTGTTCTCGGAGACGACCAAAAAGCGCTGAACCTTATCATTCGAGTAATCCACAAGCGAACCATTCAGGAATGGTGTAATCGTTTCATCTTCCGCTACAACATAAACAGTTGCCCCTGCAGTTACGCGAAGAGTGGTGGGGATGCGCTGCACGCTGGCATAACTGCGAACCGTAAACACGATATCCGTGTCGGTCGAAATGACAGTTTGGATCGTGTCGTAGTCGTGATAGAAGAAATCCGACGGGGTATCAAGATGGAGAGACACTGTCTCGATGTCGCACTCGGTATTCTCCTGTTCTGCCTTGATACAGGAACCCAAAAGGATTGGAACGACAACAAGCGCTAAAATGGATGTTTTGTTCATTTTTATGCTACGTTTTCTTTAATCGCGTGCAAAGTTACGAAAATATTTTAGACGAGAAAAAGCATTTCGGCAGAAATGTGCTCTATTTACTCCAATTGTACCACAATCACTTTTCAACCACCATCTTTTTGATGACAACATCTTCCAAAGGACGGTCATTCTCGTCTGTCTTGACCCCCTGAATGCTTTTCACAACTTCCATTCCCTCAATGACTTCGCCAAATACGGTATATTGTCCGTCGAGATGAGGAGTGCCACCTCGCATATAATAGTCATCCACCATTTGCGATGTAAGCTCGATTCCCTTCTCTTCCAGCATGGCACGAACCTTCTTGATATCAGCCGCAGCCTGTTTCTTGCCATAAACTATGTAGAACTGACTGCCGCTACTCTCCTTCTCCGGGTTGACATCATCAGGTTCTCTGGCTGCCGCCAAAGCGCCTCGCCAATGGTAAAGATAGGGAAGATCAAACTCTGCAGGAATGGTATAGCCTGGTCCTCCATCGCCAAGCAACTTGCCTGGTTCGGCATTCCGACTGTCCGGATCGCCTCCTTGAATCATGAAATCTTTGATACAACGATGGAAAAGTGTGCCGTTGTAGAAGCCTTCGCGAGCAAGTTTGAGGAAGTTGTCACGATGTAAAGGCGTGTCGTCGGAAAGCGCGACACGAATGTTGCCTACATTTGTCTCGATTCGAACGATGTGACGCTTCTCTTTCTTCTTGGCCTCGACAGACAGCAAGCCCATGCAAAGGAAAGCGAGAAAAACGAGTAATAGCTTATGTTTCATAGTTTAAACTTGTTTTTGCCATTTCATTATTATGTTTGCCACTTCCTTGCCACATTGCCTTACATTATAATATTGTTCTGCCAAAGCACGTCCTTTCCTGCCCATCATTTGGGCTTCTTCCGTGTGATCGGCAATGTAACGGAGTCTCTCTTTCCATCCTTCGACGTCCTTCGCCTCAATCCAAAAGCCGCAACCTTCCGCCTCAATGTCAATCGGCATTTGCGGGTTATGCGTACAAAGGATGGGAAGACCTAGGGCAAGCGCCTCCACGACGGTCGTCAGGCCAACTGTATAATTGCTCTTCTGGCAACAGATACAAACGCAACGGCTTTGTGCGACCTTCAGCGCGATTTCATGAGGAATGGGTCGATCACCATAATGCAACTCGATGTTTTCTGCAGGATGGAGTGCTTCGAAATATGCTTTCCGCTTTTTCTCGGCATAAAGAGTCAAGGGAAGTCCTGTCTCCTGAAATGCTTTGAGAAGCGTTTCGAAGTCGCGAAGTTCCTTTCCTGTCGAGATGAATTGAATGGGATGAAGTCCGTCGTTTTGCAAGTTATCATAGTAATCGAGGTCCGCTCCCCAATGTACCATACTCATTCGACTAGGGTCGGCTTTCTTCGAGAGCAAGCTGTCTTGCATCAACTTCTCGGAAAAGAAGATCATATGGTCAATTCCGCGATAGAAAAGGCGTGCCAGAGCCTCTCGCAAAGGGTTCTTCGCCTTGACGATTGGCTGGTGATGCCACGCAATAATGGGTCGTCTGTAGAGCCTCAAAGCACGAAGCAAGATGATGGGTTCAATGCCTAAAGTGTGTGTGGCATATAGCACATCGTAGTGTTTGCGACAGGTCAGGACCTTCCAAGTCGCGACAAACATGTCTCGAAGGCGTTTGTAAGTGTGCCTTTGATGGTGCCAAACCACTTCGATTCCATAGTCGCTCAACTGCAAAGCGCCATAGAGGAAGTGCGATGGAAAAGTTCCTTCTTTCCATTCTCGAACGATTCGCTCTGTGTCTTGGGTATGGTAGAAGTATGCCGTCATTAGTCGTGTTCTCATTTTTTCCATCTTCCGCTCAACCAAGGAACGCGTTCCACAAAGGGAACTGCAATGGTGCAAAGGGTAAAGGCAAGTATCAAAATGATGATGAGGTCTGGGATGCTTTTGCGGAAAGGATGCCCAAGCAGGATGCTGGCATAGGCATAGCTGAGGACTATGGGATAGTGCATCACGAAATAGACCATGCTGTGTTCGCCAACATAATTGATGAAAGGCACTCTTGGCGTTGGTAACGTGAGAAAGATTCCTGAGATTCCCATCAAAGAGAGGGGCATGATGAGCACGACTTTCCAGAAGGGTCCCACCCAAAGATTCGTTTTCATCTCGTATTCGCCATGCAGATAAATGTTGGCAAGAACGAAGCCCACGAAGAGCAAAAGGCTTATAAAGAGGGCGAAAGGCTTTGTCAACCTGTCGAGGACATAACGCCAAACCTTTCCTATATAAAAGAAGAAAGTGCCGCAAAAGACATTGTCGAGGAAGAACCAAAGCGGGTTCCCTTGCTTGAAAAGCCAGTATCCTATTGCAGGAAAGAGCAGCACAATCCAATGAAGATAAGGTACCTTTTCGATGAAATGCATCAGAACATAGGTCGCGAAGAACGACAAGAGGAACCACATGGGGGCGTTGCCGAAGGTGAGACCACTCTGGAGCCAGGTGAAAGTCTGCACCTTTCCGATTGCTTTATCGAGGTGTTCAGGGAAGAGACAAAGCCAGAAGAATGCCAAGACAAAGCCTATGATGCCCCACGAAAGATAGGGCACGAAGAGACGACGGACACGATCTCGCAGGTAAGGAAGTGTCTCGCCTGTGATGCCTTTGTTGAAATAGCCTGCCTTGAAGAAGAAGAAACTCATGAAGAAGAACGTCCAAAGCATGGTTTCCTTCCACCAAGGTGTCTGTCGAAGCTGCGTCTGGCAGATGGCATGAAGCGTCACCATCCTGAGGATGCACAGTCCGCAAAGCAAATCAAAGGCATTGTTACGCTGCTTCATCCCTTCCTTTATTAAATATATAATGTATGGCTTCGCGCATTATCTTTGCCCCACTCACCCACATTATGCCTCCATAAAGGATAGCAGCCAGAAGGATGCGGCTTATCAAGAGCAGCCACAAATTCTCTATTCCCCTTGTAATCCACCAAGTCAGGCCAAGCACGATGAGTGTGAAGACGAGGAAAGGTACGGTATCCTTCAAGGCTTCCATGAAGGTGAGGCCTGTCAAACGCCAAGCAAACCACTGCCAAATCGCGAGCCAAGCTATGTTGAGCGCCACAAAATAGACTACCATCGGAAGGAATCCGTAAGGGTAAAGCAGGATGAGACCCGCCCAAACTGCCAGGCATTGGCCTATTGTGCAAGCCATATTGACATCACTTCTGCCTCGACTTATCGTGAGATTACTGTAGAGTGTGGTAATCGGGACGAAGGCTCCATGCAGGCAAAGCAGGGAGAGAATCAAGCCGCTCTCCCTCCATTTCTCGCCTCCAGCAAGCAAGATGAACTCCTGTGCGACCAATCCTAGCCCTAGCATAGCGGGGAAAGAGACAAAGCAAATGAATCGCAGCATCTTGCGGAAGACCTGACGATAACGGCCAATCTCGTCCGTGACTTGTGCCAAAGTAGGTTGGCTGGTGCTCGTCACCATCCCGTTTATCGTGCTCGAAGCCATATCGTTCCACTTCTTGGCGTTCGAGTAAATGCCGGCTGTGTGGTCTCCAAAAAACTTGCCAAGCAAGACGGAAAAGGCGTGAAGATTGCAGATGTTTACGATATTCGTGAGCATCAGCTTGCTGCTGAAGCCGAACATCTTCCATGCAGGAGCAAGATTGAACTGGAGTGTTGGCCTCCAAGGCGAGAAAAACCAGGCCATAATCTGTGTGATGAAGACAAAACAGATTGCCTGCGTCACGATGGCCCAATAGGCGAAACCCTTGACGGCCATCACGATACCGATGATTCCAGAGAGGAGCATAGCCGTCAGAGAGCAGATGCTGGTCTGCCTGACCATCAGGTGTCCGAAGAGATAGGCACGTTGAACTGTGCCAAGACCTGAGAAGAGGAAGCCCAGGAAAAGCACTCTGGCAAGCGGAACCAGCTCCTCCTGCTCGTAAAAATCTGCGATAAGTGGGGCACAGAACCACAAGATAATGTAGAGCGAAGCACTAACCAGCAGGTTGAACCAAAAGACGGCATTGTACTCTTCGTGCGTCGGCTCCCTTCTGTTGCAAAGTGCCGCCATGAAACCGCTCTCCTGAAGGGCATTTGCGAGGGCTGCGAAGATGTTCAGCATAGCCACCTTTCCGTAGTCGTTAGGCGTGAGGTAGCGGAGCAGAACCAGTCCAAAGACGGCACTTATCAGCTGCATCAAGCCGTTCGAAAGGCCGCCCCAAAGCATCCCTCCAGCAGTCTTTTGCTTCAATGATTTCTCTTCCATCGCGTTATTTGATGGGTTTAATGGGGTTATTGGGTTGAATAGGCGAGGTGGGAGAACTGGGCTTAAGCCCATTAGACCCATATTGCCCATCAGCCCCAGTCATTCCATTCCTCCTCTGCCAATCTTTCCTGGCTCTGTACATCTCTTCCTTAATGCCGCCTTTCTCCATGAAGTCGCGCTTCTTCCACTCAATGAGACCACGGATGAGCACATCGCATTGATGGATTAGCGTAATGGCTATGTTGGCGATGGTCTCAGCCGAGCGGTCCTTTATCTTCGCGCGATAGACAGCAGAATCAAGGTGTTCTTTGCAAAAAGCGCGTGTCTGCACACATCGAGGATCGTCGTAAGACCATTGTTCCAAGCCTCGAACACGAAGGTAATCTTCATAGTCGAGGAGCAACTCATGCAGCGAGGCACGATTGACATTCGTGAGTTTCAGCTCCATTTCGCGAGATGTGATACCATCGATATTGCCTTCTGCCAAGTTCTGCTTGCCGGAGCGAGCGGCCTGCACCATTTGGTCGATGGTTCTGTCGCCCTGTTTAAGGAACTGGTGAGCAAAGTAGAACGTCACATCGTAAATGCACTCCGCCTTTCGAAATGCCTTTAATGTGCGATAATTATTATCTTGTCGCAGAAATTCTTTATCTTCGTTCATTGCTCCTGACAAATGCCCTTTTGCTCTGCAAAGGTACGAATAAGCGAGAGAAAAACAAAAGAAAATGAAGATTTTCTAATTGTTTTTACGAGTGAAAGTACTTTCGAGATGTATCTCAAAGGTACAAATAATTTGAGAATTAAAAGCGCAGAACGGAGAATTATTTGAGTTTTAACAGGCAGGAAATTTGTCCGAAAGATGGAAATATCTTGACAAAATCGGCGGACTTGGAACAGCAGGATTCCTGACCTGAAAGGCTAAGAGGGTTCGCGACTAGTGTGATGTTTCAAAATGTCACGTTAGATGATGGCAATCGTGGCACTAGATAAACGCAAACGTCACACTAGTAAATTGCAATCTTAACACGTTAAATCGGCCAACTTGACTGTATATTTTTTCCGATTTCGCGAGCCGCATCGGAACCCGCTCTGTATCAAGTCGTTATGAAAGCCTCTTTTCCTCCTCTTTTTGGGCAAATTTCAAGGGTAAAGATTGTGCTCCTATCCTTCTGCTTTCAAACGACAAGTCTGAGGAAATGGCATTCTAAGCCTCTCTTTTCCATGGAAAAATCTTTACAAAACATGTGGGATACAGATAATTTTCGCAAGTGTTTTTGCATGTTTTGCTCAAATTAATCTCCTTTATTCTTTCTTCTTTGCTAAAATTTTCGTACCTTTGTGCCCGCAATTAGACAAGTATGGCAATAAAGTTTCAGTATAATAAGACCTCGTTGCAGCAGATTGAGAAGGCTCTGAAGATGCGCCAACGCACCCTTCCAATCATCAAAAGCAAGGAAACGGCGCTGCGACTGGAGGTGAAGAAATGCAAGGAAGAGGCCGACGAACTGGAGCGAAAGCTGCAAAGCCAAATCGCCGGCTACGAAAAGATGTACGCACTCTGGGGCGAGTTCGACACTTCGCTCGTCAGCCTGGACGACGTCGAGTTGAACGTCAAGAAGATTGCCGGCGTCAGGGTTCCCATCCTCAGCAACATCAGCCTGAAGGTGAAACCCTTCGGCCTATTCAGCGCTCCGAAGTGGTATTTCGACGGAATCAAGCTCCTGCAAGGTCTCGCGAAGACTGCCGTAGAGCGCGAATTCGTCTTCGCCAAGCTGCACCTTCTGGAACATGCACGTAAGAAGACGACTCAGAAGGTCAACCTCTTCGAGAAAGTTCAAATCCCTGGTTATCAGGAGGCTGTGCGTAAGATCAAGCGCTTCATGGAGGACGAGGAGAACCTCAGCAAGTCATCGCAGAAGATATTGAAGTCACTTCAGGAGAAGAGAAAGGAGGAAATCGCATGATTGAGAGAATGAAAAAGCTCACCTTCCTGGTGACTCAGAAGGAATACGACGAGTTCATTGCCGGCCTGCGAGAGCAAGGAGTGGTTCACGTCCAACAGTTGAAGCAAGGGCAAACCAGCCCGGCTCTGCAGAAAGCGCTCGAAGAAAGAGTCCGCTACCAGCAGGCCCTCGGCTATCTCGACATTTCGCTCAAGGCTTGGGAGAAGGAAACAGAAGGGAGCTCGGAACTCAAGATTCAAGATTCAAACGCGCTCCTCAACGAAGTCGAACGTCTCAAAGCAGAGGAAGTCAGCATTCGTCATACAATAGACGAAGCAGAGAAGAACATCCAGAAGCTGGAGCCTTGGGGCAACTTCGACTGGGAAAAGATAAAGAAACTGCAGCAGGAAACGGGCTTGCAAGTGTATTTCTACGCTTGCGCAGCAAAGTCTTTCCAGGCAGATTGGGCAGAGAAATACTTCGCCACACCCATTGACGAGTACCGCAAACGCACTTACTTCCTGGCATTCTCCGACATCGAGCCGGACATCAAGGCTGAGCGTCTGGAACTCCCTAACGGCTCGCTCGAGCAGTATCGCCAAGAGTTGGCCGAAGCCAAGGAAGCCCTCCAAAAGAATCACGATACGACTTGCGAAGTCGCACGTCAATATAGAAATGTACTCGAAGCAGGCCAGAAGCAGGCTCAAAGCGAGATTCAACTGCGACAAGTGGAGCTTTCGGACGAGAGCATAGCCGAAGGAGCCGTCCGGCTCATGGTGGGTTGGACACTCGAGGAAAAGGCTGAGGCACTCACCAAATGGCTTGATGAGAAGCAAGTTTACTATGAGCTTGAGAATCCGGCCTACGAAGACGATGTGCCCGTCAAGATTAAGAACGACGGATACACCAGCCTCTTCGAACCCATCCTGCGAATGTACTCGCTCCCCAACTATCGCGACATCGACCCAAGCATCTTCTTTGCGCCGTTCTTCATGCTCTTCTTCGGACTCTGTCTGGGAGATGGCGGCTACGGACTCCTCGTCCTGCTTGGCGGCATTTATATCGCCCTGAAGGGCAGCGACGAGATGAAGAGTTACGGACGACTCGGCATTTGGTTGGGTTTGGCAACAACCGTCTGCGGTCTTCTGACTGGCACTTTCTTCGGAATCGACCTGTCGAAACAGGATTGGGCATTCCTCGCTCCAGTCAAGCCATACTTCCTCAACGACAATGGTGTCGGCCCGCTCTTCGGCTATTCGCCTATGATGGTCATCTCCGTCATTATCGGCTTCGTGCAAGTTCTCTTGGGAATGGTGCTGAAGGGCTGTAAAGCGTGGAAGAACTTCGGCTTTGGCTATGCCATCGGAACCTTCTCGTGGGTAGTCGCTTTGCTCGCAGCAATCGCCCTCTTCGGCTTGCCCGCTTGCGGAGTCAACCTGCCAAAAGGACTCGTTTATGCACTCTACGGCATCATCGCGATAAGTGTCGTCGGTATATTCCTATATAATAATCCGTCGGCCTACAAGAATCCGATAACCGGCCCCCTGTTGAATATTGGCGGAGGCGTCTGGGCAACTTACGGAATGGCAACAGGTTTGCTTGGCGATTTGCTGAGCTACATCCGCCTTTTCGCCCTTGGTCTGACGGGTGGTGTGCTTGGCGGCGTCTTCAACTCGCTTGCCTACGATATGACTTCCAGCCTGCCTTGGGCGATTCGCTGGCTGCCTATGGTAATCATCCTGCTTGCAGGTCACAGCATCACCTTTGCCCTGAGCATGATAAGTGCATTCGTCCATCCGATGCGTCTGACGTTCGTCGAGTTCTTCAAGAACGCGGACTTCAGCGGTGGAGGCAAGGAGTACACACCTTTCAAAAAGTAACGAAACAGAAAACACAAAACATCTAAATAACAAAAAACAAACAAAAAATTATGGAAATCTTATTAGCTTATCTGGGCATTGCACTTTGCGTAGCCCTCTCTGGAATTGGTAGCGCTTACGGCGTAACTATTTGTGGTAATGCCGCAATTGGTGCCTTCAAGAAGAACCCCACAGCAAGCGGCTCCTACATGGGTTTGGCTGCTCTGCCCTCTTCACAGGGTCTGTACGGCTTCGTCGGCTTCTTCATGCTTAACAGCAAAGTGACACCCGAACTCCAGATGCCTGCAGCTTGCGCTATCTTCGGTGTAGGTCTGGCTCTCGGTCTCGTGGCTCTCTTCAGCGCCATCCGTCAGGCAAAGGTCTGCGCAAACGGTATCAGCGCAATTGGTGCCGGCCATAACGCCTTCGGTACTACTATGGTGCTGGCCGTGTTCCCTGAGCTCTACGCTATTCTCGGCCTGCTCGTACTCATCCTGACTGCTAACGCTCTTTAATCATTAACACTAAGAAGGAAAACATGAAACCTACATTATTCCTCCTTGCTGCAGGTATGGGCAGCCGTTATGGCGGCCTGAAGCAGCTCGACACGCTCGGTCCTCAAGGCCAGAGCATTATGGATTATAGCATATATGACGCCATTCAAGCCGGTTTTGGCAAGATTGTCTGGGTCATTCGTCGTGACTTCGAAGAGCAGTTCCGCACGCAGATTCTGTCGAAATACGAGGGACATGTTCCTTGCGAACTGTGTTTCCAGAGCCTCGATGCCCTGCCAGAAGGCTTCACAGTACCTGAAGGAAGACAAAAGCCCTGGGGCACCAATCACGCAGTTTTGATGGGTAAAGATGTCATCAAGGAGCCTTTTGCAGTCCTCAACTGCGATGACTTCTATGATCGTGACGCTTTCCGCGTGATGGCGAAGTTCCTCAGCGAACTCCCCGAAGGCAGCAAAGGCAAGTACGCTATGGTGGGCTTCCGCGTAGATAACACTT